>ERZ887830.597-NODE-597-length-22597-cov-24.617958_pt1 | contig 22597 bp, 17 predicted proteins | sample MGYA00521101_ERZ887830 | MGnify/ENA primary metagenome ERZ887830 (study PRJEB32303, sample SAMEA104408592) | aquatic metagenome | biome: Marine water; feature: Pelagic; material: water | place: Baltic Sea | collected 2014-06-05T16:38:00 | depth 1,762 m ... | reverse complement strand
TGGCAATGGGCACATCAATCGCTTGCTGCTGCCGCTTTTGCGCGGTGACAAGAATCTCTTCAAGCAGTCCAGCACTAGATTGCCCGTAGGTGACGACGGATAACGTCAGACTAGCGGTGGCTACAAGGGTGGAAGTCGCTCGTCGCATCGCTCAATCCCTCAGTTGATACACTGATGTTATCTTTTAGTGACAACATAAGGGGTAATTGCCGGGCACTCAACCAAAGTAAATAGGCACTATGGCGGGTATTTCGGTGCTTGCTATGCCTGTAACAGCCAATTCTTGCTAACCATTGATCGAATTGAAAGCGCCCATGAAGCGCTAATTGGTTTTGGATACCTGGCTGTTTGTGAGTTTGCAGGCCTCGATTGCGATTGCATTGGGCGCCTTTCAGTTCGCGCAAAAAAAAGCGAGCTATTGAAGCCCGCTCTAACGCTTTTTCATGCTGACGCGCGTGGCGCAGATTACTCGTCGAGGAAGCTGCGCAGGTAATCTGAGCGTGTGGGGTGGCGCAGCTTACGAAGAGCCTTGGCTTCAATCTGACGAATGCGCTCGCGGGTTACGTCAAACTGTTTACCGACTTCTTCCAAGGTGTGATCGGTGTTCATGCCAATACCAAAGCGCATACGCAGTACTTTGGCTTCCCGTGCGGTAAGACCTGCGAGCACATCTTGGGTCGCCTCGGTCAGCCCTTCTTCGGTTGCTGAATCAACCGGGCTAGATATGGTCACGTCTTCAATGAAATCACCCAAATGCGAATCTTCATCGTCGCCAATCGGTGTTTCCATAGAAATGGGTTCTTTAGCGATCTTCAGCACCTTGCGGACTTTGTCCTCGGGCATTTCCATGCGCTCGCCCAATTCTTCTGGGGTGGGCTCGCGGCCCATCTCTTGCAGCATTTGGCGTGAAATACGATTGAGCTTATTAATGGTTTCGATCATGTGCACAGGAATACGGATGGTGCGTGCCTGATCGGCAATGGATCGGGTAATGGCCTGTCTAATCCACCAGGTTGCATAGGTAGAAAATTTGTAGCCGCGGCGGTACTCAAACTTATCGACCGCCTTCATTAGGCCAATGTTGCCTTCCTGAATAAGGTCGAGGAACTGCAGGCCGCGGTTGGTGTACTTTTTGGCGATGGAGATCACCAGACGCAGGTTGGCTTCAACCATCTCTTTCTTGGCACGGCGTGCTCTGGCTTCGCCCATGCTCATTCGGCGATTGATTTCCTTAATTTCTGCAACGCACAAGCCGGTGGCTTGCTCGACTTCACTAATGCGTCGTTGCATGCGTTGAATGTCGTCTTTGTGCAGGGCAAGGCGGGCGCCAATATCTTTCTTTCTAGCGACCCGAGACAACCAGCGGCTGTCACTTTCAGAGCCGGAGAAGCTCTTAATGAACTCTTTACGATCCATGCGGCATTCGCGAACGGCAATACGCATGATGGCGCGCTCTTGCTTGCGAATGATATACAACGACTCTCGGGGCTCATCGACCAGCGGATCGAAGACGCGAGGGGTCAGCTTGAAAAACTTAAACAGCTCGCCCAATTTGTCCATTTCAGCGGTGGCCGTTTTGTGGCTGTAACCGTGGGTGACAATGGCTTTTTCGGTCTTGGTGCACTGGCGCTTTAGCGCGGTAAAACGCTTTTTAGCCTCAACGGGATCAGGGCCGGTTTCGACTTCCGTATCGTCGTCGTCAGTAGCCGTTGCTGCGGCTGCCTCGGCAGCTTCGGCCATTTCCTGGGCCGAGGGCACATGCTCTGCTGGGTCGAGGTAGCCAACGAGAATATCGGAAAGTTTGCGCTCTTCCTTCGCCACCATGTCGTAGGCGTTGCTGAGCTTTCGGGCGACACCCGGGTAATGGGCCATGGCGGCCATCAGCTCACGAATGCCCTCTTCAATACGCTTGGCGATCACAATTTCGCCTTCGCGGGTCAGCAGCTCAACCGTACCCATTTCACGCATGTACATGCGAACGGGGTCGGTGGTACGCCCGGCTTCATTTTCTACCGCAGCCAAGGCCGCGGCGGCTTCAGCGGCAGCGATCTCGTCAGCTGACCGGTCGCCTTCAGTCAGGATCAGTTCGTCGGCGTCGGGTGCCTGCTCAAAAACCTGAATACCCATGTCGTTGATCATCTGAATGATGTCTTCAACTTGGTCGGGTTCAGAGATATCTTGCGGGAGGTGATCGTTGACTTCGGCGTAGGTGAGGTAGCCTTGCTCCTTACCCTTGGCAATCAGTGCTTTGAGACGCGATTGCTGGTGCACTTTTTCGGACATGCGTGGAACCTGTAATTGTGTGACAAAAATAAGAGCGGGATTGTAGCGCGCAAAGGCTATTTGAACCATTAAAAAAGGCGGATTTCCGGTTTTTTACCAGCTCTGACTGCCAGTCTGGGGTGATTAGGCGACTTTTTTGCACCGACAGAGGGTTTTGGGCCGGTCTCAGCTGCGACCAGAAAGGCTCCTAATTTCCCGCATCAGGCGCATGAGCTCCTGCTTTTCGGCGTCGTTGAGGTCTTCATAGGGCTTGGCTTTTAACAGCGCAGCCTCTTGTTTCAGCTGGTTAAGCGGGCCTTCTCGAAGCAGTTGTTGAAACAGTGCGTCAGCCAGCTCGGTGAGCTCGGCGGGATCTTCAATGGGTTCACGTCCTGCTAAATCGTTGAGCAGCTGGCCTTCTGGGGTGCCGTGCCAAAACCCCAGCAGTGACGCGGTAGAAATGTCGGGCTGGCTATTGATGCTTTCAATGACGTCACCCAGCAGGACAATATCTCGCCGCTCCTCGCTGGGAATCAATGTGCTATCGAGTGTCGAGGCCACCTGTGGGTTGAGCACCAGAAGGCCTAAGAGTCTGTGCGTGGTGTTGCCACTGGAGGGGGTTAGGCTGTCATGCTCGTTGGCCAAGGCTGCCATTTCGGATGCGTCATAGGCATCCACTTCCATATCGGGTGGCATAGATTCATGGTCATCGGGCGGGTGACCGTAGTTTTCGTCGTGTTGGCTCTCGGCAGAGGCTGCTTCACCAGATCCGAAATTGCCAGACTGACCCGTTTGCCGATCGGGCGCAGGGGCTTGTAGGCGCTTCAGGCTGTCAATATCGATGCCCGTGCGGTCAGCGAGTGATTGATACATGAGGGTTTTAAAGACGCCTTCAGGAATGAGGTGTACATAAGGTGCGGCTTGCTTGGAAAACCGTGCACGGCCATCGAGGGTGGTGATGTCTAAGTCTTGTGCCACCCAGTCGAACAGAAAATTCTCAAGGGGAGTGGCTGACGCAAATAAGTGCTCAAGGTGCTCTGCGCCTCGGGCACGCACCAACGAGTCGGGGTCCTCACCGTCTGGCAAAAACAAAAAGCGCGCTTGCCGACCGTCTTGCATAACGGGCAGCGTACTTTCCAGGGCGCGAAACGCCGCTTTGCGACCCGCTTCATCACCATCGAAGCAAAAAACCACCTCGGGCACATGGCGGAATAACCGCTCCATATGGGCTTCGCTGGTGGCGGTGCCCAAGGTGGCTACGGCATAGCCAATGCCGTATTGCGCAAGGGCAATAACGTCCATATAGCCTTCGACCACAACAATGCGATTGAGGCTGCGCTCTGATTTGCGCGCTTGATACAGCCCGTAGAGTTCCCGAGATTTGTGGAAAACCGGCGTCTCAGGAGAGTTCAAATATTTGGGTTTATCATCGCCCAGTACCCTGCCGCCAAAGGCAATGACCCGACCCCGCGCGTCAAGAATAGGAAAGACAATGCGATCGCGAAAACGATCGTAAGTGCGGCCGCGGTCATTGGTAACCAGCATGCCGCCATCGGTGAGTCGCTTGATCTGCTGGGCGTCGTTGTCTGCGGTTTGCAGTAAGTTATCCCACCCCGGGGGGGCAAAACCCACGCGAAAGGCCCGGGCAATTTCACCGCTGAGACCTCGGCCTTTGAGGTAGGCAACCGCGCGCTTGGCCTCCGAATGTTTCCTAAGGCTGTGTTCATAAAAACGTGTGGCTTGCTCTAACTGCTCAAGAATAGGGCGATTGGTGTCTTGGGGGGGTGTTTGCCCCGGCCGAAGTTCCTCTTTGGGCACCTGCAGCCCTACGGTTTGAGCCAGAGACTCTACGGCTTCTGGAAACTCCAGCCGCTCGTAGTCCATGAGAAACCCCAGGGCGTTGCCCCCGGCGCCGCAGCCAAAGCAATAGTAAAACTGCTTACCCGGATTGACGGAAAAGGAGGGGGTTTTTTCGTCGTGGAAAGGACAGCAGGCGGAGAAATTTTTGCCGGTCTTTTTGAGCTTCACCCGTCGATCAATAACTTCGACAATATCGACTCGGTCTAACAAGTCGTCGATGAATTTTTGAGGGATGCGTGCCACGAGGCTAGAGACCGGCCGCGTTCAGATCAGCCGTTGAGCTTGGCCTTGACCAGCTTCGAGACCTCACCCATGTCGGCGCGTCCTTGCATTTTGGGTTTCAGTACCGCCATTAAAGGCCCCATGGCGGCCATGCCGGTAGCATCGATAGCGGCGAGCGCTTCATCAATGGCTTGGGCAATTTCTGCTTCGCCTAATTGCTCAGGGAGAAACTCCTGAATGACGGCAATCTCTAGATCTTCCTGAGCCGCTAACTCTTCGCGATTGGCATCGCGGTATTGTGTGGCTGAGTCCCGGCGTTGTTTCACCATCTTGTCGAGAATCGTCAACGCCCTAGCGTCATCAATATCGATGCGCTCGTCGACTTCAATGCGTTTGAACTCGGCCTGAATCAGCCGAATGGTCCCTAGCCGAGGTTTATCTCGGGCTTTCATGGCGGCTTTCATTTCCGCCTTGATCGTAGCGACCAGGTCAGTCACGTCGCGTTACCAAGAATCAATACAAACGCTGTCGCTTGCGATTCTCGCGCGACATTTTCTTGGCGTGACGCTTAACAGCGGCAGCGGCAGCACGCTTACGAATGGTGGTGGGCTTCTCGTAGTGCTCGCGCTTGCGGACCTCTGCGAGTAAACCTGCTTTTTCGCACGACCGCTTGAAGCGTCGCAGTGCGACGTCGAAGGGCTCGTTTTCTTTAACCTTAACTGCGGGCATTAACGTTGCTTCCTGTTTTTTTACTTGGGTCTGGTGGTTTATCCACAGCACATCTCGGTAGCGAGACCGGCGGCGGGCGCGCAGTATAGGCATCCAAACAGTATTTTGCAAAGGCAATCAACGTGTTACTTTGCCGCGCTTGGGGCTTTAGGAGGTCTGTTTTGAAGGTTTTGGGGATTGAAACCAGCTGCGATGAGACTGGCGTTGCGGTTTACGATACCGATCGTGGCTTGTTGGCTGAGGCTTTATACAGTCAGGTGGCGGTGCACGCCGAATACGGCGGTGTGGTGCCTGAGCTGGCCTCACGTGATCATATTCGTAAGACCTTACCCTTGGTTAACGAGGTCCTTCAGCGCGCCGAGCTTGAAAAGCATGAATTGGAAGGCATTGCCTACACCGCAGGCCCCGGTCTCATGGGCGCGCTAATGGTGGGGGCCACGCTGGGCCGGTCTATGGCCCGAGGCCTGGGCATTCCATGTTTGGGCGTGCACCACATGGAGGGGCATTTATTGGCCCCAATGTTGGGCGAAAACCCGCCCCAGTACCCGTTCATAGCCCTATTGGTGAGTGGTGGCCACAGTCAGCTGGTGCGGGTCGATGGGCTGGGTCGTTACACGTTGTTGGGCGAGTCGGTCGACGACGCCGCGGGTGAGGCCTTTGATAAAACCGCCAAATTACTCGATCTTCCGTACCCTGGTGGCCCTCAAGTGGCAAAGCTGGCTGAAAATGGCGACCCCGAGCGTTTCGACTTTCCCCGGCCTATGGTGCGCCAACCCGGCCTCGATATGAGCTTTAGCGGGTTGAAAACCCACACATTAACGACCGTTCGGGCCTGCCGCGAGGCGACGGGCCTTACCGATCAGGACAGGGCCGATATTGCCTGTGCCTTTGAAATAGCCGTTGTAGATACCTTGGCCATAAAATGCCGTAGAGCGCTGGAGCAGGAGTCGCTGAATACTTTGGTCATGGCTGGCGGGGTTAGTGCGAACCGGCGATTGCGGCGGGTTCTGGCGGAAAAATTGGGCCCTAAGGGTGTGGCCGTGCACTACCCACCCCTGGCGTTGTGTACCGATAATGGGGCCATGATTGCCTACGCAGGTGCGCTAAGACTCGCTGCGGGGCAGCGTGACCCCGATGAGGCCGAGGTACGACCACGGTGGCCTATGACACTGTTGCACCCCCCGGAGGTCGCATGAGCGATAAGGTATTTATTAGCGGGCTTCGCGCCGAAACAGTGATTGGGGTCTACGACTGGGAGCGCAACATACGCCAGCCCTTGGTTTTTGATATTGAAATGGCGACGGATGTTAAAGCCGCGGCCCAAGATGACGATTTGACCCAGGCCATTGATTACGCGGCTATTTCGCAACGGGTTATAAAAGCGACAGAAACCTCATCCTTCCAACTCATCGAAACTCTGGCCGAACACCTCGCCGCCATTATCCTCAAGGAATTTGGGGTGGGTTGGGTGCAGATACGGGTACTCAAGCCCACGGCGGTTGCTGAAGCCGATGCGGTTGGCGTGCAAATTCAGCGGGGTCATGCCAATTTAGCGTAGGCGTGCCGCACTTTTGGGGCTTTTTCGCCCATCTCTCTGTGTTTGCAAATGCGCCTACCGCCAGGCTGCGCCGGACCGTTTTGAGCGCAAACTATTTGAGCGCAAAGTAAAAGTGGCCCAGGCAAAAAAATAGAGGCCACTTTGCATGTGCTAGCGGAATTCGGGTGACTTGTGTCAATGGGGTCTAAAGTCAGGCGATTAAAAACTAGGGCGATTCAAGACGGGATGCACCAAGCTCAAGTCATCTAGGCGCCATTGGCTTGAGGGAAAGCCACTCAAATCCAGCCAGACTGAATTCGGGTTAAGTGGGTCCAAAGTTAGTCTCTCCGAAGGTGATTGCGCCCCAGTTTCCCCAGATCAAATTGCCCTAGATAAAGCCACCCAAGGTCAGCCTACCTTGCTCCATGCCGCATGGGTCCAAAACACGGATCACCTACTTGTCTTGGGACGGCTTACTTAACTTGGGTCGTTGCCAAAGTCCTTTGTTAACACGGTGGCGATGGCCTTAATGCGGGCTTCTCTTAGGGCCTCACCGAGGGCGGGGCCGGTAAGACCGGTTGCCAGTAATGATTGGGCTCTCACCGCATTGGCGGCGGTTTTAGCGTGCTGCAATGCAATGCAGCTGGGGTGTTGAGTTGGCGTGTCTGATTCCAACGCCGCTGCGGCTTCGCAAAACCCGTCAAAAGGTTCCGGGCGGCGCAGTGCGTCTAAACCCTCAAGCAGTGCCATACAGTCGCCAGGCTCCCGCAGTGCTTGCTTGGTTTTGGGGCGCCAGCGCGTCAGCCGATCGGCGAGATCTCGGAAGTGGTTGGGCGCCTTGCGTGTCTCTGAAGTCGCCCGTGCCTGTTCGGGGGGCAGCTCTGAGAGCAAAATGGCCCATCGGCAATCGGTGCGGGTTGTGAATCGCGCAGCCCGGCACAATCGATCGATGCCGCTGGTAACGGCAACGGCAGGCATAAGTTCGGCCAGCGCATTGCACTGTTGCAGTACCTGAAAGTAGATTTCAGGGTGCTGCTCCCCTAAAGCGCGCTCGGTCTCCACCCAGATTCGCTCGGTGGCAAGGTGTTCGAGCTCCCCCTGAGCCACAATGGCACGCATGAGCGCCAGGGTTTCATCGGCTATGGTGAAGCCCAGTGCATGGTAGCGTGCGGCAAAGCGGGCGACTCGAAGCACCCTTAAGGGGTCTTCAACAAAGTGTGGCGATACGTGACGTAGGCATTTGGCTTTGAGGTCCTGCCGGCCTCCGTAAGGATCGGTCACGGTGCCGTCATCGGCCATGGCTATGGCGTTAATGGTGAGGTCACGTCTTGCCAAGTCTTCTTCTAAGGTTACCGATGGCGCGGCGTGCACCTCGAATCCGTGATAGCCATACCCGCTTTTGCGTTCGGTTCGTGCAAGGGCATATTCTTCCTGAGTTTGCGGGTGCAGAAATACCGGAAAGTCGCGCCCTACTTGTTTAAAGCCCTGATCGAGTAAAGCCTGAGGGGTGCCCCCCACCACGACCCAATCGGTTTCGCTGTGGGGGTAGCCCAGCAGTTCGTCGCGAACGGCGCCGCCCACACGATAGATTTTCATGGCTGATCACAGCGGTGACTGAAATATTGGTCACTTTCTACGGCATAAACGGTCAGGCAGCGGCCCCAAACACAGCCAGTATCAAGGCCAATAAACTGCTCGCTGTCGGTCTTACCTTCAAGAGATGCCCAGTGGCCAAAAAACAGTTTTTCCTCGGGCTTTAGCCGATGGGGGTGTTTAAACCAGGGCATTAAAGGTTGGCCGTTAAGGGTTGTATCGCTGGGTGTGGCACCCTTGTTGGCAAAATCCAGACCACCCCATGCGTTGCAATAGCGCATTCGGGTGAAGTAGTTCGTGATAGTTCGCAAACGGGCTAGCCCCCGTAAATGGGGCGACCAGCGATAGGGCTCATTGCCATACATAGCCTTAAAAAACGCGACACGCCTATGGCTGGTTAAAACGTCTGCGACCTCTTGGGCAAAACCCCAGGCTTCATCACTCGACCAGCAGGGGGGAATGCCGGCGTGGGTCATGAGCAGTGGGCCCTCGCGGTGCATGAGGGGCTGTTGCACCAGCCAGTCGAGCAGCACTTTTGCATCTTCGGCTTCCAGAATATCTTCAAAGTTGTCAGATTTGCTCTTTCTGCCCACGCCGGCGTAGTGGGCAAGCAGGTGCAGATCATGGTTGCCCAAAACCACCTTGACCACAGCACGGTGAGCATAAAACCAGCGCAGGGTGGCTAGGTTATCGGAGCCTCGATTAATGAGATCACCCACTGACCACAGGCGGTCGTGCTCGGGGTCAAACTGGATCTGAGTCAACAGCGCAGTGAGCTCTGCGTAACAGCCCTGAATATCTCCAATGACATAGGTTGTCATTGAATTGCCCCATGGCTGCCGTCAAAGTCGTTCTTAAGCACCGTAATGTTAGACGAATTGGGAGCCATCAGCAGATTCCCGGAAGTTTAGATAAGGCCACAAACTGCTCGAGGTGTAAGGTTTCTGCCCGGGCGGTAGGTGCTATGTCTACCGACGCCAGCGCTTCGTCATCGAGTATGCCTTTAAAGTTATTGCGCAGTGTTTTCCGGCGTTGGGCGAAAGCCATTTGTACCGTTCTCCCCAAGCGCACGACATCACAATTGGGGTAGAGCGGTGTTGGGTGGGGTATCAGCCTGACAATGGCAGATTGCACTTTGGGCGGCGGGAAAAAGGCCTCGGGGGGTACGTCGAATAAGTGGGTCACGGCGCAGTAAAACTGCGTCATGACCCCCAATCGCCCCCAGTCTTTGCTGCCCGGTTTTGCAGCTAGCCGTGTCACCACCTCGCGCTGCAACATAAAGTGCATGTCACCAATAATGGACGCATTCTCCAGCAGCTTAAATATGAGAGGTGTTGAAATATTGTAGGGTAGGTTTCCCACGACCCTAAGGGGTCTATCGCCCTTGCGCAACGCCCCATAGTCAAACTTTAAGGCGTCCCCCGTATGCAGGGTAAATTGGGGGTGAATGCTAAAGGCCGCCAATAGCCCCGTGGTGAGATCGCGGTCGAGCTCTATGGCATCGAGCGTGCAGCCGCTGGTGACCAGTGACTCCGTGAGCGCGCCCTGACCGGGGCCAATTTCAACAACGTGGTCCTCGGTATCAGGAGATATGGCGCGCGCAATGGCCTGGATGACGCCTTCATCTTGTAGGAAATTTTGTCCAAAGCGTTTGCGGGGGGCATGTCCCCCAGAGTTATTTGTCATGTTCTTAACCACTAACGGCCAAATTGCGGTGTCTGTTAGCATTGCATGTTACGCGGTGTTGATGAACAACGCCCCCTTGAAAATCTTTGAAACGAGAGCTTAGTGACACTCAAGCAGTATTTTTCCCTCGTCGACACCATTGCGCGGCTCTCACTAAAGGCCGAGGCCAGACGCTACTACTTTGGCTTTTGGTGGTGGGTGATTGAGCCGCTGCTTTATGTTGCGGTTTTTTACATCGTATTTGAGCAATTGCTGGGTACCCGGACACCCGATTTTCTGATGTTTTTAATTGTCGGAAAGTTCACGTTTATCTGGTTTTCCAAAACCGTGAATTACGCCGGCAATAGCTTGGTGGCCAATGCCGGCCTTATTGGTCGCATGGACTTACCCAAAACGCTGTTTCCCATGGCGGTTATTCTTGAATGCACCTACCGGCAGACCGCGGTTTTTGCACTGCTTGGCTTAGCGTTGATCATTGATGGGCACTTGCCCAATGCCTACTGGCTCTGGGTATTGCCGCTCATCGCAGTAGAAGCGCTGTTAATTGTGCTCTGTGGTTTTATCGCCTCTGTCTTGGTGTGTATTAAACGCGACTTTGCCTTACTCATTAACCTAGGCATGTTGTTTTTGCTATTTATGTCTGGCGTCTTCTGGGATTTAAACGCTATTGGCGACCCGAGTACGCAGGAAGCCCTGTTGTTTTGGAACCCCGTGGCCTTTTTATTGCACAGTTTTCGACAGGCCTTGTTGTGGCAGCAAACCCCTGACATAAGCCACCTCATAGGTCTGACCTTATTTTTGAGTTGTGGACTCGGGCTGGTCGCTAACGGCATGTCGCGTTACCGCTATTACTTGGCACAGCGGGTGGTGACCACATGAAACCTGCGCTAAAACTTAGCAATGTTGGTATGCGTTTCGCCATGAACTCCGGAGGCGAAAAAGGCCACTTTCAGGCTTTGAGTGAGCTCGACCTTGAAGTGAATCGAGGCGACAAGTTAGGGCTCATTGGTGGCAATGGTGCCGGAAAGTCGACCCTCCTGCGCATTATGGCGGGCATCTATCCTCCCGGCAGCGGCACGGTTTGGCGGGCGCCTGGGTTATCGATTGCCTTGTTATCTCTGGGCCTGGGCTTTAAAAATGACTTAACGGGCCGGGAAAATGCATTGCTGGCCGCGGTCTTACAAGGTATGTCGAAATCTGAGGCTAAAACTCATTTAAATGCGATTGGGGAGTTCACGGAGCTGGGCCGATTTTACGATGAGCCGGTGAAAAGCTATTCATCGGGTATGCGAACGCGGCTGGGTTTTGCCACCGGCTTATTGCTCGATACCGATATACTATTGCTCGATGAAATATTAGCGGTGGGTGATCAGAGTTTTCGCAATAAAGCGCGAGAAGCGCTGTCACAGAAACTGACTGAAGATCGCACCGTGATACTGGTTCATCACGCTGAAAACGCGATTCGAGAAATTTGTAGTCGCGTCGTTTGGATAGAGCAGGGCCAAATTAAAGCCGATGGCGCCACGGTGGAAGTGTTAGAGGCCTATGCCAATGCGTCTTGAAACGCACCTTGGTGTGTTTAGGCTGTATCGAATAGGTGCTGAGATGGTGCTGGAATGGCGTCAATCTAGCGTTGAGATAGCGTTGAGATAGCGTTGAGCTTGGCATAGGACTCTGAGGCGCTGTTTTAAAGCCCCTTCGTTTGTTCTCATCCGAGCCAAAATTTAAAAGAACGGTTAATTGCACCTTAAGTGGACTTAAATAGGACTGGATTGGGTTTATCGGGCACCCCTTACAAGTGAATTTCTCGTGCCTTTCCAAGAATATCCAAGGCGGTTATGCGGGGTTGTTATCGGACTCAACCGTCAAAGCTTTTTCCATGAACACGCTATTAGGGTCATCTGTGTAGTTGGCAAATGGACGGCGCACCACGAAGCCATAGCGTCGGTAAATTCCTCGGGCGGGCTCAAAAAAATCTTCGCACCCCGTTTCTAGGCGCAAGTATTGGTAATTGCGTTGCTGTGCCACCTTTAAAATATATTCGAGCAGCTGCTTACCAAGACCTTGGCCTCTAAATTGGCCAGCACTGCGCATGGATTTAATTTCTGCCCAGGTTTTTTCGTGTTCTTGAAGCGCAATACACCCTACCGGGTCTTCGTTGTGCCACATAACCCAAAAACTGATGTCGCCGCCGCGTAAAGCCTTTAAATCAAGGGTGTGCACACTCCCGGGAGGCGAGATGCGATGCATGTCGTGAATATGCTCTTCCAACAAGGCGACGACCTTGGGGTTTGACAAATCATCAGGTCTAATTTGCATTGCTTACACCTTGTGCTGACCAACTGTGCAGCAGCGCTGCTATCAATTGACCCCTAAAAAACGGAGTGCGTTTATTTTACTAGCAGCCGCCCTAGTCACTATTTTGGGGGTCGAAAGTTGCTGCGGCTTGCCAAATTTTTGGCCAAGCCTTGAGTGCCTGAGACAGACGTTGGCCTCCTGTCCGCACTGTAGCCAATGTATTGATGGGGTCGTCGGTGGCGTGCCCCAGTAAATCCTCCCAGCCGGGAGTTTGCTGCAAGGCAGTGAAGACCTCTTCGTGACTCCGCTCTAAATATTGCTGCCAGTTTCTTGACTGCAATTCAGGGGACCGCGTCAGTTGTCGCTGGTAATGACTGGCTTGGCTGGCTTGCCAGCGCACTAGTTCGCTCCTGGCAAAGGTTTGTACCTGATCATCGCTTAGCCTCGTAAGTTCATCGATGCTTTGTGCCATGCGAATCAAACGCTCTTCTGGTGTCAGCGCTGGGCTGAGCTGCACGTTATCACCGATCCAGCGAGTGAGCAGTGCTATACCACCCTGAGCCGCAATCGGAGCCTTAAGCGACCTGGCGCTTCTTTGCTCTAGCGGCAGATGGGGTATCGCCCAGGAATAGTTTAGGACGAGTGAATTTGGGTGCAGCGTCAAAAGCATGAAGGCGAACAGGCTGTCCTCCCCTCTAAACGCCGGCATAAAAGGCGGTAGCAGGTAGCTGGCGTCGTACCCGGTTAGCTGTGACATCACGCCGTGCTTCGTCAGGGTAGGACCGTCGTAACCCAGCCATGACCGTCGGGCTTCTACCGTGGTGACAAGACCCTCAGGTACTGCCAGCAAGCGATCGATTGAACTAAGGTCGAGCTCTGAGATCCAGTGGCCACTGCCGGTTCCCGGGTCACCCCAGGTGCTGCATTGTGTCTGTAGGATCGGTGATTCTGGCGTAAGCGATCGCACAAAGGTGCCGTTGGCGCCCTCCAATGCGTTCTCGGGTAAATCGCCGTGGCTTAGGCTGTGGATGCCCTCGGCGAGAACTGCGCCTAATTGGCGCGCCATGAGCGCTACGGGGCTGTCTTTAAGTGTTTTTTTATCGGCCTGCTGAGCCTCCTGCTCCGGCCAAAACATAGCTTTGCGACCCGCGATGCTCCCAAAATGCAGGGGTTCATCGGGAAGTGGTGATCGAACAGCCTCACACAGGACGTCGTCATCAAAAACCAGAATTCGAGAGCCCACGCCTAGGAGCAGCGCAATGGACCGTGATAAACCATAGGTGGGCAGGTTGCCCCACTGCTGACGGTCTAAAAGAAAGCGGATGCTGTCTTCGTGGTCGGGCGCTGCCTCGATAAGGTGTGCCAGTAGAAGTGCTCTGGCTTCAAGGCCAAAGTAACGAACTTGGAAGCTCGCACTGCTGTTGTGCGCACTAACCACCGCTCGGTTTTTTTCAGCGAGGGAGACGTCTCTGGAGTCATCGATCAGGGTATAGGTTTTGGGCAGTTCTATGGCGCTGCTATTAGCCATGCTGTGCAGCAACCGCTCAACAGCTTCGGGTCGATCGCAGGTAATGATAAAAACTTGAATCGGGGGCAGTGTGTTTCGCTCGATGGGGCGCGTCAGCGCGCGCAGAGTTGCCGCGCCCTCGCGTAGCAGCCCGGCATCACGAATCTGCACAAGGACAGGTATCACTGGTTCAACCTGGCCACCGAGCTGAGGTAGGGTGTCGACCAGATACTCAGCATGGCCGCGCAACGTGCGGTAGGCCTCGCAATGGGTTAACGCGATACCCACTTCTTTCCTAACAAGCAGGCGTTTATCGGATGTCGAATCTAGAAGTAGGGTGAGTTCGGCAGATACGTCGATGAGCTCAATGCCCGTAAAGCTCCACAAGCTGGCTTCACTAAAGGGCTTCGCTTCAGAGCTTGTTGATGGCTTTGGTTGATGAAGCGTATCGCTGGTGTTCATATCGGTCATGGGGTTATTGGTTCGTCAGTGAGTGGGTTGTGGTGACGTGGGCCGAGCTTTCCCGGGTCAACGTTTATGGTGTGTGCTTACAGCGACTTGAGTGCGTTTGCCTTGTTGCTGTCCGTTGGTTGCGTAGAGTACCCCAAAATTTTAATGTCTAGCGTTTAATGGTGCTAAACGGTTGGCAAACTTCAGCGCTCAACAGGCGTCGAGCACCTTGAGCTGTTGTAGACACACAGGCGCCTCCCACTGTTTATATGGAAGCAACCGAATTTGACGCAATGTGCGGCTGGCTTAGTTGCGGGTTTGCAGCGTGGTACCCGCGTTCCTCTGCTCCTGCTTTATGGTGCTGACGCAGAACATTTCAATTTATTGATGAGTTTCGCGTTTGGTCGCACTCAAGGCTGCGCTGAGCGCGGCCTCAAAGCTGCTCGACTTTGCACCCCCAGTGCCGGCGAGGCTCAGTGCCGTCCCGTGGTCTACCGAAGTTCTTACCATGGGCAGGCCTAGCGTGATATTGACGGCCTCACCGAACCCGGCAAACTTCAGAACGGGTAGCCCCTGGTCGTGATACATGGCGAGATAGGCATCCGTATTGCTACGTCCCTCGGCATGAAACGCCGTATCGGCAGGAACGGGTCCGTAGAGGACGAAGCCCTCCAGGGAGAGGCGGTCAATCACGGGCGCTATAACCTCGATCTCCTCTCGACCCAAATGTCCCCCTTCGCCAGCATGGGGGTTGAGGCCCAATACAGTGATGCGAGGATTGGGCAAGCCAAACTGTTGTTGCAAGTCGTGTCGAAGGATGCGCAGCGTCTTTTCCAGATGCGCCTCCGTGATTGCCGCAGGCACAGCGGCAAGGGGCAGGTGTGTAGTAGCAAGCGCTACGCGCAAGTCGCCGGCTGCAAGCATCATGACGACATGAGGGCAGTTAAAGGCTTGGGCTAAAAATTCCGTGTGTCCGGTAAAAGGAATGCCCGCGTCATTAATCACTGATTTTTGTATGGGGCCGGTGACCAGCGCCTGGGCGTCGCCACAGCGACAAAGCTCGGTGGCCAGGCTCAGGGTGGCCAGCACATAAACTGCGTTTTCAACGTTGAGTTTTCCGGCATTTATTGTGCTTGTGGCGGGTACGTGAATGTAGCGCAGTTGGCCCGGCTGGTGCGCTTGGGGTGCATCGCCTGTGGTATAGGGTAAAAGCTCAATATTAAGGCCGAGTTCGCCGGCGCGTTGGGTGAGCAGGTCGCGGTCAGCAACGCACAAAAGATCGGCGTTCCAGGCTTTCTGAGCCGCCATAAGCACCACGTCGGGGCCAATGCCGGCGGGTTCTCCCGGGGTTATGACGATGCGTGGTACAGCGTCTTGGGCATGGGTCAGGGTCATGGCTGCCCACCGCCATGGGTCTCACCCGCTGCTTTCTCAGCAGTTTGCGTGCCAATGACTACTTTAGGTATCGCTCTTTTGCAGGCGGTGTGACTACTTAATATCAACGAAAGCTTCTTCACGAATCTTGCGCAGCCAGGCTTCAAGTTCTTCGTCGTACTTTTGGTCGTGCAAATAGCCCATCACCTGTTGGCGGCGCATTTGCTCGGCAATGTTTTGCTCGCGTCGACCGGTGACTTCGAGGATATGCCAGCCAAATTGCGATTTTACGGGGTAGGAAATCTCACCGACCTCAGTGGTAGCCATGGTGGCGTCAAATTCGGGGACCATTTGCCCCGGGCTGGTCCAGCCCAACTCGCCGCCTTCTTGGGCAGAACCAATATCATCGGAATACTCTTTTGCCAGATCACCAAAGTCTTCGCCATTGAGGGCGCGTTCTCGCAATTCAGTGGCCAGGGCGATGGCGGCATCTTCATTCAGCACTTCGGTGGGTTTTATTAAAATATGTCGTACTTCGGTTTGTTCGACCAGCCGCTCGCGACCCCGCTCGTCCGCCAAATACACCAAATGAAAGCCGGCACCACTAGACACTTTAGCGGTGTCGCCTACCTTAAGGTTGGGAATGACAGCCGCAAACATGCTGGGAATGGCCGCTAATTTTTTCCAGCCTAAGTCACCGCCCTTAAAAACGTAGGGCTCTATCACCGATACGGCTTCTGGAAACGGTTTGCCTGCCAAGATTGACGCCAGCACGCCGTCGACGAAGTTTTCTTTCTTCTTGAGTTCGGTCTTAGAGTCTTTTTTGGAGACCTCAACAAGGGCCTGTACCACGCGAAACTCGGGCTGGGTCATTTCGGCGCCGGCTTCGGTGGAGAGAAAGTTGTCCACCTCTTGGTCGGATATTTCAATATTCCGGGACACGTTACCCTGCTGCACCCGTTGAATCATCATCTCCCGGCGAATCTCTTCACGCATGGCGAGGTAGCTTTGACCGTTGGCCTCCACCGCGGCTCGGAACTGCTCGAGTGTGTAGTTGCTGCCGGATGCCATGCGGGCCATGGCGGCATCGAGCTGAGCATCGGGAATGCGCACGCCATAGCGATTGGCTAGCTGCAGCTGAATGCTTTCTAAAATTAATCGATCGAGTGTTTCCTGAGCTAGCACCTCATCGGGCGGTGCGTCTATTTGGCGTTGTTCAATGTTGCGCTGAATCAGCAGCAGGCGTTCCTGAAGCTCGGTGGCAAGGATAATATCGTCATCAACAATAGCGACAACTTTATCCAGGGTTTGAATTTGTGCGCTCACCAAGGGCACTGAAAGCGCTAAGAATAGCGTCGCAAATAACGGAATGCAGAGCCGGTTTATAGCCAAGAATTTACGTGTTACTCGGGTCATAAGCGTGGCCTTTAGAGCAATAACTGCGGCAAGAAACTATACCTGCCGTTATCCGTTAAGTGGGTTTATTGGGCCGTTTTTGCGAGTCATGGTAGACCCCATTCCAAATGCCCAGCCGCTAATTGTACTCTTTTGTGACTAGAAAGCAGAAGAGCGCGATTTGCTAGCGTGACGAAGCACTATACTCTGGGGGCGGTAGGATCGAAGCCGCGAATCATGTCGCGCATGAGATTTTCGACTCGGCTGCCAAAGCCGCCCATGCCCTTTAAAACAAACTGAAATTGCACGGCGTTTTCGCGCTCAAGATCGGGGTCACTGAAATCTGGCGCGAAGCTACCTGCGGTATCTAAATAGCGCATATACAGCAGGCGCATTTTCCAGCAGCAGTTATCGTATTCAACCCCCACCATATCTTCGACGAATTCATTGCCTTCGAGGGAGTATTCAACAGCGGCAAACGCGCCCCAGTTATCGCCAATGGGGTAGTACGCCGAAAAATTGGCTTGCTCGGTCACCGGCCGTTTTGATTGTGAGGGTGGGGGTTCGCGTAAGGTGTAACCCACGTTGAAAATTTGGCCAGTAATGGGTCGGTACCCGACTTGGGCGCTGAGAGCGTCAAATTCATTGTCTTCGGTGTCGTACAGCATGCTGGAGCGGATGGACCAAACTTCGTCGGGGAACCAATTAAACTCTACAGCCGTTGCTGAAAGGCTCTCGTCCAACACAGGGCTTCGCGCTTTTAGACGTACCTCACGATCTCTAAAGTAAAAAATTTGGCCAATGCTGGCGTTGAGGCGCTCGCGGCCATCACTGTCGGCAAAAAACCGGGTGGTCACGCCTACCGAGATTTGGTTGGCGTCGTCGAGGCGGTCATGCCCCGAGAAGCGGGTATCGCGAAACAGCTGTGTGTAGCTAAAGGTGAGCTCGGCGGAATCGAAGTCGGGTTGGCCTCTTTGTTCGTCATATTCGCTGTACAAATAAAACACCCGGGGTTCCAGGGTTTGACTGGCACTCTGGCCACCAAAGGTGGTGGCGCGCTCAAATATTAAGCCACCATCAACGCTGAAGACCCCTGAGCTAGCATCGGGTTTGGCTTCGGGCAGGCTGCGCAGATTTTCCAGATCGTAGGCGACACTGCGGTACTTAGCGGTAGTGCGCAGAAACCCCCAGGACCAGTTCAATGGGTAAGTCACGCCGGCCTCACCGTAAATACGCTCACCTCTCACCTGGTTGGCATCGGTATCAAAGTTTGAATATTGGAGTAGCGCAATGGGTTGCAGGCCTGCCAAATTGGCATCACCCCGCCAGCGTGCTGTGAGCTGGGGGAGCTTTTTATAATTGTTGGTAATGTCGTCGGCCAAGCTTTGAAACTGCTGTGCCTGAAGCGACACTTTCCAGTCTTCGCCCAAGTAATCGATCTGACCTAACTGCTTGAGGGCTGTTTGGCGCTGGGAACTGAGCGTGCTGTTGTCGAGATCGCGAACGTAATCGGGGTCGCTGACTTTGTTGTATTTAATGGTGGTACGCCAGCTTTCGCCATAGTTGCCACGGTGCTTGACCCCAATGGCCCAGCGCTCGCTGTCGCCCTCGGGAAAGTCTTCGCTGTATTTGTCATCGTCGTCAATGTACTGACCACTAACATCCCAAGCGCCAGCATATTGGCTGAGCCACCGACCATTAGCTTGGTGCAGTAGACCTCTTTCGCCAATGTAGCGCGGTGAGTAGGTCGCGTCATAATTGGGCGCCAAATTAAAATAGATGGGCGTCGTCACATCAAGCCCACCTCGTGTATCTGAACCAATAGACGGAAAAAGCAGGCCGGTTTTACGCTGATCACCAACGGGGAACGTCATCCATGGCACGTAAAAAACGGGCACCCCCGACCAACGCAGCGTGGCGTGGGTGGCTGTTGCCATGCCCTCATTGGGCTCAATTTTTAGGGTTCCGGTTTTTATGTACCACTGGGGGTCTTCAGGTGCGCAAAAAGTGACGGCCCCATCTTCAATAGTGATGACTCCGGCGGCGTCACGCTCAAGTTGTTGTGCCGCACCGCTTAGCTGGGGTTCATGTAGGGCAAAATGTGCCCCTGTCACCGTAGCGTGTTGGCGCTCTGAGTCGAAGGTGAGTTGGTCACCTTGCAGCGCGACGCCCGGCTCCCGGTAGGACACATTGCCCGAGGCTTCGGTCAATTGTTGGTTGCGATCAAAAACCACAGAATCGGCACCAATGCTTCGGTTGCCTTGAATGACGGCCACATTACCCGTGAGTTGCAGCTTACCTTCGACTGCATTGGAGCTATCTGCGCTAACTTCGACGTCGGTGCTGCCGGGCGCGGTAGGAATTTGCCCTTTTAATGGGTCGACGAATTTACCCTGACATTGGCGGCAGCGGTGATCCCGTTGAACACCGGTCAGTAGCGGCAAGGGCTGCCAGTCGAGCTGTGCGGCAATATCTTCGCTGAACAACACCAGGGTGTCGCGAGCTGGTTGCGCATCTGAAGCTCGTACTGTTTCGCTGGCCAACGCCACCGCTGCGACCAGCGCAAGGCTTGAAAAGCGGTAACCGGGGTGCCGTGGTTGAGGACCAGCTGTCAAAGGAGAATACGAGAACAAAGGTTAGAGGTCCGAAAGGATGAGGCCGAGAGGCGCAAATCATACATCAACAGCGGTCCGGACCCACAATGGTGTTTTGACTTGCCAAAGTGGTCTAGTGCGCCCCATTTTTGCTGCTGCGACTGCCTTGATGAGAATATTTCGGCACACAGGCGTTTTTGAAGATTTTATGCGGTGGTCTGATTAAACAGCCCAAGCTCTTAATAGAGGCAAGCCTGAGTGTCCCGCGTTAAACTCTGGGCTGTATTAACGGGATGAAGTGGTTATGGCAGGCTGGCAATTATTGTTTACTGGGGGTTGGGCGCGGCTGTTCAGCACGAACCGGGCTGGTCGCTTTGTGCACCTAAATGCGACGAGTTGGAGTGTGTTAACAGCGGTACTTACTTTGTGGTTGATGCTGCCCCACACACTGCAGGCGGCCAACGACTTCACCACAATAACGGCCAATAGCGAGAGGCAAGAGGGTTTTTTACCGCTGTATTGGCACTCTAATGAAGGGCGCCTTTATGCAGAGGTAGCCACCTTAAATCAGCCCTTCATTTACTACCCCAGCCTGTCTCAAGGGGTGGGTTCCAATGATCTGGGTTTGGATCGCGGGCGTTTGGGCGGTACCCAGCTGGTGCAATTTGAGCGCGTTGGCCCCAGGCTGCTGCTGGTCGCTTTAAATACCCGCTACCGAGCGAGTTCCAATAACGCAGATGAGCGTCGAGCGGTTCGAGAGGCTTTCGCAAGGTCAGTGTTGTGGGGATTTGATATCGCCGCAGAGCAAGGCCAGCGTCTACTGATTGACTTAACGGATTTTTCTCAGCGCGATTCGCTAAAGCTCGCGGCACTTCTCAAGCAGGCCGGCGAGGGCAGCTATGCCGTTGACCCGCGCCGATCTGTGATCAATCTGCAGCGCTCCAAGGCCTTCCCCGACAACAGCGAAATCGATGCGCTGGTGACTTTTGTTGGCCAGCCCGAGGGTGAGATTTTGCCAACGGTAGCCCCCGAGGCGGGTGCGATTACCGTGCATTTACACCACTCCTTTGTGCGCTTACCCGACGATGGCTATACGCCCCTGCCCTATGACCCCAGAGCCGGGTTTATCGATGGCGGTGAAGACGATCTGTTTTACGACTATGCCGCGCCCCTGGGCCAGCCGGTGAAACGCGGTTATGCGCGGCGGCATCGCTTAGAAAAAAAGCACCCCGAGCGTGCCCTGAGCGAGGCCGTGGAACCGATTATTTATTACGTCGACTCGGGTGTGCCCGAGCCCATTCGCAGTGCGTTGGTTGAAGGGGCGTCTTGGTGGAATCAGGCTTTCGAAGCTGCGGGGTATATCGATGGCTTTCAGGTGAAAATTTTGCCCCCCGACGCCGACCCTATGGATGTGCGTTACAACGTCATTCAGTGGGTACACCGCTCGACCCGGGGTTGGTCTTACGGCATGAGTGTGCGCGACCCCCGTACGCAGGAAATTATCAAGGGTCACGTGAGTTTGGGGTCGCTGCGGGTGCGCCAAGATTATTTGCTCGCTGAGGGGCTTTTAGCACCCTATAAACCCGGTGTGGATGAGACCGAAGCGGCCAAGCCGCTGGAAGAATTTGCCTTGGCACGCATTCGCCAACTTTCGGCCCATGAAGTCGGGCATACGATTGGCCTTGAACACAATTTTGCCGCCAGCGCCGATGACCGCGCTTCGGTGATGGATTATCCCCATCCCTACGTCACTTTAACTGACGACAATAAAGTGGATGTCTCTGACGCCTATGCCGTGGGCATAGGCCCCTGGGATAAACAGGCGATTCGCTGGGGTTATTCGGATTTTCCCGCCGACGTTAATGCGACGGTGGCTCGTGCGGCATTGATGGATAAACTGCTGACGTCGGGTTTGTCTTTTGTGGCCGACCGGCATGCCCGCGTGGGCAGTTTTGACAGCGGCGCAGGGCCTTGCCACAGCCGGGGAAGCCTTTGGGATAATGGCGATGATCCGGTGGCGGAGTTGAATCGGTTAATGCAGCTGCGGCGCGTGGTTCTCGATAACTTTTCTGCGGCGGTGATTAAAAAAGGGCGGCCATTGGCAACGATTGAGGATGCGTTGGTGCCTGCCTATCTAATGCACCGCTATCAGGTAGCTGCTGCCGCAACTGTCTTGGGTGGCAAAGATTTTACTTATGCCTTAAAAGGCGATGGCCAAATTCCGACCACTGTTGCCGAGGCCCAGCGGCAGCATGCTGCGCTTGACGCCTTGCTGGCTACCCTTGACCCCGAGGCGCTGTCTATTTCGGCAGAGCTGGTGGCGCTTATTCCGCCGCGGCCACCCATGTCGGGGACATCTCGCGAGCTGTTCCCCCGACAAACCGGTTATGTATTTGACCCGGTTGCCGCGGCTGCTACTGCGGCTGAACTGACTTTGCGCACACTGTTAGACCCCGCTCGAGCGGCAAGGTTGATTCAGCAAAACTCGGCTGACCCCGATTTGCCGGACTTTTCTCAGGTACTTTTGGGGCTGGTTAGAGCCGTTGGCCCAACAACTGCAGACACCTCATTCACTCGAGGACACGCACAACTTGTCCAGCAGATGCAAAAAGAGCTAGCCGCACAATTAATGGCACTGGCCAGTCGTACTGCTGTGGCTAGTAGTGTTCGGAGTGCTGCAGCTTATGCTCTACATGCCATGTTAGAGCGCCTGACCAGCCAAGGGACAAACATGGTGAAGAAAGGGGAGGCAGATGGTTGGCTGCCGCATTACTACTTTTTAGAACAGCAAATTCGGTTGTTTGAAGCGCAAGCGGAGCCTTGGCAGGCTGGGAGTCTGACTACCCCACCTGGCTCTCCGATCTGACAGTGACCAGTCTGGCAAGTTCTCATTTTGTTGGAACGCAGTGAGTGAGCCCCAAACCTTTGTTTAGTTCGCGCGTTGTTTAGGTTAGGGATAGCTGAGTTTGTGTTTTATACTGCGTGGGGTGCCACGGAGGTTCTGGTCACGTGCCATCTGGGTCTCAAAGGTTGTGGCAATGAACTGTTGCCTATAACTGTTTGCGGATATGAAAACCTAGAAAAATCGTC
>ERZ887830.596-NODE-596-length-22597-cov-25.732144_pt1 | contig 22597 bp, 23 predicted proteins | sample MGYA00521101_ERZ887830 | MGnify/ENA primary metagenome ERZ887830 (study PRJEB32303, sample SAMEA104408592) | aquatic metagenome | biome: Marine water; feature: Pelagic; material: water | place: Baltic Sea | collected 2014-06-05T16:38:00 | depth 1,762 m ... | reverse complement strand
AAGAAGCTCCTTCTTTAGGAATATAATCATTGTCTCCATATCCAATAGATTGAGCAAATGATTTTAAGGTAGTCTTAATCACAAATTATTTTTATTTTTTTAAATTAAATTACATTGTTCATGTCAAAAGAAACTTTAAAAAGCAATCGATTAGTTGTATTTGTTCACGTCATATGTTTTTTAAAAATCTGTTTATTGAAATCAAAGAAGTAGCAACTCCTCTTTTTAAGATCCTTATTCCTTTTATCTTTATTATTAAACTACTAGAAATAATTGGTGCAGTTACTTTGTTGTCTAAAGTATTTGCCCCTCTCATGAGCTTAATTGGTCTTCCTCCCGAACTTGGTATTATTTGGGTTACTGCATTTGCAGTAAACATTTATGCTTCTTTGATTTTGTTTGTGAATATAATACCCGGCCTAGAGGTAACCGTAGCTCAAATTACGATTTTAACAACTGCTATGCTAGTCTGTCATAATCTTCCCGTTGAATCTGCGATATCTAAAGCTGCCGGTATATCTTTTATTTACACAGTACTATTTAGATTAATTTCTGCTTTTATTATTTGTTTTATATTAGGGCTGATTTATGATTTTTTTAATTTTTTAAACGAGCCATATAATACTTACTTTGAGATTGAACCACCCCGTCCAGAATGGAAGTTTTGGATACAAGATCAATTATTAAATTTACTATTTGTATTTGGTATCGTGGTAGTAATGGTTACTATTCTTCAATTGCTAAAAGTACTGGGTATTGAAAATTTTTTAAAAAAAATTCTAGTCTATCCTTTAAAGCTATTTGGAATTAGCAAAGAAGCTACCAATATTATCATCGTTGGTATTACGATTGGTCTTCAGTTTGGAGGTGGTATTTTAATCAAAGAAGTTAAAACGGGAAAAATAGATAAGCAAAGTGTTTTTCTTGCTGTATCCATGTTGAATTTAGTCCATGCTGCAATTGAAGATACCCTTTTAATGATTGCTATAGGAGGCCATTATTCAGGTGTCTTTTTTGCAAGGATAATTTTTGGGTTAATGATATCTCTTCTTATGTTTAAAATTTATAAAAAGTTTACTTCTTTTTATGAAAAGTATGTTTTTGATGACAGTATAAAAAATCTTCCTACATTTAAACATTGAGTTTTAAAAAGAAACTAACTAGAAAGTGGTATGGTTAAAGCAATTAAAATAGAACAATTTGGTGGTCCAGAAGTTTTAGAGTTTAAAGAAATAGAAATTCCAAAGTTAAATCCTAATGAAGTATTGGTTAACAATAAATCAGTGGGATTAAATTTTATCGATGTTTATCATCGAACAGGTCTTTATCCGATCCCCACTCCAAGCGGAATTGGTCTGGAAGCTTGTGGTGTTATTGAAGAGATTGGTTCAGGAGTTACTATGTTTAAAGTGGGTGACCGAGTCAGTCATGCCTCTATGCCGATTGGAGCTTATGCAGAAAAACAAGTGATGCCTCAAGAGAAATTAGTGCTCGTTCCAGATGGAATATCCGATGAAGTAGCATCTGCTATCACTTTAAAAGGAATGACTTGTGAATATTTACTTCATAGAGCTTATGAAGTTAAAAAAACAGATACCATATTATTTCATGCCGCTGCCGGTGGTGTGGGTCAGATATTTTGCCAATGGGCAAAAGCTATTGGTTGCACCATCATAGGAACCGTTGGTTCAGATGAAAAAATTGAAATTGCAAAAAAAAATGGTGCTGATCATGTTATTAATTACTCTACCGAAGAATTCTCCAAAAAAGTATTAGAAATTACGAACGGTAAAGGAGTCGATGCTGTTTATGATGGTGTCGGTTTAAAAACTTTTGAAGGTTCTCTAGAGTGTATTAAATTACGAGGAACATTTTTGTCTTTTGGTAATGCATCAGGTGCGGTTGCTTCCATCGATCCAAAGAAGCATTTGGCTCCCAAAGCTATATTTTTAACAAGACCTTCCGTCCTTCCCTATACGGCTACAAGAGAAGAATTAGAGCATTCTGCTAAAATGGTGTTTGATGCAATTTTATCTGGCAAGATTAAAATAGATATTTTTAAACAATACGCTTTAAGTGAAGCAAGAAAAGCTCATGAAGATCTTGCAAAAAGAATACTGACAGGCCCTACTGTTTTAATTCCTTAAAATTTAAAATTATTTTTTTATTTAGCTTCGTTCTTAGTAAGCTTAACAGCGCACAAGAAGCAAATTAGAGAAAATCCTATTTTATTAAATAAATCTCCAAAATTATAAATTAATTCTCTTGTTAAAGCTGTATCGACGGAAGGATCGAAAAAAGTAATGAACAATCCAGCTGGATACAGAGCCCAACCAAACACTACCAATTTACCTAAAATATTTAGACACTTGCCCAAATCTTTTTGATTTTTTGAAGGAGTTAACTCCAGTTGTTCGGGAAGGTATTTTGTATAGATGTAAACAATACCTAACCAGCAAATAAATCCAATCGCAAACATGGCAATAGAAAAGTTAAAATTCATTAGCTTATTGGAGTAAGTGGTCTCGGCAAAATAACCTGTAACGATCATTGCAAAATTTAATGATAAAGTAGCTACGACTGTTTTTTTATGACTTTTGTAAAATCCAGATAAAACAAAAAAGATATAAAGCATTAATGGTGTCGCAATTAGCCAAGTAATGTATCTAAATTCTGTTGGGTAGTTTACCGTTGGTGAAGAGAGATTTTTAAGATCAAAAAAATCATGCATTTGGTAATACTCAATTACCGCTAAAGCGGTGGTTAAAAAAGCTAAACTAGAAATGCTTTTGTACTTGTCACTAAGTTTGTGTCTTTCTAAAAGGAAATAAAAACTAGCTGCAATCATAGAAATAAAAGTAAACTCAAAAGTATAAGAGGTTGTTAGTGCTAAAATATTCATAATTTATTGGTCCCTTTCATCATCATCAAAAATATCTATATTGGAGTAAATAGTGATCACCCCACTCAAAATCATTAGAAAAATCAAAACGGCAGTAAAAATATCTTTCGGCAATATTATAGCTGCAATTGCTAAAACTAAAAAACCAATTGGTAGATATGTTTTTAAATTCATTATTTATTTCTTATATTTTAAAAAATCAAAATCACAACCCTCATCTGCTTGAGTAACAGTGTCGTAATAAAGCTTTAAATACCCTCTGCTAATTTTTGGCTCTTTGCTTTTGATTTTTTTTAATCTTTTTTCTAATTCGGCATTTGAAATGAGGAGGTTTAAGCTTTTATTCTTAACGCTTAATTTAATTTTATCTCCTGTTTGAACTGCAGCAAAAGGACCTTTCACAGCCGATTCTGGAGATACATGCAAAATAATAGTCCCAAAAGCTGTTCCACTCATTCGTCCATCAGAAATTCTGATCATATCTTTAACTCCTTTTTTTAATAACTTTTTAGGAATCGGCAAGTAACCTGCTTCTGGCATACCATAGGAAGTTTTAGGTCCTATATTTTTTAAAACAAGAATGTCATTTTTGGATATTTTTAATTTTGGACTATCTACTAACTTTGCCATTTCTTTAATATCATCAAAAACAAAAGCTTTTCCAGTCGTCTCAAACAAGGATTTATCAGCAGCAGACCTTTTTAGAATAGCGCCTTTGGGACAAATGTTTCCGAACAAAGAGACTAGTCCCCCTTTTGCCTCAAAAGGTTTTTTTCTGGTTCTTATAATTTCTGTATCGTGAAAAGATTTAGTATTTTCCTTAATCACATTAGACAATAATTTTCCTTCAATGGTTGTGGTTCCTTTTTTTAAAAAAGGGCTTACTTCTTTTAAGAATGCTTTCATGGCTCCAGCATAATAAAAATCTTCCATGTAATTTGTTCCGCTAGGTTTTAGATTGACCAAGACTGGAACTTTTTCGCTAATTTGATTAAACTTTTTAAGATCAATTTGAACTCCGAGTCTTCCTGCAATAGCTGTGAGGTGAATAAGGGCATTAGTAGAGCCGCCAAGTCCAAGCAGTGTAACAAGGCCATTATGAATATCTGCTTCGGTAACTTTTTTAATTTTTTTAATGGTTCCTTTTGCAATTCTTGCTGCAACCACTCCTGTTTCTTCTGATAATTTTAATCTTTCAGAAAAAACTGCAGGAACGCTAGATGCGTCGGTTAGACAAAGTCCCATTGCTTCTACGATACAAGCCATAGTACTTGCTGTTCCCATGACACCGCAAGTTCCTGAGCTGGAAGATAATTTATTTTCCACTAATTTAATTTTTTCTTTAGAAACTTCTCCCGATCTAAATTTGGACCAATACCTTCTGCAATCCGTACAAGCGCCTAGTCTTTCATTTTCAAATTTATTTGTAATCATGGGTCCTGCCGGAAGAACCACGTAAGGTTTTCCTGCTGAAATAGCTCCCATAATCATAGCGGGCAATGTTTTGTCACAACCACCCAACAATACCACCACGTCAATTGGCTGAGCTCTAATCATCTCTTCCACATCCATCGACATTAAATTTCTAAACATCATGCTGGTAGGGGATAGATAAACTTCTCCTAAAGATATCACTGGAAAATCAACTCCTAAACATCCTTCAGAATCAATTCCTCTTTTTAAGGCTGTAATCATTTCTGGAAAATGCCTATGACAACTATTAAGTCCGCTAGCTGTGTTAATAATTCCTACTATGGGTTTATCTAACGTTTTGTCTGTATAACCCATAGACTTTGCGAAAGATTTTCTTAAATACGAAGAAAATTCAGGATCTCCGTAATTGGTAAGACCGCCCTTAATACCTTTTGCTTTAAACTTTTTTTTCATTAATTAATAAATTTTAAATTTTGTATATTTAGGAACTAAGTAATCTAAAATTCCCAAAGATCCACCTTCTCTACCAAATCCTGACTCTTTTACACCTCCAAAAGGCATTTCAGCTGCTGCCAACATCATATCATTCACTCCAACCATCCCAACCTCAAGATTTTCGGAAGCTAAATGAGCATTTTTTAAAGAAGATGTAAAAACATAACCCGCTAGACCAAAGTTTACACTATTCGCAATTTCAAAAGCCTCTTCCAATTCAGAAAATTTAACAATAGGAGCAACTGGACCAAATGGTTCTACAGTCATAATGTCAGCAGTACTTGGAACATCATTGATTACGGTTGGTTCATAAAAATAACCTTTATTGAAATCTTTACTTCTTTTTCCACCAGTTAACAGTTTAGCACCCTTGCCAACTGCATCTTGAACTAAACTATCAACATGTTCCAGACCACGAATATTGGCCATAGGTCCGACATTAGTTCCCTCTTCGAGACCATTTCCTAATTTTAATTTTTTGGTATTCTCTACAAACTTTTCACAGTATTCGTTGTACACTTTATCCTGAACAATAAATCTTGTGGGAGAAATACAAACCTGTCCAGCATTCCTGAACTTCGTATTAGAAGAAGTAACAGCAGCAGTTGTAACATCAGCATCATTCAAAACTAAGACAGGAGCATGACCTCCCAATTCCATAGAAACTTTTTTAATTCCATCAGCCGCCATATGTAAAATTTCTTTTCCCACATCCACGGATCCTGTAAGGGAAACTTTTTTTATTATAGGTGACTCTATTAAATATTTAGAAATAAAAGATGACTTTCCGGTTACAAAATTAACTACTCCATCTGGTAAACCTGCGTCTTTACAAGCTTGTATCATATGCATGCAAGTACCTGGTGTTTCGCTAGCGGGCTTAATAATTACAGAGCAGCCTGCTGCGATAGCCGCTGCAACTTTTCTCGATGGTAAAAGAATTGGAAAGTTCCAAGCTGCAAATGCTGCCACAACTCCAACCGGCTCGTAACGAACTTGCATTCTAACGTCTTGAGTTCTTGGCTCAATAATTTGTCCATAGATTCTTTTGGTTTCTTCTGAATACCAATCAAACTGTTCTGCTGAACCCATGGTTTCCCCTTTTGCTTCCACTAAAGGTTTGCCCGTTTCAAGTGTCATAGTTTTGGCAATATCGTCTGCTCTTTCTCTAATCAGGTCTGCAATTTTTTTTATTATTTTGGATCTCTCCCATGGAGAGGTTTTTTTCCATAGTTGAAATGATTTTTTAGCTGATTCCAGCGCTTGGTCTAAATCTTCTTTCGTTGAGACTGGAATTTGCCCCAATACTTCTTCATTAAAAGGATTGATAACATCAATTTTTTCCTTGGTATTATTGCTCCATTGACCATCAATGAAATTGCCTAATTTACTATACATAATTCTCCTTTAAATTTTTTGTTTAAAATATTTATTTTGAACATCTTCACACCAGTTTCCCACATTCCAAGATCCGTAAGCTCCCATGCCTCCAAGCTCATGGGTTCCGCTATACACGGGAACATGTATTACAGACAAGCCTTTGTAATTCAATCCATCTGCTAAGGCTTGGTTAAATTCATCCTTGGAGTATCCACCAAAAATACCTTTTACTCCTTTTACAGAGTTAGCCATAGAAACATAATCAACTTCCACACCATCATTGGTTTTGAATTCTTTATTATATTGAGCATGCTGCAATCCAGTAATAGCTGCCATACGTCTATTATCAAAAATAATGACCATTCCTTTTAATCCAAAATAAACTGCATCAATCAATACCTGAGGATTCATCATAAAGGATCCGTCTCCTACAAAACTAATTGGGTAAGTTGGTTTATCTGCAATAGCTGAAGCAAGAATAGCACTAGGAGAAAAGCCCATGTAAGAAGCACCCGTCTCTGTGATTGTTTGGTAAGGCAAATCATCTTCTACGATTTGAAAACCGTTCGCCTGAACATCTCCTGCATCAAAAAATTTTACACAATTATTTTTTTTAGAAAAATCTGAAGCAATTTTAATAGCAACGGGTTGAGTAAGTAGCTCACGGTTAAACGCCTCATCTTTTAATGTTTGCTTGGTGTAAATGGACTGTTTAAACTTATTCCACTCTTCTTTTTTCTGGCCGCATTCACTTAACCATTTTTTTCTGTTAGCTGTTACATTGGATTTATTTTTTTCTAACAATGGATTTAGTTGATCTAAAATAACACCAATATCCCCGTTCAATCCAAGAGTATTATTGTAATGAAGCATGTCAGCAAAATCACCATTGATATTGATTACTTGCTTTACGTTTGGATAGCCAACTCCCGAACAATCTGACTGACAAACGGATCTGGATCCAATAGAGATTAAAAGCTCAGCATTTTCCATGGCATAATTTCCAGAAATAGAACCTTTACTACCGCCAACGTGCATATTGTTAGGATGATTATCTGGAAGAATTCCTAAACTTCCAGGAGACAGTGCGACTGGTGCTGATAAATTTTCGGATAATTTTTTCACCTGTTCATGAAAATCTCTAGAGCCACCACCAGCTTTAATAACAATCTTATCCATATTTGCTGTTAGCTTTAGAAAATCTTCTGAATTTGTTTTTGAAATTTGGTTACTAAAATCGATCTTTTTATTTGAAGGCAGTGTGACTAAGTTTAATCCCTTAATAATTTTAGGCTGTGTATTGATAGGCAATAAACAATAGAAAGGTCCAGCTTTCGATGGGTTTTTGGTCTTTAAATAACCTCTTCTCATTCCTTCTCTTAATGCTTCCGGTGTGTGGAATACGTAAGATTCTGACATTAGAGCTGTTATTTTTCCATATAAATCTTGCTCGTTCTTAGGAATTTGCTGCATATTAAAGCCCTCTCCATAGGTCGTTTCGTCACCGTAAATATGGTAAACGCCAACTCCATTAGAACTAGCAGCTAATGAACCAGCCATAGCTTGCAATCCTCCAGGACCAATGGAAGTAACTACAGCGGGTATCTCTTTATATTGCCAGCTGAGAGCAGTAGCGGCATGAGCCATTTCTACTTCGTTTTTAAAATTATAGGTTTTAGTAACTCCATATTCTTCATAAATTCTTAATACCTCTGCAAAGTCCGTAGAACCATGTCCAAAAATAGCAAAATATTTTCTAACGCCTTGTTTTAGCAGCGCCAGTATCAAACCTTCTGATAAACTGACGTCTACGTTCGTAGGTATTTTACTATTAGCCAAACATTGTTCTAAGTTATTATTATTTTCAGATAAGATTTTTGCTCTTTTTGCCACCTCCGTATTATTCATGCCGCTCCTTTATCAAATTGATTTTTTTGTTTTCTAATTTCTAAAATTCTTTTTTTTACTTGCAAAGCAATAGTCAAAATAATTAGAAGAAAAAATAGCACAGAAACAATTGAGCTAAAAAATATTGATATTTCTCCTGAAGATAAAGACATAGCTGTTCTGTAATTTGATTCAATTGCTTCCCCCAAAACTAAACCTAACACCACCGGTGTTATGGGAATTTTAATTCTATTTAAAAAGTATCCAAACAATCCCATTAAAATCATTATATAAATGTCTAAAAAAGAATTTCTAATAACATAAGAACCAACAACTACCATAATTAAAATTGCACATGCAAGATGATGAGGTTGAACTTTTAAAATTTTTACAATGTATTTGATAAAATTTACCTGAAAAATAAATACAACTATGTAAGCAGCAACAATGGCAAAATAAATAGAATAAACTGCAGGTGCATTTTCAATAAATAGCATTGGTCCAGGCACAATCCCATGAATTAGTAATCCACCAAGAATAATTGCTGTAGCTGGATCTCCTGGAATACCCAAAGATAGAAGGGGCACCATAGCACCACCTGTCACAGCATTGTTTGCTGCTTCGGGAGCTACCACACCTGCAATGTTTCCTTTGCCAAAAGTATCTTTTTCCTTAGGGTCTTTTTCTGAATTTTTAGCATGAGAATATGCCAAAAATGCTGCGATTGGCCCTCCGGATCCAGGTATAGCACCAATGGAAGTTCCTAATCCTGTACAACGCAATACAAGATTAAAATATTTTTTAATAAATTGAAATCCTGGCAAGGTAGTTTTGACCTCTCCAACATCAAAGTTAACTTTATCTTCTTTATTTATCCTTTGAAGAAAAACTTCTAAAATATGAGGTACTGCAAAAAGACCAATCATAGCTACTAGTAAATTTACCCCTTGAAGCATTTGAACATTGCCAAAAGTGAATCTCTGAACGCCTTCCAATTCATCAATTCCAATGGTCATTAACATTAAGCCCAAAACACCAGCAACTAGTCCTCGAAATAAAGACCTCTCCGCCAACCCACAAATGGTAGAAAAACCAAAAAGTACCAACATAAATATTTCGGCAGGTCCAAATTTAATGGCAAATTTAGAGATAAAGTCGACTAACAAAATCATAATAATAAGACTAATTAGGCCGCCGATAGTAGAAACAATTACTGCCGCTCCTAATGCAATACTAGCCTCACCTTTTTTAGCCAATGCATAGCCGTCAGCCACTGTAGCAGCTGCGGATGGTGTTCCTGGAATTCCAATTAAAATTGCAGAAATAGATCCACCTGTCATTCCTCCGATGTAGGTTGCTAATAATAAGGAAATACCGGTCGCTGGCTCCATAGTAAAAGTAAAAGGCAACATTAATGCAAGAGCCATCGAATAAGTTAGACCTGGAATAGCACCAAAAATAATACCAGCAAAGGAACCTAAGCAAACAGCAAAAAATACTTCTAATGTTGCTGTCATATGAAAAGCAGCAATTAAATTTTCGATCATAACAATTCTATAATAGTTCCTCTAGGTAAAGCAGAGTTCAGCAGTGTAATAAATATAAAGTAAATAGAAGCCGTCATCAAAATTGGAAAAAGGATATTAATTTTCCAACTTTTTTCTTGGAGCAAAAATCGTGTGATTAAAAAAATAATCACAGGTGTAGAAATTAAAAAACCAAACCATTCTAAAGTAAATGAATATAAAACAAAAAAGAAAATACAAATTGCTATATTTTTAATTTCATTTTTTTTTATTCCCTCAATAGAGCTTTTTGGTCGATAGCCTAAATAATATTGATAAATAAAAATAACCCCTAGAAGAAACATGCAGCAACCAAGAAAAAAAGGGATGGATCTTGGTGTATTTCCAGGAGATCCTATATTTCCTTCAATTTGAAAAAAAACTAAAAAAATCCACGTGATTGAAAAAGCAAGCACACCTAACCCTAAAGCTAAATAAAACTTGCTTTTTCTAATCATGAACCAATCCTGTTTTAATATTTACTTTTTTAAACCAAGATTTTTCATTAGTTGTCCAATTTTTTTATCATCTGCAGCAATTTTTTTACCAAATGCTTTTGAATCTAAATAATTGATTTCAAAACCAATTTTTTTAGAAGCAGCGATAAATTCTGGACTCGATGCATATGTTTTAGCAGCAGCTTCGATCGCTTTTATATGATCTTTTGGAGTACCTTTTTTTGCAGCTAATCCTCTCCACATCGTTACATCAACTTTTTTATATCCAAGCTCTTGCATTGTTGGAACCCCTGGGTCAGATGCAATTCTCTTTGGACTTGTTGCGGCTAACATTTTTAGTTGACCAGCTTTATCAAATGATCTGAATTGTCCTGGCCACTGAACTGCAGCATCAATTCTTCCTGCTAATAATTCAGTAGGAGCTTTTCCTTTTCCGTAGGAAATGTAATTAACTTTGACACCTAACGCATCAAAGATAATTGCAGAAGTTAAGTGAGTAAAAGCACCCTTTCCACTAATACCAACTTTAAGCTTGCCAGGATTTTTTTTAGCATATGCCGCTAGCTCATTAATGTCTTTAAAAGAACCAGCTTTAACTGCTAAAACTGGAACTTCAATACTCATGGCAGCAATAGGTGCAAAAGTTTTGAAATTAAAAGGAACTTTTCCACCATGGAAAGTTGTACTCACAGAGTTTGAGTTCCAAACAATATCATATCCAGATGCAGGTCTAGACTGAATATATTTGTATCCTACAGCACCTCCACCACCTGGTCTTGATACTGGAACAACAGTTGCTCCCAGATTTTTCTCAAGTCCTTTAGCAACTAATTGGCCAACACTTTTAGCCGTTCCACCAAATAATACTGTCATTTCGACATATTTAGATGGGAACTTATCAGCAGCAAAAGAATTAGATCCCAATAATAGTGACATAGCCACTAGTATCGAGCTTATTTTTTTTACTATTTTCATTTTATTCTCCCCTTCGTTAGTTTAGTTTTGAAAAAGCTAGTTAATAGCCATTCCATTTGACTTACGTTTTTTTTCATCCAGAGCCCTCAAGATTTTTTCAGGCGTAGCCGGCAAAGATTGAATCCTAACACCAACAGCATCATAAATAGCATTCATAATAGCTGGGCATGTAGGAACCATCGCTGGTTCTCCTATACCTTTAGCACCAAGTGGACTTAATGGATCTAGATCTTCAACAATTTTGGTTGTAACTTTTGGAACATCTAATGATGTCGGTAAAATATATTTTGCAAAACTTCCTGTGGTAGTGTGACCTTCTACTTGCTGATAGTCTTCCATAAGAGCTTGGCCTACCGCCTGAACTACGCCACCTTCAATCTGACCTTCAATACCTTTTGGATTAATTGCTTTTCCCACATCATGACATGCCCAGATTCCTAATATTTGAACTTCTCCTGTAGCTGTATCAACTTCTACTTCCGCAACTTGCCCACCAAACACATATGCTTGCCATGGACTTCCAGAACCATCGACAGGATCTAAAGGGGTGTTATGAGATGTGTAATTTCCACTTCCAACCGGAATAACTCCATATTTTTTTTTACAAATATGAATAGCTTCTGACATTGGCATTTTATAATTAGTACCATTGGCCCAAATTTCTCCATCATGGGCTTGCAATGTTTCTTTTTCTACATTCCATTCTTTTGCAATTTCATTAAACAACTTGTCTTTTGAATCTCTACACGCCATAGCCACAGCATTACCAATCATGTATGTTTGCCTGGTAGCTCCTGCATGCGCTGCTTCTGGACTTCTAGAAGTATCGTTGTCCCCAATGTGTACCAACTCTGGTTTGACGCCCAATTCCTCTGCAGCCACTTGGGCTAGAACCGTTAGTATTCCTTCTCCAATTTCGGTAACACCAGTAACCACTTTTGCTGTACCCCCATCATCTATTTCGGCCCAAGCTCCAGCCTGATCCATTGCAGCAGTTCTTGAAATTCCATACCAGGAAGCGGCCATTCCTCTTCCTCTTTTTTTAGTTAGACTCATTATTTAACTCCCCCGCTAGCTTCTGGTTTTTCATTTAATCTAGCACCTAAAAAACAAGAATCTCTATTATCTTTACCGTTTAAATCTTTTCTACTAGCTCCTCTAGAGTTAGGGGTTCCTTTTTCCCAACTCGCTAAACTTTCTAGCTCATTTAAAACAGTTCCTATACTTGCTGAATTTAATTCTTGTTTTGTATGAGTTAAATCACCCGCAACAAACATATTTTTTCTTCTCAGTTCAAAAGGATCCATGTTTAATTTTTCAGCACAAATATCCAAAATAGATTCTGTTGCAAATTCAGTTTGCAGAGCACCAAAACTTCTAAAAGCACCACTGGGAGTGTTGTTGGTGTAAACTCCAAATGTGTCCATTTGCAAATTATCTATCTTGTAGGGACCTGCTCCTAAAATAGCAGCTTTTCTCATAACCCCTTCTGTAGAACATCCATAAGCACCACCATCTGCAAGCATTTTAATTTGAACTGCTGTTATTTTTCCATCTTTTGTGATTCCAATTTTGTAATTGGTTCTACTTGGATGTCTTTTTGCAGTGGAGGTAATATCTTCTTCTCTAGTCATGACATAACGTACTGGCAATCTAGTTTTCATTGCACACAATGCTAACATACCTTGATAAATCATATCCTCTTTTCCACCAAAGCCTCCTCCAACTGGAGACATAATAAATCTTACTTTATTAATGGGAAGGTCCATAATTTTTGACATCATGTGTCTATGATGAGTAATGTTTTGACTTGGAGAAACAATAACCAATGTTCCGTCTGAATCTACGTAACTCAATCCAGCCATAGGTTCTAAATAAGCATGCTCAACAGGCTGTGTAGCAAATTTTTCTTCTACAATTAAATCTGCTTTTGCAAAACCCTCTTCAACATTTCCTTTTCTAATAGGAATATGTTTTACTAAATTGGTTTTATAGTGTTCATGAATTAAAATTTCATCTTTTAAAGCTTCTTCAGGATCATATAGCGCTGGAAGATCTTCATACTCAATTTCAATTTTACTTACCGCTTCTTTTGCAGCTTCCAACGTATCTGCTGCCACTGCTGCAATTGCCTCACCAACGTACCTTACTCTTTCTTTTGCGAGTACTGGCTGATCTTCAATGAATACTCCAAAGTTATCTATTCCTGGAACATCATCACAAGTAACAATTGCTTCTACTCCACTCACGGCTTTTGCTTTGCTAAGATCCAGTTTTTTTATTTTAGCATGAGGTCTAGAACTTCTAAAAACTTGCATATGAAGCATATTTGGCATTTTCATATCAGCAGCATATTTTAATCTTCCAGTAACTTTTCCAGGAGCATCAATTCTTTTAACATTTGCACCTAAATAAGATGCTTCCGGCTTTGAATATTCCTCAAGAGCTTTGGGATCTAATTTTCCTGAAATGACATCTCTAGCCAATTCTACGGCATCAAAAATTTTCTGGTATCCAGTACATCTACAAATATTTCCACCCATTTCTTCTTTAATTTCTTCAATGTCTGCTTTTGGATTGTTTCTCAAAGTGGAAGTGGCAGCCATAACCATACCAGGAATACAAAAGCCACACTGACTGGCACCTGTTAGAAAAAATGCTTTTTGCAAAGTGGATAGATTATCTGGAGTACCTTGGTGTTCTACGGTTTCTATCTTTTTCCCTGAAGCTTTAGCAACTGGCATCAAACAACTCTTTACTAACTTTCCGTCTACAAAAACTGAACAAGTTCCACATTCACCCGCTCCACAACCTTCTTTGGAGCCAGTTAAATCAAGATCTTCCCTAAGAAAATCCAATAAACGATAGTGAGAATTTACCTCTTTATTTATTTTTCGACCATTAACTTCTAAATTAATTGTTAACTTATGCATGAACCTCCTCAAGTTTTTGTATTTTAGTTTTTTCGAAATAATTTTCTTTTATGATAATTTTTTCTGAGACTGATTTAATAATTGCTCTAATAATAAAGTTTTGCAAAACTTCTTTTCTATATTCTAGTCTGCTTCTTGCATTAATAACATCCAAGTCAAGGACTGAAGCTTGTAAAATATTTTGCTCAGTAATTTCTTTTCCCTGAAGAAACTGTTCAGTTTTTTCTAATCGACAAGGTATTTCTCTTACCCCAGCTACCGCAATACGAACATCATCGAATAATTTTCCAGAACTATCTGTTCTTGCGACACAACTTACGCAGACTGTAGAAATAACTAACGACCTTCTATGCCCAACTTTTTCAAAACTAGCCCCATAGCCTTTTGTATTATCCATTTCTAATGCAGCTAAAATTTCATTACCCTGCAAATCAACTTTGTTTCTTCCTAAAATAAATTTGTCTAAACTAATTTTTCTTTCGTAAATATCTTTGCCCTTTCTACCCATAATAATTGCTTGAGCATTCAAGGTTAAAAAAGCAGGACTTCCGTCCCCTGCAGGTGATGCATTAACAATATTTCCTCCAATGGTAGCTTGTTCCCTTATTTGGTCATCCGCAAACCAAACAGACACTTGAGGTAAAATTTTAATATCTTTTCTTATTTGAGGATCTATAAATAATTTTTGAAAAGTAGTGGTCGCACTAATTTTTATTTTATCTTTGTGGATTTCAAAAATATTTAATTCTTTAATGTTGGTAATATCGATAATATTTTTAATAAAGACATTGCCGGCTCTACCTTCTCTAGCCCAAGGTAAAACATCGGTACAACCTGCAACAATACGATAATCTTTTACCTCCGTGAGTAGGTTAAAATACTCATCTAAACTTTTTGGGATAAAATAATTATCGTATCGAAGCATAATTTTATTTATTAAATTAAGCGATCGTCATTTCTGACAACTACTTTGATTGCGTCTTCAATTCTTTCTCTTGTGTATTTTAGACCTGTTTGCAGATCTTTCATAGCAAACGTGTGAGTATGAATTAATTTTGCATCAAATCGTTTTTTCGCCATTAAACCCATAGCTCTATGACAAGCTGATTTTCCCTCGCCTCTAGTCGCGTAAATATATGCGTTATTTCTAACTAAATTAGCAATATCTACTTCTACTGGTTTAGATGGAAAAGCTGCTAACCCGATCTTTCCCCCTCTTCTAATCATAGAAGAAGCGTCGTTAACCGCGTTCGGAGCACCTGAGCAATCAAGAACATAGTGAGCTCCGATTCCTTCTGTAAGTTCTTTTACCACTTTAACTGCGTCATCATTTTTAACATTGATAACATGGGACGCTCCAAGTTTTTTTCCAATCTCTAACCTGTTATCTCTAGTACCTGTTAAAATAACTTCTGCACCAAGAGCATTTGCTACGCCCACAGCACAAAGACCAATTGGTCCAGGTCCCATAACAACCACAGTTTGTCCTGCAAACAAGCCACCCATAACATCTAGGGTATACATACTTGTTCCAGCTGTAACTGCTAAAGTGGCTTCTTCATCAGACATGTCATCTGGAACTTTAACTAAAGTTCTAGTTCTGTTGGTCATGTATTCTGCAAATGCACCGTCTGTTGTAAAACCGTTTGCCTTGTGTCCCTTAGAAGCAAACCCATAATTTAAGCATGAAGTATACCAACCTTTAACGCACATTTCACATCTGCTACATCCAGCATGAATCTCAACAGCAACTCTCTGTCCAATTTTAAAATCGTCAACTGCTGCACCTAACTTAACTACTCTTCCCATAGCTTCGTGCCCTGGTGAGTAATTTTTATTAAATGGCGCTTGGCCTTCGATTTGCGCTGGTTTACCGTGACTTATAATTTCTAAATCTGTAGCGCAAATAGCAACTGCATCAATTTTTAACAAAACCTCATCGTCTTTTGGTTCTGGAACTGGTTTCTTTTTAATTTCAATGTGATCAGGATCATTCAAAACCCAAGCTCCCATTTCTTTTGGAATGTCAAACTGATTATGTCCCATCATTGTATTATTGTCTTTAGGCGGCATATTTTCTCTCTCCTTTTTTTATTGTTTTTTTTGGTTTGTAGTATTTGCTAATTTCAATAGCTGCTTGCTGTGTAAAACTTTTAATTTTATCTAAATATTTTTTGTCTCTAATTATTTTGTATTTAGGAGAAGAGCAGCTAACAGAGGCAACTGGTTCATGGTACTGATCAAAAACTGGGCAACCAACACAATAGACACCTTCTTGAAATTCCTCATCATCAATGGCATAGCCATTTTTTTTAATAGCATTCAGCTCTTTTAACAAAGTAACTTTATCTGTAATGGTAAACTCCGTAAACTTTACTCTATTTTTTTTTAGTATTTTTTCTTGATTAGCTAAATTCATATGTGCAAGGATTGCCTTTCCAGAGGCTGTGGCATGGAATGCGTGGTCTTTGTTTAAAAAGCCATGATCCACTCTAACCGGATGCTTAGATTCTAGCATGGTTAGGGTAATCAGTCGTGTACCCTCAAAACCTGCTAAATGAACCGCTTCTCCTGTTTCGTCATTCACTTTTTTGATCTGGTCAAACGCAAAATCTGAAAAACCAGTGTCATCTAATATTGCTAATTTACTCATTTTTTTAATTTTAGAGCCAATTAAATATTTTTTAGTTTTAAGATCTTGATAAAGGTAACCTTTTTGGCAGACTGTAGCTAACATGTGGTGGGCTGCAGATTTTTTAAATCCAAGGCTAGCACATACATCCTTAAGAGCCAAACCACCTGGTTTCATGTTGCTAATAAAAAAATCCAAAGTAGATAAAGTTTTTTCAATAGATTTTACTGACATGACCACAAGTTAGTCGACAAAGAATATTTGTCAATAATAAATTGAAGTTTATTAATACTAAACTTGTGTATTAGCTTATTCTCAATATGATCACATGATTAAAAAAAAATATGCAAGATCCGTATAAATTTAAAAACAAAGATTCAAAGAAATATACTAAATACTTTGTTTTAATTAATTGATTATAACTCTCTTTCTTATTAATAGATTAATTCATTGGCCTATTAACAATTCTCAATAATCTATTTGTCTTGATTTATGATTTTTCTTTCTGTTTTATTTTTACTAACTGCCACTCTTTATTCTAGTGTAGGTTTTGGAGGCGGATCAACCTATCTGGCATTGTTATTGTTATGGAATACCCCTTATACTATTTTTCCTATTCTTGCTCTTGCCTGCAATATAGCTGTAGTTTCTGGAAATTCTTTTAATTACATACGTAACGGTCATTTTAATAAAAGTTTGCTCATACCTTATTTAATTGGCTCTATCCCTTTTGCCTATTGGGGAGGGTCACTTGTGATAGATAAAAATATTTTTGAAATTATTCTATTTACTGTTTTATTGAGCGCTGGGATTTTACTATTGTTTAATTTTAAATTTTTCGGGTCTGAAAAAAAATCTTATAAAAAAATACCTTTGTATATTTCTGTTAGTACAGGTTCTGTTTTAGGGTTTATATCTGGAGTAGTTGGTATAGGTGGAGGAATTTTTTTAAGCCCAATACTTTTTTTACTTCAGGCAGGAAAACCTCGTGATATCGCAACTACCGCTTCTATCTTTATTTTGATTAACTCTGTTTCAGGGCTCATTGCACAATTACAAAAAGACCATTTAAGGATAGAAATTGTAGATTATTGGTTTTTAATTCTATCTGTTGTGATTGGTGGTCAAATTGGAAATTATTTAAATCTAAAAATTCTACCCTCCAAAGGATTGGCGGTACTAACAGCTATTCTAGTATTGTTTGTCGCTCTGAGAATGGGGTATAAAATTTTTTAAGCAAATTGCATTATTAAAAATATTTAAATATGTTATAATTTTAATTATGAGCAAAATGTCCGATAGTTTTGGAAGATCGTTTCCTTATATTCGCCTGTCCATTACGGACGTATGCAATTTTAAATGTGGGTACTGTCTTCCTAATGGATATTTCAAAGTAGAGAATAAACCAGGATTTTTAAATCTGGACGAAATATCTAATCTTGTAGCTGCTTTTACGGAGCTTGGTGTTTCAAAAATTAGAATCACAGGCGGAGAACCTACCGTTCGAAAAGATTTTTTTGAAGTGTTAAAGAATATTAAATCTGAACACGAAATTAGTAACCTAGTAATCACAACTAATGGTTATAAACTTAATGAAATCGCTGAAGAGCTCATTGCAACTAGAATTAATGGAATTAATATTAGCATTGATAGCTTAGATAGAAATAAGTTCAAAGAAATTACTGGCCAAGATCGCTTACCACAAATTTTAGAAGGGATTAATATTTTGCAAAACAAAGGTTTTAAAAATATCAAAGTTAATGCTGTCTTGCTTAAAAATGTTAACGACAGCTTAGAAGAATTTCAAAATTGGGAGCGTTTTATAAATAATAATGAAATTGATTTTAGATATATTGAGCTAATGCAAACTGGTGACAATCTTGAATATTTTAAAAAATATCATACTTCAGCTTTTGTTTTTAAAAAGTATATTGAAAGTCAAGATTGGAAAGAAATTTCTCGAATCAGTGATGCGGGTCCGTCCATAAATTATGTTCACTCTAAATTAAAAGGAAAGTTTGGAATTATAGCTCCCTACTCTAAAGATTTTTGTAGCACATGTAATCGTTTAAGAATAACTGCAAAAGGTGAATTACGACTTTGTTTGTTCGGAAACACCGGCACTAATCTAAGACCTTACTTACAAAATCAAAATCAAAAAGATGAATTGATAGAATTAATTTTAAAACAACTTCGTTTTAAAAAAGAATCTCATTACCTAGAAACAGGCAATACTGGGATGACGCCTCATTTGGCTTCAATAGGTGGATAATATCATGACCAGTCTAAAAATCATTAATCAAAAAGAATTAAAGAGTTGGGCAAAAGAATTTTTCTTGGAACATAATTACAAAATGATTGATGTCTCAGACAAGCAACCAACTTTTAGAAAAGCATTGGCTACAGGAAAAATTATAGTCGGTAAAGAAACTTTTGAATTAATTCAAACCAAAAAAATGCCCAAAGGCGATCCTATAAGTTTAGCTGAGATAGCGGCTGTTCTGGGTGTAAAAAAAACGAGTGATATTATTCCCCTATGTCACCCACTCCCAATTGATCATACAGCTACCAAGATTATTATGAACGAAGATGACTTCTCATTGGAAGTTTATTGTGTGGTGTCAGCACATGCCAAAACTGGTGTGGAAATGGAAGCTATTATGGGAGTAAACACAGCTCTTATTACAATCTATGATTTGAGCAAAATTGTAAATCCAGATTTAAGGATTGAAGGTATAAAATTATTAGTAAAGCAGGGTGGAAAGAGTGGGCTTTGGCTCAATCCTGGAGGATTACCTGATTTTTTATCTGAACTGTTTTAGGCATGAAAATTAAAATAGAATTATTTGGTGATGCAAGAAATTTTTCTGATCAAGACTATTTGGAAATTACACTTCCAGAGCTAAGCAGTATAAAAGAAGTTCGTGAAAATTTAATGGATTTGGTTAAAAATAAATATCCTGATAACAAAAACTATCTAGAAATTATCAAATGCTCTGCATTTGCGAATGAGCATAATGAAATTGTCCAAGAGCATTATCATTTATCTACTCATACTAAGCTAAGTATTATTCCACCGGTAGGAGGTGGCTAATGTTTTACGGTAAGGTCATAGAATCTTCTAAAGGATCTTTGTCTTTAGACAAAGCTCAGCAATTTATTGCTTCGGAAAAATGCGGGGCATCGTTATTTTTTATTGGAACGGTACGTAATCATAACAATAATAAAAATGTTACTGGAATTACTTACGATTCACATGACGCAATGGTAGAGAAAAGCTTTAAAGAAATTTTTGAAGAGGCCTCCAAGAAACTAACTATTGAACATCCAGCTGTGTATATAGAACACGCAAAAGGTTATATTCCCTTGGGAGGATTATCAATTATCATTGCTGTTGCTGCCAAGCACAGATCTCAGGCATACGATTTATCCAGATACATTATTGAAGAAATTAAAAAAAAAACTCCCATTTGGAAAAAAGAACATTACGATGATAATCAATCTAAATGGTTAAAAGGCACTCCACTTATTGATCCGTCTTCCTAAGTGATTAGTTTAAATGATTGTAACTTTTAAATTTGTTCACTTTAATATATATCTCTAGATATGAACGATAACATGAAAAAAGAAATTCAATCTTCTGCGTTTGAAAGGTTGCTGGAACACTTAAAGGAAAGAAAAGATGTTCAGAATCTTGATTTAATGAATCTTGCAGGTTTTTGCAGAAACTGTCTTTCTAAATGGTACAGAGAAGAAGCAGACAAAAAAGGAATTACTATTTCAGATCCTGAAGCTAGAGAGCATGTATATGGAATGCCCTATACTGAATGGAAAGACAAATACCAAAAATAAATTATTTATTTTTCTTTGAGTCTTGGAATAAGACTAATGAAATTACAAGGTTCAAATCTTGAATCAAGTTGATATTTTAAAATATCATCCCAAGCGTCTGTCACGGCCCCACTTGATCCAGGCAAAGCAAAAATATAAGTTCCTTTACAGAGCACTGCCATAGCTCTGGATTGAATAGTGGATGTGCCGATTTTTTTATAACTAATTAATCGAAATAATTCACCAAACCCTGGGATATCCTTTTCTTTAATTTCATCTAGTACCTCAGGAGTAAGATCCCTACCTGTTAAGCCGGTTCCTCCTGTAGTAATGATAACATCTACTTCTTGATTAGAACACCAATCTAGCAAAATTTTTTTAATAGCCTGCTTATCATCTTTAACAATTTCTTTGTGTGTTAAGCCATGCCCTTTTTCTTTAATTTTTTTTGCAAGTATCGCGCCTGATTTGTCAGTTGCTTCTTTTCTAGTGTCTGAAATAGTTAAGACAGATATGTTAATTGCTTCAAATATTTTTTGGCTACTAATTGTCATTCAGCCTATAGTCTATACTAAAAGTTGTTCTTTAGCACAATAATCACTCCTTTCTTTCCTTGTGAGACAAAGGTTTTATATTTAGATATTATGTTAGCAATTAAGATGATTAAAAAAATAAAAAAACTATTTAAAAATAATGATTAGTTATAAGCAGTCGAGACAAATTTTAAAAAAATCATTAATTAAAATTAAAGATGAGTATATTCATAGTGATGATAGCTTAAATAGAGTTTCATCTACAAATATTATATCTACTACGAACTACCCTTCTGCCAATAACACTGCATTTGATGGTTTTGCAGTTTGTTCTAAAGATACTAAAGATTTAAATAAAAATAATTCAAAAAAATTTAAAATTGTGGGAAGCATTATTCCTGGAAATAAGCCAATCATAAAAAAAATTAAAAAATTCGATGCAATGGAGATCATGACGGGTGGAGTGATACCAAAGCCTTTCGATACAATTATACCCATTGAACAAATTATTTTTTATCCCAATAAAAAGGAGGCAAAATATATTGTCATTAATAAAAAAATTAAAAAAAATATGCATGTGAGATTTTTAGGTTCTGATTATAAGAAGAATGATTTAATCATTAAAAAAGGTACTATTATTCATCCTAATCATATCCTCGCTTTAAAAGCGTTGGGAATTAAAAAGATAAAAGTTAAAAAAAAGCTAAACATATTATTTTTTTCAACAGGTAATGAAATTTCTAATCATGAAAATATACCGAACTGGAAAGTTAGGAATTCTAACAGTCACTATATCAAGTCATTAAGCAATCATTTTTTATTTAACTTTATAAATGGGGGAATTCTTAAAGATAATCATGAAAAAATTTTTAAAAAACAGATCCAAAAGATGCTTAATACAAAAATTGATATAGTGATTACTTCAGGAGCTGTCTCTGCAGGAAAATTTGATTTTGTTCCTAGTGTTATTCAAGATTTTAAATTATCTAATTTTTTTAAAAAAGTAGCTATCAGACCTGGAAAACCAATTTTATTTGCAAAAATTAAAGGAAAGCAAAAAGCTATTTTTGGATTACCAGGCAATCCCATTTCTTCAGCTGCTTGTTTCAGATTTTTTGTCCAACCTTACATAATGGATATTTTAGGTGTTCCAATCGAAAAACCGATTAAGGCTATTCTAAATAATAGCTACACCAAAAATAATGCTTTTACTCATTTTACGAAATGTAGATTAAAATCAAAACATGATGGCAAGCTAGTAATTGAAGTTTTGAAAGGACAGGAATCTTTTAGAATACAATCATTCGTAAGTTCTAATATTTGGTCACTTTTTCCATCAGGAAAATCTAAATTTTCAAAAGGAGAACTTGTTGATTGTTATTTTCCAAATTCTTACAACAACAGTCTAATTTAGTTAATTATTTAAAGGTCAACTTTATATTGACCTTGTATCATTGGTTATTTCTACTGAATATTAACTAAACTTTAATGGTTTGCCGTATTTCGTTTCTACTAACTTTCCATCCCATACGGAAACATTTCCATTCACAATAGTTCCTGAAAGAGTGGCAG
>ERZ887830.585-NODE-585-length-22754-cov-5.397639_pt1 | contig 22754 bp, 22 predicted proteins | sample MGYA00521101_ERZ887830 | MGnify/ENA primary metagenome ERZ887830 (study PRJEB32303, sample SAMEA104408592) | aquatic metagenome | biome: Marine water; feature: Pelagic; material: water | place: Baltic Sea | collected 2014-06-05T16:38:00 | depth 1,762 m ... | reverse complement strand
TTCATGCGGCTGTTTTGGGCTTTTTTCATCCCGTTTCTAACGATTTCTTAAGGTTTGAGGCCGATATCCCTGCCGATATGGCGGAATTGATCGCGGCTCTCGGTGGCTCACCGGCTGACACGACAGCGTGAAACAGTGAAGCATTTCTGGAATTTCGACGGAAACATCCACATCTGCTGTTTAAGAAAACATGAAGGCACAGATCTTGAAGACCCCAAACACTGTTCCTAAATGTATGTTAACAGGTGCAACATTGCACTGGAGAGGGACCAAAAATGGCAAACTATGCAAATCTTCCTGCCCCGACACCGGAAGGTGGCCTAAATCGGTATCTACAGGAAATTCGTAAATTTCCCATGCTGGAGCCGGAAGAAGAATACATGCTCGCCAAAGCTTGGGTAGAACGCGAAGACAGCGGTGCCGCTCATAAGCTGGTGACTTCCCACCTGCGCCTCGCGGCCAAGATCGCCATGGGCTATCGCGGCTATGGCTTGCCACAGGCAGAGGTCGTGTCAGAGGCCAACGTGGGCCTGATGCAGGCGGTCAAGAAATTCGACCCCGAAAAAGGCTTTCGCCTTGCGACCTACGCCATGTGGTGGATTCGCGCCTCTATTCAGGAATATGTGCTGCGCTCGTGGAGCCTTGTGAAACTGGGTACGACCAGCGCGCAAAAGAAACTGTTCTTTAATCTGCGCAAGGCCAAGGCCCGCATCGGCGCGATGGAGGACGGCGACCTGCACCCGGACAAGGTCAAGAAAATCGCAACCGATCTCGGTGTGACAGAGGCGGAGGTGATCTCGATGAACCGGCGCATGTCGGGGGGCGACGCATCGCTGAACGCCATGGTCGGGTCCGAGGGCGAAGGCACGATGGAATGGCAGGATTGGCTGGAAGACGAAGATGCCAATCAGGCTGCCGATTACGAGGCGCGCGACGAGTTGACTGTGCGGCGAGAATTATTGGCCGATGCGCTGACTGTGCTTAATGAGCGCGAGCAGGACATCCTGACCCAGCGCCGCCTGCAGGATCAGGCCGTGACGCTGGAAGAGCTCAGTGAGCAATATGGCGTAAGCCGCGAACGCATTCGCCAAATCGAAGTCCGGGCCTTTGAAAAACTGCAAAAAAAGATGCAGGACCTCGCCCGTGACAAAGGCCTGCTCGCGACTGCATAAACGTGCGATACCTTGACCCGGTCTTCGCCCGCTGATCCTCTCAGGTCTCCCGCAATCACTGTTATCGCGGGAGATTTTTATTGAATTGAGTACCTTTGGCACATCTTTTTGGCACGTTGTGCGGTTGGGGGCGCTGCACGGTTTCCTCTTGGGCAACCCCCCATGATATTTGAAAACAGAAGAAGCCAAAGGGCGAAGTTTGCGCATCAACCTTGCACCTGTTGCGGTGGCGGGTAGGTTGGGCCTATCGATTTGGTTTCGGGAGAACAAAAATGAGCGATCCGATCCGCTGGGGCGTGCTTGGGGCGGCGAATTTCGCCCGTGAACATATGGCGCGCGCCATTCACGCCGCAGAAGGGGAGACATTTTCTGCGCTCGCCACATCGTCTCTGCAAAAAGCGGCGGGATTTCAATCCTTTCAGCCGGATCTGCGCATTCATGATAGCTATGATGCATTGCTGGCAGATCCTGCGATTGACGCGATTTATGTCCCTTTGCCAAACCATTTGCATGTGGAATGGGCGCTGAAAACGCTTGATGCGGGCAAGCCGGTTTTGGTTGAAAAACCTCTGGCGATGCAGGCCAGCGGCTATGATGCAGTGATTGCCAAGCGCGATGAAACCGGATCGTTGGCAGCAGAGGCCTATATGATCGTGCATCACCCCCAATGGCAAAAGGCGCGCGACCTTGTGCAATCGGGCGCGATTGGCCCCTTGGTTCTGGTGGATGGGGTGTTCAGTTACGACAATCGGTCCGCGCTCGACAACATTCGCAACAGGCCTGAAACCGGTGGTGGCTCGTTGCCGGACATTGGCGTTTACACATTTGGTTCGGCGCGTTTTGTCACCGGAGAAGAACCCGTTGCGGTACAATCCAGCATCCGGCGGGAAAACGGTGTGGATGTGTTTGCGCATGTGACCGCAGATTTTCCAAGTTTCCGTTATAGCTCGATCACCTCGATGCGTATGTTTCCGCGTCAGGAAATGGTGTTTCATGGTCAAACCGGAGTGATCCGGATGACGTGCCCCTTCAACGCCAATGTCTTTGGGGCTGCGGAATTGACGATCGAGCGGGGTGGACTGCGGGTCGAACATTTCCGCTGGCCCAGCGTGAACCACTATGTCGAACAAGTGCAAAATTTCGGTAAATCCCTGCGCGATGGGGTTCCCTATCCCTGTCCGCTGGAATTCAGTCGCGGCACACAGGCGATGATCGACATGGCCTTTGCCGCTGAACAGCAAACCTAGGAGGCGTCGATGACTTCACCGGATGAAGAGAAATTCGAGGGCCGCATGCATGGGCCACAATTCGATGACGGCAAAAAAGAAGGGCTGCTGATGCGGCTTGTTCATATGGTCCTGATCGCCGTCATGATCTCGCTGGCGCAAACCGTGCTGGGCGTTGCGACGCTGGTTCAATTCATTATCATGGTGCTCAACAAGGGCGCGCCGAACGAGAGATTGGCAGAATTTGGCACTGATCTTGGCATTTGGATCGCCAAAGCGGCCCGGTTCCAGACCGCCGCCAGCGAGGTCAAGCCCTGGCCCTGGACGGATCTAGATTGATGGCAGGCGGCCGGGCAAAAGATGGCGCAGTAGGCGAGCAGATCGAAGCCTCGATCGCGGATGAATTGGCTCGGATGAAGGCCCGTGTGGCGCCCGTTGGCGAAAGCCTGTCGGAATGTGCGGATTGCGGCGAGGAGATCCCCGAAGCGCGACGACTGGCGCGGCCCGGTGTCAAACTGTGCATCGACTGCCAGCAAGAGCGGGACGGCCGGTTTGACGTGCGTGGCGGCATCAATCGGCGGGGATCCAAGGACAGCCAGTTGAAGTGACGAAGGGGTGCGCGAAAAATGCGCCCCCCAGATGTTTCAAAGGGTTAGTTTTCCATCGCCTCCAACTCGTCGATCATGCCGGAAATCATCGACAGGCCCTTGTCCCAGAATTTCGGGTCAGAGGCATCCAGCCCGAACGGGGCCAACAGATCAGAGTGGTGCTTTGATCCACCTGCCTTGAGCATGTCAAAATATTTCTCTTGAAAGCCTGCATCACCTTCTTCGTAAACCGCATAAAGCGCATTCACCAGTCCATCGCCAAAGGCATAGGCATAAACATAAAAGGGTGAATGGACGAAATGCGGGATGTAGGCCCAGAAGGTTTCGTAGCCTTCCATGAAGGTAAAGGATGGCCCAAGGCTCTCGCCCTGCACCGACATCCAGAGCGCGTTGATATCTTCGGGCGTCAATTCTCCGCGCCGGCGGGCATCGTGCAGTTTGCATTCGAAATCATAAAACGCGATCTGGCGGACGACCGTGTTGATCATATCCTCGACCTTGCCTGCCAGCAGGATCTTACGCTCCGCTTGGGTCGTGGCGCGTTCCAACAATTTTCGGAAGGTCAGCATTTCGCCAAAGACACTGGCGGTTTCGGCCAAGGTCAGCGGTGTTGACGACAGCAACTCACCCTGTCCCGCAGCCAGAACCTGATGTACGCCGTGACCCAATTCATGGGCTAAGGTCATGACATCACGTGGTTTTCCGAGGTAGTTGAGCATCACATAAGGATGCACATCAGTGACAGTCGGGTGGGCAAAGGCGCCGGGGGCTTTGCCGGGTTTTACGGCCGCATCGATCCAGCCTTTATCAAAAAACGGCTCTGCCAAATTGGCCATCTCGGGCGCGAAATCGCCGTAGGCGTCTAGTACCAACGCGCGGGCCTCGGCCCAATCGACGGTTTTTTCCACCTCCATCGGCAACGGTGCGTTCCGGTCCCACACCTGCAAGGTTTCCAACCCCAGCCATTTGCGTTTTAGCTCGTAATAACGATGGCTTAGCTTGGGGTAGGCGGCGACAACCGCATTGCGCAACGCCTCGACCACTTCGGGTTCAACATGGTTGGCAAGATGGCGACCCGCTTGTGGGCTTGGCATCTTGCGCCAACGATCCTCGACCTCTTTTTCCTTGGCCAAGGTATTGTGAACACGAGAGAATATCTTGATGTTCTCACCAAACACCCGCGTCAGTTCACGCGCGGCAGCCTCGCGGCTGTCACGGTCTTGCTCGGAGAGGAAATTGAGTACGCCTTCGATGTTATAGTCTTCGCCATCGACGACAAATGTCAGCCCGGCGATGGTCTCGTCAAACAGCCTGTTCCACGCAGAGGCTCCCACAACTGATTGATCATGCAGGAATCTTTCCATCTCATCGCTCAGTTGATGCGGCCGCAAAGCCCGCAGGCGTTCAAAGATCGGCTTGTATCTGCGCAGCTCCTCAGAGGCGGCAAACAGCGCGTCCAGCGCGGCATCGTCTATTCTGTTGATTTCCAGCGAAAAGAACACCAGCGGCGTCGAATAATTCGTAATCTTGTCCTGACAATCAGCCATGAATTTCGCGCGATGCGCATCCGTTGTCATCTGATAATAGCGCAGGCCCGCGAAGGACATGATGCGCCCCTGGATCATGTCGATCTTTTCGTGGCGCTCGACGCATTCCAACATGCCTTCGGCATCAAGCCCGGCCAGTTTGCCTTCGAAATCTGCCGCAAACGTTGCGCAGGCCGTTTCCAGCCAGTCCATATCCCGTTTTAATTCTGGCGCATCCTCGCCCGTGTAGAGATCGCTCAGATCCCAGTCCGGCAGATCGCCAAACTCCTTGGAACCTGCGGTATTGGCATCAAACACAGGACGAGGCAGGTCGCGCATGAACTTTCCTTTCAAACATGTCTGCAAGACATAAGCCCTGCGGGGTCAAAGTTTCAAGGCGGGTTCACTGTTCGTCTGTGTTTTCATCTTGGTCAAAATATTCCGGGGAGGTCTGGAGGGGCGGGCCCCTCCAGCACGACGCTAGCCATAACTCGCTAACATCTCTTTAAGATCCGCCAGTGTATTGGCCTCTTGCACGGGTTTATCCTGTCGCCAACGACTCATCCGGGGAAAGCGCAGCGCGACGCCGGATTTATGGCGCGGGCTCTGCTGGATCCCTTCGAAATGGATTTCAAAAACGTGATGCGGCGTGACCGATCGCACGGGGCCAAAGCGCTGGACCGTGTTTTTCTTGACCCAGGCAGAGATCTCGCGAAATTCAGCATCGGTCAGGCCGGAATAGGCCTTGGTGAAGGGGACCAAATCGTTTCCGTTCCAGACCGCAAAGGTGAAATCGGTAAACAGATTGGCCCGCCGCCCGTGCCCGGCCTGCGCGTAAATCATCACCGCGTCGATGCTGAGCGGATCGACCTTCCACTTCCACCAATCGCCCTTTTTGCGTCCTACAAGGTAGGGGCTGTCGCGCCGTTTCAACATCAGCCCCTCAGCCCCGATCTGACGCGAGTTGGCCCGCGCAAGGGCCAGATCGTTCCAATTCTTTGCAGGGATTTCAGGGGATATGCGCAAGGGGGCGTGATCTGGTAAGCTGCTGACAAGGATTGATAAAAGCGCCCGCCTTTCGGAAAAGGGTCGCGCGCGCAGATCCTCGCCCTGCCATTCCAGCAGATCATAGGCCTTCAGGATCACCGGGGCCTCGGCCAGCAGTTTCTTGGGCACGGACTTGCGCCCGATGCGCTTTTGCAGCGCCTGAAAGGGCAGGGGGGCATCGCCCTGCCATGCCAAAATTTCGCCATCCAGAACTGTTCCGAGCGGCACAAAATCCACCAAACCCGCAAACTCCGGAAAGCGATCCGTCATTAACTCTTCGCCCCGCGACCATGTGAAATATGCGCCCCCCCGCAGCACCACTTGCCCCCGGATCCCGTCCCATTTCCAGTCTGCAAACCAGTCGCCCACCGGACCCAGATCCTGCGGCGCGCCGTCGATCTGATAGGCAAGGTAAAATGGATAGGGGCGCGACAGATCACCCATCGGATCGGGCGTCAGGACCAGCCTCTGATAGTCGGTCGTCTCAGGCGTCCAATCCCCCATCAACCGATGCGCAAGGTCGGTTTCCGCGATGCCTGTCGCCTTGGCCAGCGCGCGTGTCATCAGCTTTTGACTGACCCCGACGCGAAAGCCACCTGTGATCAACTTGTTGAAAAGAAAGCGCTCTGTTGGGGGCAGCTGATCCCAAGCGGCCAAGATCGCGGCCTTGCGCGCGGCCTCATCGACACCAGCCAAGGCGCGGATCGTTTCGATCCAATCGCTCAGGCTGCGGGGGCTGTTCTGCCTGTTGGGCGGCAAGACCAGCGCGATGGTTTCGGCCAGATCGCCGACAATGGGATAGCTTTCCTCAAACAGCCACAGCGGGATGCCCGCCACGTCTGCCGCCCATTCGCGCAGCAGGGTGGTCGTCACCGTCCGTTTCGGGCGTCGCCCCGAAAACAGCGCGATGGTCCACAGGCGGTCCGCCTCTGGTGCGGTTTCGAAATAGCTGGCCAGAGCTGCGACCTTGGCGGTGGTGCGCGTGGTCTGGTCCAATGCGGTAAACAGCGCGGCGAATGCCTTCATTCCAGCGCCTCTTTCTCTGCTGTTTCAAGGCTTTCGCCCTCGAATTCGGTCTCGACAATGCGCGCGTCATAACCCTGATGTTCCAGCCAGCGACGGAACTGCGAGGTGTAGCCATGGGTGACGAAAATCCGCTCTGCGCCCGTGGCTTTTATCGCGCTGTTCAACCCCTCCCAATCGGCGTGATCGGACATGACAAAACCGCGATCTGCCGCCCGTCTGCGGCGCACCCCGCGCATCCGCATCCAGCCAGAGGCAAAGGCGGTAGAGGTGGCGCCAAAACGTTTCATCCACGGCGATCCCAGCCCAGACGGCGTCGACAGCACCAGTGCGCCGGGGTGGTCCTTGATCTTGGTATCTGCCACAACCCGTATCGTATCGGGCAAGCTAACCCCCTGAGCACGCATGACTTCATTCGTGGCCTCAATGGCGCCATGCGTCAGGATCGGACCGATGGATGTGTCCAGATGCGTCAGGATCCGTTGCGCCTTGCCCAAAGCGTAAGCCCCCAGAACCGGCGTGCGCCCCTCGGCCACACAGGACGCCCACCAGCCGTTGATCTGATCCATGACGTCGGGCTGGGGATCCCACGAAAACACCGGCAGGCCAAAGGTACTTTCGGTGATAAAGGCGTGGCATTTCACCGGCTCAAAAGGCTCTGACAGCCCGTCATCCTCGACCTTGTAATCGCCCGAGGCCACCCAGACCTCGCCCGCCACCTCAACGCGGATCTGCGCCGAACCGGGCACATGACCCGCCGGGTGAAATGACACCAACGCGCCGCCGATCTGACGCGTCTCGCCAAAGCGGATCGTGTCCAGCGTGATGCTGCCAAGGCGGTGCCGCATGACCGGGGCTGCCGTCGCCGTTGCCAGATATTGCCCATGCCCCGCACGCGCGTGATCCGCGTGGCCATGTGTGATCAAGGCGCGCGCGACGGGCCGCCAAGGGTCGATGTGGAAATCGCCAGCGGCACAATAAAGCCCGCGTTCGGTAAAGCTGATGACAGGGTCCGGCATGCCGTACATTATAGAACGCCACGCGCCGCTGGCGAGCGGTTTGAGTGCTTGGCAGTCGCGGCGTCCCGCCCTAATCTGGCGTGAAATTTTGGGAGTGACAACGATGACAACGGGCAAGATAGCAGGCTTTCGCGCACGAATGCTGGCGGGGGATTTTCTGGCGGGGACCTTCCTGAAAACGCCGTCTTTGGAATTGATCGAGGTGCTGGCCCTGTCTGGCCTCGATTTCATCTGTCTGGACGCGGAACACGCGCCCTTTGACCGGGGCCGGATGGACGCCTGCCTTGCCATCGGTCGGGCGCTGGATTTTCCGATCTTGGTGCGCGTGGGGTCCGGGACGGCGGAAAACATCCTGCAAGCGATGGATTCCGGCGCCGTCGGCATCGTCGTGCCTCATGTCTACACCGTTGAAAAGGCTGAAGGTATAGCAAAGGCCGCCCGATTTGGTCACCACGGGCGCGGCTATGCTGGCTCGACCCGCTGGGCCGGGTTTACCACCAACACCATGGCCGATCTGCTTGAAAAATCGCGCAATGAAACCGTGGTGATCGCGCAGATCGAAGAGCCAGAGGGGGTAGAGGCCGCTGCCGGGATCGCGGCCGTCGAGGGCATCGACGGGCTGTTCGTCGGCCCTGCCGATCTGGCCGTGTCGTTTGGCGTGACTGATCCGAATGCGCCGGTTCTGCAAGCGGCCTTGCAAAAGACGGGCGAGGCGTCGAGGGCGGCGGGCAAGTGTTACATGAGCTTTGTGCCCAACGCCGCCAAAGCCGCCGATTGGGTCAAATATGGGATGACCATGTTCTTTATCGGCTCTGAACACAGTTGGATGCTGAACGGCGCGCGCGCCGATGCCGCCGGGATACACGGGCTGACTGCAGAGCACGGGATGACCGCAGAGCACTGGCTGACCAAGAATTAGGACGCTCTGCCAAGGGGCGATGCGCGCGTGCCCCTTGGCCTTTTAGCGCGCGACCCTTACCTTCTTGTTAACGGAGGTCCTCAAATGCATCACTTTTCGCTCCTCGATCTGTCGCCCATCCCCGAAGGTCACACCGCAGGGGATGCGCTGAAAAACACGGTTGCCTTGGCGCAAGCCGCTGAACAGGCAGGATATCACCGCTATTGGCTGGCCGAGCATCACAATATGCCCGGAATCGCCAGCGCGGCCACCTCGGTGGTCATCGGCCATGTGGCGGCGCAGACCAAGACGCTGCGGCTGGGGGCCGGGGGAATCATGCTGCCCAACCACTCTCCCCTTGTTATTGCGGAACAATTCGGCACGCTTGCGACGCTGTTCCCCGGACGCATCGACCTTGGGTTGGGGCGCGCACCGGGCAGTGATATGGCCACGGCGCGGGCATTGCGCCGCAATATGTCCCAAGACGACAGCTTTCCTCAAGACGTGCAGGAATTGATCGCCTTTTTCGAACCCGCTGCCGACAGCGCGCGCATCCGCGCCATTCCCGGAGAGGGCACGCAGGTGCCGGTCTGGATCCTTGGCTCCAGCCTCTATGGCGCTCAATTGGCCGCTATTCTGGGGCTACCCTATGCCTTTGCCTCGCATTTCGCGCCCGCGATGTTAGAGGAGGCGCTGGATATTTACCGTCGCTCTTTCCGCCCCTCGGCCACGCTGGCGCAGCCCTATGCGATGATGGCCGCCGGTGTATGTGCGGCGGATACGGATGAAGAGGCGATGTTCCTGCGTTCTTCGCAAATGCTGGCCTTTGCCCGTCTGCGCACCGGACGCCCCAGAAAATTACCCCGCCCGATCCAGGACCCAAGCGCAGAAATTCCGCCGCAGGTCATGGCGCAGGTGCAGCAGGCGCTGTCCTGCTCGGCGACAGGATCGCGCGTCACCGTCGAGGTGCAACTGCGCGCCCTAGCAGAAAAATATCAGCCGGACGAGATGATCCTGACCGGCATGATCCACGACCCGTCCAAGCGCATCCGCTCTTTCGAGATTGCTGCCGAGGTGATGCGCGGCCTGTGTAAAGTGTCCGAGGCGGCGTGATGGGTCAAAGGGCAATTCCATAGCGCGAGACGGCATCTTCGTTCCATGCGATGCCTGTTCCGGGGGTGTCTGGCAGGTGGACCATCCCGTTGACCGGAGAGACCGGCGCTGCCAGCACCGCATCGACCCAATTGGCATATTCCAGAAAATGTCGATTGGGCACGCTGGCCAGCAGATGCGCGCTGATCTCTGGAAAGAGGTGGCTGGAAACGGGAATACCCGCCTGATCTGCGGCATGGGCGGCGATCAACCATTGGGTCGCGCCGCCGATCTTGACCACATCGGGCATCAGATAGCGGCTGGCCCTTAGCGCAATCGCGCGCTGCACCTCAAACTGCGTGAACAGATTTTCGCCGATTTGCAGAGGCGTTTTCAAGGCTTTGGCCAGTTCTGCGCTTTGTTCCAGATCAGCGGCGTGCAACGGTTCCTCGATCCAGAGCAAGCCGAAATCGTCCAGCGCGCGGCAGCGGTCCAGCGCCTGTTCATAGTCAAGCGCCTGATTATAATCGACCATCAGCCCGGTGTCGCCAATGACCTCGCGGACGGCTGTGACCGCCCGCACATCCTCGGCCAGTGTGTCATAGCCCAGCCGCAGCTTCATATGACCAAAGCCACTCGCCAGATAATCTGCGGCCTCGTCTGCTACGGTTTGCGGCGTGGACAGCCCAAGGCCCGAGCTTTCATAGGCCAACACAGGCGCATCCTCGCCGCCCAAAAGGTGGTATAGCGGCTGGCCGCGGTCCTTTGCCAGCGCATCCCACAGCGCCATATCGATCCCTGCGCGTGCCATGGTGACAAGGCCGGTGCCGCCAAAAAGCAGAAAGGCCTGCTCCAGCGTGTCGCAGACCGCAAGCGGATCGCAGGGGTGCCCCTTGACCAGATCGCCAAGCGCCTCGCAGATGGCGACCAGTGGCCGCAGCATGTCGGCGCGCGGGCTGAAGAGATAGCTGTGGCCGACGACCCCGGTCGAAGTCGTCAGGTCCAGCAGCACCACGGGCGCATGGGTCAACTGCCCGCTGGCGGTGTTCAGCGGCTGGGGCAGGGGTGGCAGGGCGGCGCGCAGACGCAGACCCTTGATGGTCATCCCGCCCAGCAGGTCCTGATAGGCAGCGCCGCTTAATGCCTTGGGAAGATGTGTCATTTTCCTGCCAATATGCCCTCGATCAGGATCTGCACCCGCAATGCCTCGTCCAATGTGGCAAGGCGGTTGGGCTTGCCCTCTATCAGCAGTTTCAGGTCATCCAGTTGAGCGCGCAGCGACACGGCGCGCGGGTCGGGATACTCTTCGCCCACAAGGGTGAACTCCCCGCCATCCGACGCGGCGTCTTTGTAGAAATCAGTGATCCGGCGGCTGGTTTTCGCGCCTTTGATGGTCAATTCCTGTCGGTCGGGCTGTGCGCCGCCGACGTTGCCCATGACCGTGACGGGCAACCCGGTGACAGAGACCAGCCGCGCGGCCACATGGGTTTCACACAGCGTGTCATCCGGGTAATCGGCGCGCGACCAGATCAATTCCAGCGGGCCAAGGATGCGCTCGGAAAAGAACAGAAAATGCGAGATCACTTCGCGTGTCATCCCGCCCTCATCCGCAAAGCGCAGCCAATCCGCCGCCTTTTGCCATTCGCGCGGCCAGTTGGCATAGGTCACGATGATATCGACGCCGATCAGATCGCCCAATTGCCCCTTTGTTGCCGCAGCCAATACATTGGTTAGCGCCGCCCCCGCCGCTTGGGTGAAATTTACCGCGGCGGGCACGCCAGCGGCGCGGACCTGCGCAACCAGGTCGCGGCTTTCGGCAATGTCGACGCCCAAGGGTTTTTCCAGAAAGATCGCCTTGCCGGCGGATGCGGCGGCCAGCGTATAGGCTTTGCGCGGGACGGGCGGACAGGCGAGATAGACCAGATCGGCGTCGGCCCATGCGGCCTCGGCACTGTCGGTGATTTGAGCTTTGGGTGCAAGGGCTTGGGCAAGGGCGCAAGCCTCGGAGTCCGGGTCCCAGATCGCCGTCACCTCATAGTCGGGGTGGCGGACCATATGGTCCAGCATCCGGCGTCCCATGATGCCTAATCCGATGATTGCGGTCTTGATGGCCATGCTGTGGGTGTCCTTTTGAGGCGGGGTTGTGGGTCAGGGATGGGCCGCGAAATGGGCGGCGATTTTGTCAAAGACCTCTGCGCGAATGGCGGGGGTTTCCATTAACACTTCATGGCGTCCGCCTTGGATGATGTCCAGCCGCCCCTGTGGCCAGTTTTGCATCCGGTGGTGGATCGGGCCGGGTTGCACCACGTCCTCATCGCTGCCCAGAAAGGTCAGCGTCGGAAAGGGCGGTGCAGGTTCGCGGGCTTGGCGGCGCAACTCTTGCAGCGAGGCATACAGCCATTGCAGGCTGGGCCCGCCCAGCCCAAACTGGGGCTGCGCGGCTAGCTGGCGCTTCATATAAGCGTATATATCCGGGTCGCTGGTCAGCGAATTACCCTCGAACGGCTCGATGCCCACATAGGCAGCTTTGCGGGTGCCGGGGGTGAAAAGATGTGAAAAGCCAAAGGTTTGCGCGGCCCATCCCAGACCCCACGCAATCGGGCGCAGATGTGGTGCCATCTTGATGCCCCACATCGGCGCAGTCAGCACGGCGGCCTTGACCGGCAGGCCATTGGCCATGGCGCGAAACGCAATCGGCCCGCCCATGGAATGCGCCAGCAGGTAAAAAGGCCGGGGCAGATCGGTGCCCTGTGCGACCTCTAGCAAGGCAGCGACGTCCTTTTGATAATCCTCAAACCGCACCACATGGCCGGTCAGAGGGTTGTCCAGAAGCCGGTCAGAGGCCCCCTGACAGCGCCAGTCAATCGCCATGCTCGTATAGCCGCGCGCGGCAAGGTCCGCCGCCACCAGCCCATATTTTTCAACGAATTCCGTGCGTCCGGGCAAGATCAGAATGGTGCCCTTGACTGTAGGTGCCGTCACCTCTGGCCAAATGGCAATCCGCAGGCGCACGTCGTCAGAGGTCCGTGCCCAGACGGCATAAGCCGCAGGCGACCCCAGAGCGATGTCGTGGAAAAACGGGGCCGGGGCGGTCATGTCAGGCCAGAACCGACGCCAGCCCCATGGCCTTGCCCATATCGCCATCGACGGACAGCTTGCCTTGCATAAAGGCAGAGGTGGGGTTCAGATCGCCGCTGATAATGTCCTGAAACACCTCTGGATCGGCGGTCAGCGTCACATCGGCCTCTTCGTCGCCCGCGCGCGCGCCGTCGCCGTCCAGCATGATCGCGCCCTCGCCGGTCAGAACGAATTTGGCCACGCCATCGTAACGGCCTACAATTTTGGCGTTCAGGGCCGTCACTGCCGCCTCTATCACATCGCTCATCTCATGCTCCTGTCTTTGTGATCATTTTTCACATCTGGACTCTCGCAATCGGATGCGAGCCTGCTACACTTATCCTTATGAAAGCTTTTGCAACCCTTTTCAAACAGACCTTGGTGGCTTTGCCGTTAACGGCGGCGCTGGTCTTTGTTTGCGCGCCTGCTGTGGCGCAATCAAGCGATCTGGACGAGCTGCTGGATCAATTGGCGAACCCCGAGACGCAGAACTGGCGACAGGTCGAGCGTCAGATTCGAAATGAATGGTCGAAATCCGGCTCTGCCGCAATGGATCTCTTGTTGCAGCGCGGGGAAAAGGCGCTTGAGGCCAAGGAATACGACAAGGCGATAGAGCATCTGACGGCTCTGACAGATCATGCGCCAGACTTTGCAGAGGGCTGGAACGCGCGGGCGACGGCGTATTTCCACCAAAAGCTATACGGTCCCGCGATGGAGGACATCAGCCACGCCTTGTCGTTGAACCCGCGCCATTTCGGGGCGCTAACCGGCTTGGCGGTGATCTTGCAGGATGTGGGCATGACGCGCGACTCTTTGAAGGCGTGGCAGATGGTGCAAGCGTTGCATCCCCACCGGGAAGAGATCCAACAGGCGCTCGAGGCGCTGGGGCGGCTGAACGGCGAACAAGAGCTATAACTTCTGCGACAACGGCTGTTCGAGCGATGTTGTGCGCCTGATCGGGCCAGAACGGCATCTGGCCAGAGCGGAGCATGATTCGCGCGCGAAACGGGTTAACCTTATATTCGTATAAGGTGTGCATACGGTAAGAGAATACCACAGCTCTGGCCTTGTCACTGGCGGCTGGGGGCATTACCTCGGTTCTGAGCAGTTGAAAGTCGCCTCTATGTCCAGTGAAACTGGCCGGATCATCGCGGTTCTTGGCCCGACAAATACCGGCAAGACCCATTATGCGATTGAACGCATGTTGGGTCATAGAACGGGCATCATCGGCTTGCCGCTGCGCCTTTTGGCGCGCGAGGTCTATGACCGGATCGTCGCGATTCGCGGCCCCTCGGTCGTTGCATTGGTGACAGGAGAGGAACGCATCGTTCCCGACCGCACCGCCTATTGGGTCTGCACCGTCGAGGCCATGCCAGAGGGGATGGGCACCGATTTTCTGGCCATCGACGAGATCCAGTTATGCGCCGATCCCGAACGGGGGCACGTCTTTACCGACCGCCTGCTGCGCGCGCGCGGCCTGCACGAGACGCTGTTTCTGGGCGCGGACACTATGCGCAGCGCGATTGCCGCCAATGTGCCGAACGCGCAGTTCGTGCGCCGTGAACGGTTTTCGACCCTGACCTATACGGGTGCCAAGAAAATCAGCCGGATGCAGCCGCGCTCTGCCATTGTCGGGTTCTCGGTTGACTCGGTTTATGCGGTTGCCGAACTGCTGCGCCGTCAAAAAGGCGGGGCAGCAGTGGTCATGGGCGCACTGTCCCCGCGCACCCGCAATGCTCAGGTGGAAATGTATCAGAACGGCGAGGTCGATTATCTGGTGGCAACGGATGCCATCGGGATGGGACTGAACCTTGATATAAACCATGTGGCCTTTAGCTCGCTTACGAAATTCGATGGGCGGCGCATGCGCCCGCTTGCGCCAAATGAACTGGCGCAAATCGCCGGGCGCGCCGGGCGGCACATGAACAACGGCACCTTTGGCATCACCGGCGAGGCTGCCGTGATGGATGACGGGCTGGCAGAGGCGATCACGGCCAACCGCTTTACCCCGGTCAAAAAGCTGCAATGGCGCAACGCACGGCTGGAATTTGGCACGACGGACGCGCTGATCCGTTCGCTTGAGGCCGCCCCAGAGGACGAGTGGCTGGTGCGCGCGCGCGAATCTGATGACCTGATGGCACTGAAAACCCTGACTGCGCTGCCGGAAATCCACCAGCGCACGACCCACGCGAAAAGCATCAAACTGCTTTGGGATGTCTGCCGCATCCCCGATTTTCGCGGGATCAGCCATGCGGAACATGCGAATTTGCTGAACCAAATCTTCTGTTCTCTGCAGGAATATGGTAGGGTCGGGGACGACTGGCTGGCACAGCAGATAAAGCGGATCGACCGCACCGACGGGGATATCGATGCCCTGTCAAAAAGGTTGGCATATATCCGCACATGGACCTATGTCGCGCAGCGCAAAGGCTGGGTTGATGACGAAAGTCATTGGCGTAACACCACGCGCGCTGTAGAAGACCGCCTGTCAGATGCGCTGCATGGCGCCTTAACGCAAAGATTTGTGGACCGGCGCACCTCGGTGTTGTTGCGGCGGCTCAAACAGAAGGAGGCCATGTTGGCCGAAGTGAATGAGAAGGGCGAAGTGACCGTAGAGGGTCAATTCGTAGGAAAACTTGACGGATTCCGTTTTCGTCAGGACAGTTCGGCCTCGCCGGATGAGGCCAAGACTCTGCGTCAGGCGTCTTTGCAAGCGTTGCGACCAGAGTTTCATCTGCGCGCAGACCGATTCTATAATTCGCCCGATACAGAGATCGATTTTACCGATCAGGGCGGGTTGATGTGGGGCGAACATGCCATCGGCAAGCTGGTGGCAGGCGCTGAACCGCTCAAACCGCAGGTGCAGGCCTTTGTGGACGAAGAAGCCGGCGAAGAGGTGGCCCAGAAGGTCCAGCGGCGTCTGCAACATTTCATCGACCGCAAGGTTGCAATGCTGTTTGAACCGCTTTTGGCGATGCAGCGCGACGAGGCGTTGACCGGGCTTGCCCGTGGCTTTGCCTTTCGCATGGTCGAGGGTCTGGGCGTGCTCAGCCGCGAGGCCGTGGCGAGCGAGGTCAAGGATCTCGATCAGGACGCCCGTGGCGCGCTGCGCAAACATGGCATCCGCTTTGGTCAATTCACCGTCTTCATGCCGCTGCTGCTGAAACCTGCGCCCACCCGCCTGCGTCTGGTGCTGTGGTCGCTGGCGACAAATCTACAGGAATTTCCCGAAAGCCCGCCTCCGGGTCTGGTGACAATTCCGTCGCTGAAAGATGCGCCAGAGTTGTTCCACCTGATGTCGGGATATCGCGCCGCTGGCGAACGGGCGATCCGCATCGACATGCTGGAACGTCTGGCCGACCTGCTGCGGGCCGAAAACAGCCGCGCCGGGTTCGAGGCCAAGCCGGATATGCTCTCGATCACCGGCATGACGCTGGAACAATTCGCCGATCTGATGCAGGGCCTTGGCTATGCGGCCGTCAAGGGCGAGCGGGCCAAGATGAAACCGGCCCCCGTTGTGGCCGAGGCACCCAAGGTTGAAACGCCCGCGTCAGAGGACCCGTCAGAGCCGCTGTCAGCAGAGGTTGCGCCAGAGACTGGACCGGAGGCTGTCACAGACACGACTGGCGAGACAGAGACCGAAACTGTCGCCGATGCCATAGAAGTTGCTGCAGAGGGCACACCAGAGAGTGCCACCGATGCAGCCCCCGTCGAGATGGAGGTGTTCTATACCTTCACATGGGGCGGTTTCGCGCGCAAACCAGAGAACCCGCGAGCCAATCAAAAGCCAAAGCCGCGTGGCAAACCAAAGCCAAAACGTGGCCCCAAACCCGCGCCCGAGAGTAAAAAATTCGAGGCCCGGCCCCCCCGCAAAGAAAAAGCCATCGACCCCGACAATCCCTTTGCGGCGGCTCTGATGGGTTTGAAGACGAAAAACTGACTTGACCGCGCCGCGCGAAACCATCCGCCTTGATAAATGGCTGTGGTTCGCGCGGTTTTTCAAAACGCGTGGGCTGGCGGCGAAACTGGTCACCGACTCGCATGTGCGGGTCAATGGCACGCGGGTGTCCAAGGCGTCTCATGCGGTTGGCCCCGGCGACACGCTGACCTTTCCCCAAGCCGACCTGATCCGCGTGGTGCGTATCCTCGCCCCCGGCACCCGGCGCGGTCCGGCCCCAGAGGCGCAGACCCTCTATGATGACCTGACACCCGTGGTGGAAAAAGATGCATCCGCCCCCGAGGCACGCAAAGGTGGCCGCCCGACCAAGAAAGATCGCCGCGACTTGATGGCAGATCGGTCGTCTTCCCTTGAATGATCGCTTTGGCTGATTTAGCAAGTTCCTCGACCCTGTTTCTCTGAGAGCCTGCATGACCTATATCGTCAACGACAATTGTATCGCCTGCAAATACACCGACTGCGTCGAGGTGTGCCCCGTGGATTGCTTTTACGAGGGCGAGAACATGTTGGTGATCCACCCGGACGAATGTATCGACTGCGGCGTCTGCGAGCCGGAATGCCCCGCCGAGGCGATCCTGCCCGATACAGAGCCCGACACAGAAAAATGGGTCGAGTTCAACCGCAAGTATTCCGAACTCTGGCCGGTCATCATCACCAAGAAAGACCCGCTGCCCGACGCCGAAGAACGCGACGGCGAGACCGGGAAACTCGAAAAGTATTTCTCTGAGGCCGCGGGTGAAGGCGGCTGAGTCGCGCTGATTCTATCGACACCCGACCGCCAACCCGTCAACGGTCAGTCCAATAGGCTGTAATCAGCCTGAAATCGCATGTAATCGCCTGAAAACAGGTCGAATTATCATGCGGTGTCGCAGCAGCACTTTGATTCGGTCGATTTTTTTGGTATACTAATTACATACAACCGCTGGAAACCTGACGCTGTCTTCAGGCCCTTGCCCTGAAGGCCGTCTTGTCTGGCGCTGTTCTGGGTCTTGATGCTGGGGGCATTCAGGCTCTGTTGGTGCGCTTTTTGTCCCGTGGGGGCTGCCGAGGAAGGATGCTTTATGAGCAAAACGAAGAAGCTTGATTTTCGCCCGAATGAATTTGTGGTCTACCCAGCCCATGGGGTTGGTAAGATCATTTCTATTGAGGAACAAGAGGTTGCAGGATTTTCTCTGGAACTTTTCGTGATTTCTTTTGAAAAAGACAAAATGACCTTGCGGGTGCCAACCCACAAGGCGACCGAGGTCGGGATGCGCTCTTTGTCCTCACCTGAGGTCGTGACCCGCGCCATGGGCACGCTCAAGGGCAAGGCCAAGGTCAAGCGGGCCATGTGGTCGCGCCGCGCGCAGGAATACGAGCAAAAGATCAACTCTGGCGACCTGATCGCGATCGCAGAGGTCGTGCGCGACTTGCACCGCACCGACGATCAGCGCGAGCAAAGCTATTCCGAACGCCAGCTTTACGAGGCTGCTCTGGAACGCCTGACCCGCGAAGTTGCGGCTGTCTCTGGCTCTGACGAAATCGCCGCCCAGCGTCAGGTCGGCGATGTGCTGGTGACCCGCGCCGCCTAAAGGGTGCTTGCTAAAAACAAACCGCCGTTCCTTCCCGGAGCGGCGGTTTTTCGTTGAGCCGGTTCTGCGATCGGGTTCTGCGGCTGGATCAGATCCAATGTGCCTTACATGGGCACCAAAGCCGTGCGGCCACGTGCCGCTTTTACCCCGCCAAAGAGACCAAGGCGCACAGGATCGCAACCTCGCTGATCTGTTGCGTCGCCCCCAGAATATCCCCGGTCTGTCCGTTGATTTTTGCCTTGGCAATCAGGATGATGGCAAAGGTGGTCAGTGTAAGCATCACGATCAGACCCGCCAGACCAAGCCCCAGAAACACCACTCCCACAGCGCAGGCCACAGCCACTGCCAAGGCGGCGGATGCCCGATGAGGGCGGCCAACGCGGGCCGACAGACCGCCACGGCGCGCATGGGGCAGGGCGTACATCACCACCACCATAGGCGCGCGCGACAGAGTCGCCGCGACCAGCAGAGCATAGATCAGGTCGACCTGCCCCAGCGTGCCGAGACCGCTTAGCGCGACCCACCGAAGCCCCAGCGACAGCACCAGCGCAATCACGCCATAGCTGCCGATGTGGCTGTCCTTCATAATCTCTAACCGACGTATCGGATCCCAGCCGCCCCACAGCCCGTCGGCACTGTCGGCCAGCCCATCTTCATGCAGCGCGCCGGTGATGATCACCATGCTGGCCAACACCAGCCCGGCAGTGATCGCGGGGGGCAGGCCCAGCCATCCGGCTGCCAGCGCAACAAGTCCCGCGATCAGCCCGACCACAAGCCCCGCCAGCGGATAGGCCCATGCCGCTGCGGCCCCACGGGCGAGATCGACCTCGCTCAGGCGCAGGGGCAGACGGGTCAGCAGGCCAAGGGCGGCGCGGATATCTCCGGCACGGATCAAAGGGCGGATGAGTGTGTCGCGATCAGGCATCAGAGCGGCTCAAAAGGGCTGTTGCAGCGAGGCCCAAAGCGATAGAGCCATTGGGCCAGACACGCAATGAGGACGTTAGATTTATGACCCAACCCGCCGATCTTGCCGCCTTCCGCGCGCTTATGTCTGACCTTCCCGCGCCCGATGGTGCCGCATTGGCAAACGCGGCAGAGCGGAACACTCAGTTGACCAAACCCCCCGCGGCTTTGGGGCGGCTGGAGGATCTGGCGATCTGGTATGCAGGTTGGCGCGGCACAGCGCGTCCGGTGATAGAGGCCCCGCAAGTGATTGTCTTTGCCGGAAACCATGGGGTCGCTGCACGCGGGGTCTCTGCCTTCCCGCCCGAGGTAACGGTGCAGATGGTGGCAAATTTTCAGGCAGGCGGGGCGGCGATCAACCAGCTTGCGACATGCTTTGGCGCGCGGATGGATGTTCATGCGCTGCGTCTGGACGACCCTACCGCCGATTTCACCGCCGGGCCCGCCATGAGCGAGGCCGAAGTGGTCGAGGCATTGACGACTGGCTGGATGGCTGTGGACGCGGCCAGTGACCTCTTGGTTGTCGGCGAGATGGGCATCGGCAACACGACTTCGGCTGCTGCTATCAGTGCGGCGTTGTGCGGTGGCACAGGCGCTCATTGGGTCGGGCGTGGTACGGGTGTGGATGATGCAGGGTTGACGCTGAAGGCGCAGGTGGTGGACGACGCTCTAACGCGGCACGCAAGCGGGCTTGGGGATCCGCTAGAGGTGCTGCGCTGTCTGGGGGGGCGTGAATTGGCGGCGATGACCGGCGCGATCCTGCGGGCGCGCATCCTGCGGATTCCTGTAATTCTGGATGGGTTTATCTGCACCGCGGCGGCCTCTGTTCTGGAATTCACCCGGAAGGGCGCGCTGGATCATTGCGTCGCAGGGCATGTCTCTGCCGAGGCGGCCCATGGGCAATTGTTGCAGGCGATTGGCAAAGAGCCCTTGCTGTCGTTGGGCTTGCGTCTGGGCGAGGGGTCTGGTGGGGCGCTGGCGATTGGCGTTCTGCAAGGGGCTGTGGCCTGTCATTCGGGGATGTCGACCTTTGCCGAGGCCGGAGTGAGTGAGGGATAGACGCAATTCGATTTCGACGCTGCCCTCAAGTCCTTGAAATCCAACTGCACCGCCTAAGACATGCCGGTTGTGGCCGTCAGGTCGGCAGGGGCGCGTCTGGTTTGAACTGGTCCATCACGATCTGGCTTTGCACCCGCGCGACGGCGGGGTGGGGCAGCAGGGTGTGATGGATGAGCACGTTCAACGCAGCAAGATCCTGAGTGTAGACGCGCAGCAGGTAATCCGCCTCTCCGGTCAGGGTCCAGGCGCTTATGATATTGGGATGCGCCTGCACGACGCGCGCGAAAGTGGCGACTTTGTCAGGCGAATGAGTGGCCATCTGCACTTGCACAAAGGCCTGCACGCCCAGCCCAAGGCGGTCTGGCGCCAGTTTTGCCGCGTAGCCAAGGATGAACCCCGCCGCCTCAAGCCGTTGGCGCCGCCGCCCGGCCTGACTGGGGGAAAGGTTCAGGGTCTCGCCCAATTGCTCTGCCGTCATATGGGCATTTTTTTGCAGGGCGGATAGCAGGCGTTTGTCAGTATCATCCAGTTCCATGCGACAGTATTGCGGTGTTTATCGAATTTTTGTCAATACCACGCATTGAGATGGTGAAAGATACGCAATAATGCGCACATCTCTGGTGCCGGGGCCCTTAAACTGAGCCAAATTTCAGACAGAGGCCAGACAGAGGCCAGACAGAGGAGAGTCCAATGGGTCCGTTTCCGCATGATGCCCCCAAAGCCGTTATTTCGCAGGCCAACCCCGCTGGCACTGACGGGTTTGAATTTGTTGAATTTGCCCATCCCGAGCCGCAAGAGCTGCGCGCGCTGTTCACCAGAATGGGGTATCAGCACACGGCGACCCATAAGAGCAAGGCGATCGAGCTATGGCAGCAGGGCGACATCACCTATGTGATCAACGCCGAGCCGGGCAGTATGGCGATGCGCTTTGTGCAGGAACACGGGCCGTGCTGCCCCTCGATGGCCTGGCGCGTGGTGGATGCGCAGCACGCGTTCGATCATGCGGTGAGCCAGGGTGCGAAACCTTATACCGGCGCGGATAAGACCATGGATGTGCCCGCGATCGAGGGGATTGGCGGCTCGCTGATCTATTTCATCGAGGATTATTTTGACACCTCGCCCTATAACGCAGAGTTCAACTGGATCGCCAAGGCGCATCCGGAGGGGGTCGGTTTTTACTACCTCGATCATCTGACCCATAATGTTCACAAGGGCAATATGGACGTCTGGTTTGCCTTTTACAGCAAGCTGTTCAATTTCCGTGAAATCCGATTTTTTGATATTGCGGGCAAGTTTACGGGGCTTTTCAGTCGCGCGCTCACGTCGCCCTGCGGGCGTATTCGCATTCCGATCAACGAGGATCGTGGCGAAAAGGGACAGATCGTCGAATATCTCAAGCGCTACAATGGCGAAGGCATCCAACATATCGCCGTGGGCGCCCGCGATCTATATGCGGCGACTGACGAGATTGCAGAGCGCGGCATTCGGTTCATGCCCAAGCCGCCAGAGGCCTATTACGGCCTCAGCACGGACCGGGTCGTGGGGCATGACGAGCCGCTGGACCGGATGATGAAACATGGCATTCTGATCGACGGCGAGGGTGTAATGGATGGTGGTGAGACCCGTATTCTGTTGCAGATCTTTTCGAGAACGGTCGTCGGGCCGATCTTTTTCGAGTTCATCCAGCGCAAGGGGGATGACGGCTTTGGCGAGGGGAACTTCAAGGCGTTGTTTGAGTCGTTCGAGGCCGATCAGATCGCGCGCGGGGTGTTGGACGACGACGCGGCCTGATGGGCTTTACGCATTTGGGTCTGTGATGGTTTCGATGCCGGATTGAGTATTTTTGCCAAGATGAACGGACACGGAAAGGCGCTGGCAGGTATGCTCGCGCCTTTTTGCGTTTGGTCCGGGTGGTGCGGCCTAGCCCTTTGGCATTTGCAGAGTGATGTTGCGCCCACCTTTGACGTAGAGCAGTTCATCGTCACTAATGGCCGAGACCCTGCCCCCATCGACGCGATCCCCCACCTCGACCTTGACATAACGGCCTGATTTCAGGCGGATCAGGGCGCGGCGGTCGCTGGAAGAGCCATAGACGCCGATCAGGTTGACGCGGCTGAGGTTGATCGCGTTGCGTTCTGTTGCGGCTTTGGCGACTGAGGCGCGGGCTGGCACATTAGGCACGATGGCGGCGGCCACATTCGGGGCAGGGGGGGCGACCGGTGCGGTGGGCTGTTCTTCCTCGCGCGCGCCTTGGTTGTTCTCGACGGGGGGCGCGAGGTTGCGCGGGCGCACGACAGGCGTCCGAGAAATAAGAACGGCAAGGTCCGTGCCGGCGTCACTTTCGGCGTCAGTGTCGGATTCCACCTCTGGCGCGGTGTTGGCCTGTGTCGCCGGATCTTCGGGTGGCAGGGTGACCTCTAGCGAGGCGGGTCTGATTTCCGGTCTGATATCAGGAACGCTTTGTACCGGATTGTC
>ERZ887830.583-NODE-583-length-22808-cov-16.800422_pt1 | contig 22808 bp, 17 predicted proteins | sample MGYA00521101_ERZ887830 | MGnify/ENA primary metagenome ERZ887830 (study PRJEB32303, sample SAMEA104408592) | aquatic metagenome | biome: Marine water; feature: Pelagic; material: water | place: Baltic Sea | collected 2014-06-05T16:38:00 | depth 1,762 m ... | reverse complement strand
ATTCTAAAAATATCTAGATTTGAGCTAAATCGTGCATCCATTTTTCCAAAAAAATTATCACGCACCAAGCTCATGACACGCCTTAGGGTTTTTCTAGGAGCAGCATTCATGACAACTCTGTTCCATGCAGGTATGGCAGGGAACACGTCGTCGGCAATGGGAAAGTGCAACCCTCCTCAGGCAATCAAAATCATGGAGGCGGAGTTATCTCGAGGCAAAAATCTGCAACAGGCCTTTGAACTGGTGATCAAGCAAAAGGCATTTGACGGATCAAAGGCTTGCATCACATTCATTCGTGAAGAAGCGATGAAGGCTCGAGAATCAGCCCCACTTATTTTTAAAAAGCTATGGCTGGAGTAATCAAGAGTTAAGCCTTAAACAACAAACTTTTATCGACTACTTTTCCTCCCAAACTTTCTAGAGTCAATCAAGCCTCAAGATCATAAAACTCTGCAATCGGGATGACAGGATTCGAACCTGCGGCCCCTTCGTCCCGAACGAAGTGCGCTACCAAGCTGCGCTACATCCCGTCTTCACCATCTTAAGAGACAACACCAGGTGAGCAGAGCCGTTTAGGGTCGGTGATAGACCCGAATTCAGCAGTGCTCAAGCCCGAGTGGTTGCGCGTTAAAGCCCCGCAGCGGGAACGGATCGGTGCTGTCGCGGATCTACTGCAAGACCTCAATCTGAACACGGTCTGCCAAGAGGCAAGTTGCCCGAACATCGGCGAATGTTTTGCCGGTGGAACAGCCACTTTTTTAATCATGGGTCCGGGCTGCACCCGCGCCTGCCCCTACTGCGACATCGACTTCGACAAAAGTGTTCGGGAGCTTGATCCGAGCGAACCAGAACGCCTTGGAGAAGCTGTTGCCCGCCTTGGGTTGAGCCACGTTGTGATCACATCCGTCAATCGTGACGACCTGCTCGACGGCGGTGCCTCTCAATTTGTGGCGTGTATTGAGCAGGTGAAGCGGAGGTCTCCACTCACCACCATTGAATTGCTCATCCCCGATCTTTGTGGGAACTGGGACGCTCTAGCCACCGTGATGGCAGCCGCACCCCATGTGCTGAATCACAATATTGAGACCGTTCCACGGATGTACAAACGGGCCAGGCCCCAAGGGATTTATGAACGCTCCCTGGACTTACTTCAACGGGTGCGAAAGGGCTGGCCAAAGGTCTATACAAAGTCGGGGCTGATGGTGGGCCTGGGGGAAACGGATAATGAGGTGATCGGCGTCTTAAAGGACCTACGCGACCATCAAGTCGACATTGTGACCATCGGTCAATACCTCTCACCTGGGCCCAAGCATTTGGCAGTCGATCGATTTGTCACGCCCAGCCAATTCGAGTCGTATCGCTGCATTGGAGAAGACGAGCTGGGCTTCCTCCAAGTGGTGAGCAGTCCACTCACCCGCAGCAGCTATCACGCTGGTGAGGTGCAACGGCTCATGGCCAGTCATCCCCGCTAACAGGGATCCACTCTTGAAGCTGCCAAACCACAAGACCGGCCACGATCATTGGATCTTGGCTCACCCAGTCCAGGGCATCGGCATAGGACGACGCTTGAAACATCAGCAGCCCTCCCCCCCCAGGACGGCGCTGGTCGTCCACTAAAAAACCACTGCGGATGCATCTCCCAAGCCCAAACTGTTGATCAAGCCAGGTGCGATGCGCCTCCAAAAATGGACGCCGCTGCTCGATCGAGAGAGCAGCGGTTTCAGCCGTAAAGGTTTCTGTCTTGACGAACCAAGCCACCCGGTGATTCCGTAACTCTTGGCTAGGCCGCCACGGCCTGTTTCTCGGCAAGACCCATGGCCGCCCGTTCACTCGGGGGCACCAGCACCTTGAAGCGAGCCTTGGCAGATGGCCAGTCCGCCAGAAGAGCGGACGCTTTTTCACTGCCAGTAACCGCCAGATAGCGCTCCAACAGATCCTTGAGCATGGCGTCTTGCTCTCCCGTTGTGAGAGCACAGACCTCAACAATTTCTGGATTCACGCGAGGCGTCACACCACCGGTGTCGTCCAACAAGAAAGCAACGCCACCGGTCATCCCAGCACCGATATTGCGCCCCGTACTGCCGAGCACCACAACGACACCGCCCGTCATGTATTCACAGCAGTGGTCACCGGCGCCTTCTACGACGGTTTTCGCACCGCTGTTACGGACACCGAAGCGTTCGCCAGCTCTGCCGTAGGCAAACAACTCACCGCCTGTTGCCCCGTAGAGACAGGTATTGCCAAGGATCACCTGCTCACCAGGATTTGGGGTGCCATCACTGGGGACCAAGGTGATCCGACCACTGTTCATCCCTTTACCCACATAATCGTTGGCTTCTCCTTCGAGACGCACATTCATCCCTTGAACGAGGAAGGCACCAAAGCTTTGTCCGGCAGCTCCACGGAATGTGAGATCGAGCTGGCCCTTGAAACCTCGATTGCCATGGCGCTGCGCCAACTCCCCAGCCAAACGAGCACAGACACTGCGATCGGTATTAATGATCTCAGTGATGCGACTCAGATCGCTGTGGTTCTCAACGGCCGCCATCAACTCACGATCCGCCAGAAAATCATCTTCGAGGATGGGGCCATTGCCGTGGGCCGTAGCGCTATGGGTGAGCCAAGAGCGATCTTCAGAACCGGCAATGGGAGCCAAGAGGCTGGATAGATCAACACAGCTGGTTTTCGCCAAATCAACGGCACGGGTCTGCAGTAGGTCGGATCGACCGATCAAATCCTCAAGCTTGGCCATCCCCAACAGGCTCAGCAGCTGGCGAACCTCCTCGGCCACAAACCAAAAGAAGTTCACCACATGCTCAGGCACTCCCTTAAAGCGTTTTCGCAGTGCTTCTTTCTGAGTGGCGACACCAACAGGGCAATTATTGGTGTGGCAAACGCGGGCCATGATGCAGCCCTCAGCAATCATCGCCACCGAACCGAAGCCGAATTCCTCGGCACCCAACATCGCAGCGATGACAACGTCCCAGCCTGTTTTCAGGCCGCCATCGGCCCGAAGCAACACTCGATCACGCAATCCATTTTCCAACAGAGAGCGATGCACTTCAGTGAGGCCAAGTTCCCAAGGGCTACCGGCGTGCTTAATCGAACTGAGCGGTGACGCTCCTGTGCCACCGTCATGGCCAGAAATCTGAATCACATCGGCGTTGGCTTTCGCCACACCAGCGGCAATGGTGCCGATCCCAATTTCAGACACCAATTTGACGCTGACTGGAGCCTTGGGATGCACCTGGTGCAAATCATGAATCAGCTGAGCGAGATCTTCAATGGAATAAATGTCGTGATGGGGAGGCGGAGAGATCAACGCCACACCCGGTTTGCTGTTGCGCAACCAGGCGATGTAGTTATCGACCTTCGGACCAGGCAGTTGCCCGCCTTCACCCGGCTTGGCCCCTTGGGCCACCTTGATCTCTAGCTGTTTGGCACTACGCAGGTATTCGGCCGTAACCCCAAACCGTCCGGATGCGATCTGCTTGATCGCCGAACTTGCGGTGTCGCCATTGCGCAACCCTCCGATGCTGGGAAACGCTGCGGACCTACCTTCCGCATCAACATCACTCAAGACCTGGAAACGAGCAGGATCTTCACCACCTTCACCACTATTGCTCTTGCCACCGATGCGATTCATCGCCACGGCAAGAACCTCATGGGCCTCCCGCGACAAAGCACCAAGGCTCATCCCACCGGTGCAAAATCTGCTGCACAAACTTTCCACGCTTTCCACCTGATCGAGGGGACGTGGGGTTGGAGCAATCTTGAACTCCAACAAATCGCGCAACGCAGTAACTGGACGGTTCTCCAGCAGTGTTTTGTACGTGGAAAAGTGGTCGTATCCAGGGCCAGTTTTCACGGCAGCGTGCAGCGCCTTCGACATATCTGGACTGTTCAGGTGGAACTCACCACCCGAGCGGTACTGCACAAAACCCATAAATTCGAGCTTGCTGCGGTTGAGTTCGGGGAAAGCCTTGGCATGCAACGACAGGGTTTCGTTGGCGAGTTCGGCAAGGGTCATCCCGGCCACACGACTGGTGGTGCCGGAAAACGCCATCTCGATCACGTCGGCACCGAGGCCGATGGCCTCAAAAATTTGTGCACCGTGATAGCTCGCTAGCAGGGAGATCCCAATCTTGGAAAGGATCTTGCGCAAGCCATTTTCCAGAGAGATGCGAACGTTCTCTTGAGCTTTGACAGCGTCAAGGGAGGGAAGTTTGCCCTGCTCAATCCGCTTTTGAGTTTTGGGATGCTCCAACCAGTGGCGGGTCGTTTCCCACGTGAGCCATGGGCAAACAGCACTTGCCCCATAGCCGATCAAACAGGCCATGTGATGCGTGCTCCAACATTGAGCCGTATCGGCCACCAAAGAACATTGCAACCGCAGCTTTTGGCGCAGGAGGTGGTGATGCACCGCTCCAACGGCCAAGAGGGCGGGCATCGCCACCGTTGTGGCACTGAGCTCTGAAGGTTGGCCATCCGCCCGAACACGGTCCGACAACACCAACACTTGTGCCCCATCGCGCACGAGCTGTTCAGCGTTGTTGCAAAGATCGTTTAGAGCAGTGCCTAATCCGCCAGCACAGGCTTCAACGGCCACTTGAGTGGACAGCATCCTGACTGGAAGGCCTTGCTGAGACAGGGCTGCTAACTCAGTTTCATTGAGCACCGGGCTATCGAGGTGAATCACCGCAGCAGCCTTGGCCTCAGGCTTCAAGGCCGGGTGACGCTCACCCAAATGCATTTCCAGACTCATCACCAACTTCTCGCGAAGCGGATCAATGGGTGGGTTCGTGACCTGTGCGAAACGTTGCTTGAAGTAGTCGTACAGCAAGTGGGGGCGGTCAGACAGAACTGCTAAGGGAATGTCGTCCCCCATGCAGTACGTGGGCTCCTTGCCAAGGCCAGCCATGTCTTCGATCACCAGATCGAGGTCTTCGGCGGTGAAGCCCATCGCCGTCTGCAAACGCAGCAGATCGAGCTCTCCCATGCGGCGCGCCTCAACCCAAGGCTGCGCTGATACAGAGGAACGGTGTTGACGCAACCAATCTGCGTAAGGAAAACGTTGGGCAGCGTCTTCCTTGACAGCCCAATTATCGAGGAGTTGGCCGGTTTCTAAGTCGACGGCCAGCATTTGACCAGGGCCCAATCGACCTTTCTGGACGATGGTCTTGTCACCTAAATCGACCACACCGGTTTCTGAGCCCATGATCACGAAACCATCGCTGGTGGTACACCAACGCGCTGGTCTTAGCCCATTGCGATCCAACGTCGCTCCAACCCGTTTGCCATCGGCAAACACCAGCAGCGCAGGGCCATCCCAAGGCTCCTGAATCCCCGCATTGAACTCGTACATCGCGGTCACATCAGGACGGCGATCCAGGTCCGGCTGATTGCGGAAAGCCTCCGGCACCAACGTGATCAGGCTGTCCGTAATGGAACGTCCACTGCGGACCATCAACTCCAACGTTGCATCGAGATTCGCCGAATCACTGAACGCCGGATTCACGACGGGGATCAGATCAGCCGATGCCTCACCCCAAACGTTATTGAGATTGGCTTCCGATGCTTTCGCCCAATTGAGATTGCCCAGAAGGGTATTGATTTCACCGTTATGACCCAGCATTCGCATGGGCTGCGCCAGCGGCCAACGCGGAAGAGTGTTTGTACTGAAGCGACGGTGGTACACCGCAAAGCTCACTTCAAAGCGTGGATCGCGAAGGTCGGCGTAGTAACGCGGTAACACCTCTGAACGCACCATGCCCTTGTACACAACGGTGCGGCTGCTCAGGGAGGTGACATAAAAGTCTTGAACTTGGTCGGAGCCCAACTCCTGACGCGCCCGAGCACCAACTCGCCTGCGAAGGCGAAGTAAGAGAGCTTCAAGGGCATCACCATCATCCGTTCCATCCAATGCCCACTGCTCAATAGCGGGGGCGGTCTGCCGTGCCAATTTCCCTAAAACTTCTGGGTCAATCGGCACCTCGCGCCATCCCAAGGGCGACAAGCCCAAAGCTTTTGCTTCGGCATCGCAACAGGCGCGCACAGCGGCGCGGCTGGCCGGATTGGTTGGCATGAACATCATGCCAAGGCCCTTGGCAGCACTGGCTTCCGGCCAGACCGACCTGAGGTAATTCCATGGAATGCCACACAAGATTCCGGCGCCATCGCCGGAATCACCATCGCCACCACAACCACCGCGATGTTCCATACACCCAAGTCCTCGCAGGGCTTGTTGCAACACCCAATGACTGGCTTGACCTGACAGCTGAGCAAGAAAACCAACGCCGCATGCGTCCTTCTCACCAGCCACGGCATCAGGAGCAGCGCTGTCGCTGTATGGCCAAGCTGAGGGACGGATGGCTTCAGACATAAACATCAACTAGACAAATGCGTGGACTGCAACGACGTCTCCTGCAGAAACCAACGTCTTTGACGATCCTAGGCAGGCGACATTCCGCACCCAACCAACGCATGCTCCCCATCGCTCCACCGCCAGAGCCTCTGCCGCAAATTCGTGCCGTCGCGCCAAGGAGAGGAAATACGGTTGGCATTGGCGGTGAACGCATCAAATCAGCCTGGGAATGGCGAGGAAACAGCAGCACGCAACCCGATCAGCTGTGGCTGCCCCTTGACTTTCTTGAGGCACGGTTGGGGTTCAGACGCCAGGCAAGACCTGGTGGTGATGCATTGGAGTGGTTTGGCCGAACAGTGGCTTTACGTGGGCTCGACAGCCGCGCCCTCGGTGACGAAGTGGGGTTTGACGTTGGAGATTGGTTGTCCAGCGTCGGGGTTACGACCCAACGCAAGCGAGAGACCTTGACCCTCGGCCTGCCCTCTCCTGCCCTTCAAGGCTTAAGGCGGGGCAAAGGAGCCACCGCAGGTCGCCTCGTACTGGATCTCGATGGGCCGACTTTTGCGCAACGAATCGGGACTGACCTGGCCTTCGCTCTTCGAGTCACCACACGGCAGCGCAACATTCTCAAGCAACTTGGCTTGGATCCCATCCAAGACGGCCAGCTGTTGAGACTGCAGGGCCAGGCCATCCGTTTACGCAGCTTGAGCTTGGCCAAACCATGGCGACTGGTGCTTGATGGAGTGGGGAATCCCAACGTGGCAGTTCAGTCGCGAGGCGAGCTTCCCCAAGACAACGCCGCGCTGAGCCCATTCATGCAGAAGGGCCTCGTTATGGAGGAACGCACCATCAACGTTGGCGTCAAACCACTGCGGATCTTCCGCGTTGGAGGAAGGCTCAAAGCGCTGGGATTAAGGCTCCAGCCCTTAGCCAAAGAAGGCCGGCAGCAAGGGCTGAGTTTCCTTCCCGAGCTGTCCAGATCTGCCAACGCACTCGCTGCCATTAATGGCGGTTTTTTCAACCGCATCAATCAACTTCCCCTGGGAGCGCTGCGCCGCGACGGCACCTGGCTATCCGGACCAATCCTGAACCGTGGCGTGATCGCTTGGAGCCGTGACAGCACCCTTCACTTCGGGCGGCTTGAGCTCCTGCAAGAACTCCAGGTGAACAGTGCCAAACGTTGGCGACTTGGCTTTCTGAACAGCGGATATGTTCAAAAGGGCCTGAGCCGCTACACACCCGGCTGGGGATCGAGGTACCGCGCCCTCAGTGGCAATGAGGAGGCCCTCCTCATTCGCAGCGGTCGTGTGGAACAAGAATGGGGGCCGGCCTCGCTGCGTCGGGGCGTCCCAATTCCAACGGGAACGGATTTAATTGTTGCCCGAGGCGGTGCGGCGCTCCCTGCAAGCCGCGGCGATCGGGTGAAGCTCTTCATGTGGTCTCGATCAGAGCTCGGCCTACACACCAACGTGCTGGGTGGGGGACCGCTCTTGATGCGACAAGGACGCATCGTCCTGGACGGTCGAAGCGAGACGTTCAGCCCAAGCTTCCTGCGCCTCACAGCACCACGCACCGTGGTGGGGCAAGGACGTCATGGCCAGTGGATGCTCACCGTGCATGGGGCTGCCGCCAGTGATCCCACGTTGCTCGAAACAGCCCTGGCAGCCCAACAACTTGGCTTCACAGATGCTCTGAACCTGGATGGAGGAAGCTCCACAACCCTGGTGGTGGGCAATCAAACGGTCATGAACGGACGGGGAAGTACTCCAAGGGTTCACAACGGTCTCGGGCTCATGCGGTCATGAACACCTGCAAAACTGATGTGTCATTGATCTCTTGAACATGGCTGCCAATCTGCGATTAACCGCAGCAGCAGCTGCCGAGCTGGGGCGTCAAGCTGCAGTGGCTGGGACCCCGGGGAAAATGCATTTGGACGTCATCCCCGGTGAGTGCGCTCAGCACATCATCAGAATCCGCCCAGGCCATCTTGCGGGGATCGCCATTGCCCGGGCCGATGGCATCACCCTGCATGCACCTCAAGGGCAGGTAGGAATCCTCAAGAATCTTTGCCTTGACTATCGAGGCGACCTCAGCGGGGGCGGGTTTCTGATCCGGGCAGCGAAGGGAATCGAACCGTGCGCTTGTGGAAGTGCCTTCAGCCGTCGCTAGTAATCGACCCATCACCCGGTATCGTGATGGATTGTCGAATTAGGTCGGGTGTCCGGCCGCACACCGACCCTCGATGCCAACCATCCAACAGCTGATCCGTACTGAGCGTTCACGTCTCAAAGCCAAGACGAAATCGCCAGCTTTGAAATCGTGTCCTGAGCGGCGCGGTGTCTGCACTCGCGTCTACACCTCCACGCCGAAGAAGCCCAACTCAGCTCTTCGCAAGGTGGCTCGTGTACGCCTTACCTCAGGATTCGAGGTGACTGCTTATATCGGTGGCATCGGACACAACCTCCAAGAGCACTCTGTTGTGCTGATTCGAGGAGGACGTGTCAAGGACTTGCCAGGGGTTCGCTACCACATCATTCGTGGAACCCTCGATACTTCCGGAGTGAAAGACCGTCGTCAATCCCGCTCCAAGTACGGCGCAAAGTCTCCAAAAGAGTGATCTGAGATCACCTTCTATTCATTTCTGACCACAACGCTCTGAGATTTCATGTCCCGCCGCAACGCCGCTGTAAAGCGCCCAGTTCTTCCTGATCCACAGTTCAACAGTCGACTCGCAACGATGATGGTTGCTCGGCTGATGCAACACGGGAAGAAATCAACGGCTCAGCGCATTCTTTCTGACGCGTTTGGTCTGATCAACGAGCGCACTGGCGGGGATCCACTGGAACTCTTCGAGACGGCCGTCAAGAACGCCACTCCCCTTGTTGAGGTGCGTGCACGACGTGTTGGTGGCGCCACCTACCAGGTGCCTATGGAAGTTCGTCAGGAGCGCGGCACGGCGATGGCCCTGCGTTGGCTCGTGAGCTTCTCACGCGCTCGCAACGGCCGAAGCATGTCTCAGAAGCTTGCTGGCGAGCTGATGGATGCTGCCAACGAAGCCGGAAGCGCTGTTCGCAAACGCGAAGAGACGCACAAAATGGCCGAAGCCAACAAAGCTTTCGCCCATTACCGCTACTGAGCCCTTTTGGCCAGTCGAATAACACGATTGTTCATGGCTGACATGTAGAGTCGGCCCGCCTTTTCACGCTTCACCCCCGGAGTACTCCTGTGGCCCGCGCCTTTCCCCTGGAACGCGTTAGAAATATTGGTATCGCCGCGCACATTGATGCGGGCAAAACCACCACGACAGAACGGATTTTGTTCTATTCAGGCGTGGTGCACAAAATCGGTGAGGTGCACGACGGTGCAGCTGTCACCGACTGGATGGCCCAGGAGCGGGAGCGAGGGATCACCATTACGGCAGCGGCCATTTCCACGAGCTGGAAAGATCACCGCGTCAACATCATCGATACCCCTGGACACGTCGACTTCACCATTGAAGTTGAACGCTCCATGCGTGTTCTCGACGGGGTGATCGCAGTGTTCTGCGCCGTTGGCGGTGTTCAGCCTCAATCGGAAACGGTCTGGAGACAAGCCGATCGCTATTCCGTTCCTCGGATGGTGTTTGTGAACAAAATGGACCGCACTGGTGCGGACTTCCTCAAAGTTCACGGACAAATCCAGGACCGCTTGAAAGCCAATGCCGTTCCGATTCAGCTCCCAATCGGTGCTGAAGGTGAGTTGAGCGGCATCATCGACCTCGTCGAGAACAAGGCGCACATCTACAAAGATGACCTCGGACAAGACATCGAAGTTACTGATGTCCCCGAAAACATGAAGGAGCAAGTTGCCGAATGGCGCGGTTTCTTGATGGAGAAAGTTGCTGAAACAGAAGAAGCGTTGATCGAAAAGTTTCTGGACACCGGAGAACTATCCAACGACGAACTCAAGCAGGGCATCCGCACAGGTGTGGTGAAGCACGGTTTGGTGCCTGTCCTCTGTGGTTCAGCTTTTAAGAACAAGGGTGTTCAGCTGGTGCTCGACGCTGTCGTCGACTACCTCCCTGCCCCTATTGATGTGCCACCGATTCAGGGACTTCTTCCTGATGGCACTGAAGCCATTCGCCCTTCCGATGACAAGGCTCCGTTTAGTGCCTTGGCCTTCAAAGTGATGGCTGATCCCTACGGCAAGCTCACGTTCATCCGGATGTATTCGGGTGTCCTTGAAAAGGGCAGCTATGTGATGAACTCCACCAAAGGGGTCAAAGAGCGCATTTCGCGTTTGGTTGTGCTCAAGGCCGACGATCGCGAAGAAGTTGATCAACTCCAGGCAGGTGATCTTGGGGCCGTGCTTGGTCTGAAAAACACCACCACCGGCGACACCCTTTGCGCGACGGATGATCCCATTGTTCTTGAGACGTTGTTCGTCCCAGAACCGGTGATTTCAGTGGCGGTTGAGCCAAAAACCAAGGGTGACATGGAGAAACTCTCCAAAGCCCTGGTGTCTCTGGCAGAAGAAGACCCCACATTCAGAGTTCGCACTGATCAAGAAACCGGCCAGACCGTGATTGCTGGCATGGGTGAGCTTCACCTCGAGATCCTGGTGGACAGGATGATGCGTGAATTCAAAGTTGAAGCGAACATCGGCGCCCCTCAGGTGTCGTACCGGGAAACCATTCGTGGCTCATCCAAAGGGGAAGGGAAATTCTCCCGTCAAACCGGTGGTAAAGGCCAATACGGTCACGTCGTGATCGAAATGGAGCCAGGTGAACCCGAATCAGGTTTCGTGTTCGTGAACAAAATTGTTGGTGGCATTGTTCCAAAGGAATTCATCAAACCTTCCGAGCAAGGGATGAAGGAAACCTGCGAATCAGGTGTGATCGCTGGCTACCCACTGATCGACGTCAAAGTCAGCATGGTTGATGGGTCTTACCACGATGTGGACTCATCAGAAATGGCCTTCAAAATTGCAGGCTCGATGGCCTTCAAAGATGCGGTCAAGAAGTGCAATCCTGTTCTTCTTGAGCCGATGATGAAGGTCGAGGTCGAAGTCCCCGAGGATTTCCTTGGCTCCGTCATCGGCGATCTATCCTCCCGTCGAGGACAGGTCGAAGGCCAGGCAATTGACGATGGCACGTCAAAAGTCGCGGCCAAAGTGCCCCTGGCCGAGATGTTCGGCTACGCCACCGAGCTCCGATCCATGACTCAGGGTCGGGGTATTTTCTCCATGGAGTTCAGTCACTACGAGGATGTTCCTCGCAATGTGGCCGAAGCCATCATCTCCAAGAATCAGGGCAATTCCTGATCTCTACAATCCTTTAATCCAACCCTCGATTCTTTAATTCAAATGGCACGCGAGAAGTTCGAAAGGAACAAGCCCCACGTCAACATCGGCACCATTGGCCACGTTGACCACGGCAAGACAACCCTTACTGCAGCTATTACCAATGTGCTTGCCAAGAAAGGGCAGGCGAAGGTTCAAAACTATGCCGACATTGATGGTGCTCCAGAGGAGCGCGAACGCGGTATCACCATCAACACTGCCCACGTTGAGTACGAAACCGCAAAACGTCACTACGCTCACGTCGACTGCCCTGGTCACGCTGATTATGTGAAAAACATGATCACGGGTGCCGCCCAAATGGATGGCGCAATCTTGGTTTGTGCCGCCACAGATGGCCCTATGGCGCAAACCAAGGAGCACATCCTCCTTGCCAAACAAGTTGGCGTGCCTGCACTTGTTGTTGCCTTGAACAAGTGCGACATGGTCGATGACGAAGAGATCATCGAGCTTGTTGAAATGGAAATTCGCGAGCTGCTATCCAGCTACGACTTCCCCGGCGACGATATTCCTGTTATTCAGGTCTCTGGCCTGAAAGCCATTGAGGGAGAGGCTGAGTGGGAAGCCAAGATCGATGAGTTGATGGATGCTGTTGATGCAAGCATTCCAGAGCCTGAGCGCGAAGTCGATAAGCCGTTCTTGATGGCTATTGAAGATGTCTTCTCCATCACAGGCCGAGGCACCGTTGCGACTGGCCGGATTGAGCGCGGCATCGTCAAGGTTGGCGAAGAAGTTGAAGTGGTCGGCATCCGCGATCCACGCAAAACCACCGTTACCGGTGTGGAAATGTTCCGCAAATTGCTGGATGAAGGCATGGCGGGTGACAACGTTGGCCTGCTCCTGCGCGGCATCCAGAAGGAAGACATCGAACGGGGCATGGTGCTGGTGAAGCCTGGCTCCATCACACCGCACACCAAGTTCGAAGGTCAGGTGTACGTCTTGAAGAAAGAAGAGGGTGGTCGCCACACTCCCTTCTTTGCTGGCTATCGCCCGCAGTTCTACATCCGTACAACGGATGTGACTGGTCAAATCACTGCATTCACCGCGGAAGACGGCTCCAACGTGGAAATGGTGATGCCTGGTGACAACATCCAGATGACCGGCGAGTTGATCTGCCCTGTGGCCATGGAAATGGGCATGCGTTTCGCCATCCGTGAAGGCGGTCGCACCATTGGTGCTGGTGTGGTGTCCAAGATCATCGAATGATCAGTTTCGGCTGATGCCACAACGGGATGGTGGGCTCCGGCCCACCATCCCTTACATTGATTTCGAACCTCGACAACTGAATTCAGGGCTCCTCGCGGAACCTGTTCCCGCTCTCCTTATGTCCACAGCAATTGCTCAGCAAAAGATCCGCATTCGCCTGAAAGCGTTTGATCGCAGAATGCTCGATCTGTCTTGCGACAAAATCATTGAAACGGCCGATACGACAGCTGCCTCAGCGATCGGTCCGATTCCTCTCCCGACAAAGCGCAAGATCTATTGCGTTCTGCGTTCCCCCCACGTGGATAAGGATTCCCGGGAACATTTCGAAACGAGAACCCATCGTCGAATTATCGATATCTACAGCCCAACGGCTAAAACCATCGATGCGTTGATGAAATTGGATCTTCCCAGTGGTGTGGACATCGAAGTGAAGCTCTGATCACCTCGTTTGGATCAACCTCTTCCTAAGATTGGAAGACCCTTGAACACGGCGTCCGTGTCTGATTATTCGGTCAGGGAACTCCCCCTGTTTCCCCTACCGGACGTCGTGTTGTTCCCACAACAGCTTCTGCCCCTTCATATTTTTGAATCGCGCTATCGGATGTTGCTCCAATCCGTATTGGAGTCCGATAAGCGCTTCGGCATTGTTCGAATCGACCCTGAAACCGGTGAAATGGCCGATGTTGGCTGCTGTGCAGAGGTTCTCCAGCACCAAACCAGTGAAGACGGGCGCAGCTACGTCGTAACCCTCGGGCAGCAACGCTTTCGCTTGCTCAACATCACACGAGACACGCCCTACCGAACGGCGATGGTGAGCTGGATTGAAGATGAACCGATCGAGGATATGGATGGGCTCACAACCTTGAGAGATCAAGTGAGTGGAGCTCTCAACGATGTGGTCACACTGACGGCGAAATTACAGAACCGAGACGTTGAACTCCCAGACGATCTGCCCGACCTGCCTCGGGAACTCTCCTTCTGGATTGGCGCCCATTTGGATAATCGCGCCGCTGCTGAACAACAAACCCTGCTCGAGCTCACCGACACGCACGACCGTCTTCATCGACAGTTCGAAATGCTTGATCACACGCGGCGGCAACTCGCAGCACGCACCGTTCTGATGGACCTGAAGTAATGCTGGCTCTTTTACTTCTGCTGTCTGCTGCCACTGCTGCTGTTGCTTTGTGGCTATGGCTGAAGCGCGACAGGAAATATCAATCGTCGGAAAGTGTCGCTGCTGCTTACGACGCCTGGACCGATGACCGGCTGCTCGAACGTCTTTGGGGAGACCACGTGCATCTCGGTCATTACGGAAACCCACCACGTCATCACGATTTCCGCGAAGCGAAAGCAGCGTTCGTTCATGAACTCGTGCGATGGAGCGGGCTCGATCAACTCCCTGCGGGTTCGCGGGTCCTCGACGTGGGCTGTGGCATTGGTGGCAGTGCGCGCATCCTCGCTCGCGACTACAACTTGGATGTTGTCGGCATCAGCATCAGTCCTGCTCAAATCACGCGAGCCACAGAGCTGACAACCCCTGATCTGAGCTGTCGTTTCGAGGTGATGGATGCACTCGACTTGCAGTTGGCTGACCACAGTTTCGACGCCGTTTGGAGTGTGGAAGCAGGTCCTCATATGCCAGACAAGCAGCGTTACGCCGATGAACTCCTCAGAGTGCTGAAGCCCGGTGGCTTACTGGCCGTAGCGGACTGGAACCGTCGCGACCCGTCCGATGGCGCCATGACCAAAACAGAACGCAGGGTGATGCGCCAGCTCCTCAATCAATGGGCCCACCCCGAATTCGCCAGCATTGCTGGGTTTCAGCAAAATCTAGAAACCAGCCGATATGGCCAAGGTGGCATCAACACCGATGATTGGAGCCGAGCCACCCTCCCCTCCTGGATTGATTCAATCGTGGAGGGCGTCCGACGTCCGAGAGCCGTGCTTGGACTGGGTCCCAAAGCGGTTGTTCAAGGATTGAGGGAAACTCCAACACTTCTCCTGATGCATTGGGCATTCGCCACCGGGCTAATGCAATTCGGGGTGTTCAAGTTGAACCGCCGCTGAGTTCGGTGCTGCCCATTTGGGTGCTCGGATAAGCACCGAAATGGGCGAGATGCTCACAAAAAGGTTCAAGTTGGGCGATCAACTCAGGCAGAGCGTCTGGTTGGTTGTTCGGCAGATCAACATCGACAAAAAAAACATATTCACCAAATTCCCGCTTCGAGGGTCGTGACTCAATGCGGCTCATATTGAGTCCTCGCTCTGCAAGACATGCGAGGGCCTCCAGCAAGGCCCCTGGAGCATTCCGATGCAGAGAGAAGGCCACGCTGGCAACAGAGCCTTGGTCACGACGTTCACCACGCTTCAGCAAGAGGAAGCGAGTGCAGTTTCCAGCCACATCATTCACGGGATAAGCCAACTCCTCCAAGCCATGCTCAATCCCGGCCACCCTTGAAGCAATGGCGGCTCGGAAATGACTCCCCACCACCAGTCGAGCGGCTTCAGCCGTTGAGGACGTGGGGAGCTGCAACGCTTGCGGCACATGCTTTGCCAACCAGCCACTGCACTGGGCCAAAGCCTGTGGATGAGACAACACCTCATTAATTCCGGACAAATCCCCTTCGCCCAAAAGTGCATGACGAATGGGCAACACCAGAGCGCGACGAATACACAGGTCGCGATGCGACCACAACGCATCCAAGGTGGCCGTCACCCCACCCTCAACAGAATTCTCAATCGGCACCACAGCCGCGTCACACGTCCCTCTTGCCAACTGCTCAACAACCGCGCGCAAGCCAACACAGGGAACGAATTGAACATCACCCATCGCTTCAAGTTGCACCAAAGCGCGAGCGGCTTGCTCTCCGTAGGTCCCTGTAGGACCGAGGTAAGCGAGACGTGTTGGCATATAAGCCTGGCCGCATGGACTCGATAGGATCATGCCGCGTCAAGTGATGCGCATGTCCCTGGCGTTCGAAGCCTGTCAGAAGTTGGACCTTCCAGTCCAATGCCACGCAGAACGGTTGCCCGACTATCTGCAACAGGAGGAACGGGTCCTTGGAGCACTCCTGGACTCCCGCCAACTCACCAAGATCAAACCCGGGCACTACCGCTATCTCGTCACCAGCTTGCAGGTGTTTCAACTGCAGGTGAAACCGGTCGTATCACTTCAAATTGAAACCGAATCCGACACGCTGGTGATGAAAGCGGTTGATTGCGAATTGGAGGGTCTCGGTGTCGTCGATGACTTCCGGTTATCGCTGGAATCAAGACTCGTCAGTGATGAACGTGGATTGAGCGGCCATGCACACTTATCCGTAGAAGTGAGCCAACCACAGCTGCTTCGCTTGATTCCACGTCGTGTCTTGGAATCCACCGGCGAGTCGATCCTCAACGGGATTTTGATTGGAATCAAAGCGCGCGTTGGCAAGCAGTTAATCAGCGACTTTCAGGATTGGTGCCAAGCCGTTCAATCCAGCGCTTTACCCCAATAAGCGTCGAAGAAAGCTGCTTCGATGCAGCGACGTGGGCCCCAACGTCAGCAAGGCTTGCCGATGCAGAGCCGTTCCATAGCCAGCATGACGTTCAAGGCCGTAACCCTGAAACCGGATCGACAACCTCCGAATCAACGCATCACGCGCCTCTTTCGCCAACACACTGGCAGCAGCAATCGCGGCCGAGCGGGAGTCACCTCCCACCAACGTTTGCTGTGACCCTCTCCAAAGGCGAAGGGGAAGATTTCCATCCACAAGGACAAGATCTGGGGGATGCAGCAATTTTTGAAGAGCGCGAAGCATCGCCAGTTCCGTCGCCCCTCGAATCCCCACAGCATCGATTTCGGAAGCCGATGCTTGACCAAGCCCCCTGGCTAAACAATGTTGTTCAATCAGCGGCACCAATCCAGCGCGGCGCTTCGCAGACAATTTTTTACTGTCCGTTAGACCCGCTTGCCATAAGTACTGCTCCGCAGCTTCATCCAAAACCACAGCAGCGGCAAAGACCGGACCGAACAAACAACCACGACCCACTTCATCGACACCCGCAACCCGAGGCCCCCTGGGGATTCCCTCCAGCCGCGTCATCACTCAGCTAGACGATGGGGCCGAAGAACGCCGACGACGACGACGGGGCTCCTCCACATCCTCAGCCGGTTGGCTGGACTCAACCACCTCAGGAACGGGTTCTTGATCCAGAACGACGGTCACAGGAGAAACACTTTCCAAGGGAGTGATCTCAACCATGAGGGGTTGAACGTCTTCACTCTGCTGGGGAAGACTGATCTCAGGCGTTAACGGAACAGAGATGGGCTCAGGCTGCGTTGCTCCAGAACGGACAACACTGCGCCCTCCCGCACCACGACTACCGCGACGCCGGCGGCGTCCAGCAGTGGCCGCCAATTGCTGACGTGCTTCCTCAAGAACCTCGGCCTCGTCTTCGCCAGGACGGACAACGCGAACCACAACATTGTCCGATTCAGGCGGTTCCTCCAATAGCAGCGCCGGATTCAACCCAAGCCAGCTGTACACCTCCTGCTGTTCGTCCGTCATCGGAACGGCAACGAGCTCTGGGTCTTGGCGACGGGCAATGGCAGGCTCATGCGCCTCTTCCGTTGAAACCTGTGGGGCTTCGCTTTCAGATGGAAGGTCCACGAGGGACGTTCCTCCTTCTGGGCCGATCCGAGGTCGACCACCCCGTCGACGCCGACTGTTATTGGCCGCGGTGTCAACAGGCGAAACAACTTCAGAACGGGCTGAAGCAACCGATCGAACCAAACCTGTTTCGGCTGCTACAGGTTGTGAAAGGTCGTTCCCAGGCAAAACGGCAACATGCCCAAGGCCAGCACAACTGGGGCAGGCACGAGCAAACAATTCATAGATGTTTTGCCCCTGGCGTTTCCGGGTGAGTTCCACAAGACCCAGCTCGGTGAGTTGGGCAATTTGTGGACGAGCCGAGTCATCCCGCGTCGCCGTTGTGAAGTGCTCCAACAATTGGAGCTGATCACGGCGGGAGTCCATATCGATGAAATCGATAATGATCACCCCACCGATATTGCGCAGTTTCAATTGCCTCGCAATTTCAATCGCTGCCTCAACGTTGGTCCAGAGCACCGTCTCCCGAGCATTGGCAGATCGGGTAAACGAGCCGGAGTTCACATCAATCACGGTGAGTGCTTCCGTGGGCTCGATGATCACGTATCCACCTGAGGGCAAATCCACCCTGGGTTTCAATGCGTCGCGAATCGCTGAATTGATCTTGTAGTGCTCGAGCAGTTCAGTCGACTCGTCGTGAGCCTCCACCACAACGTTCCCGTGCTCCGCCCCCAGGAAACTTCCAACTCTTGATACCGCTGCAGGGTCGTCGACGACGACACGCGCCAGGTCGGGGCCCATGTGATCGCGAAGAATGCGATGGATGAAGTCCTCATCGCGATTCAACAGCACAGGCGGGACTGCGGTCTCTGCCGCCTGCTGGATGGCTTCCCATTGGCGCAATAAGGCTTCTAAGTCGTCGATCAGAAGCTCTTCGCTAATGCCCTCTGCTTCGGTGCGAATCAGCAAACCAGCGCCGGGCGGCTTAATCAGAACACCCAAGGCTCTGAGCCTGTTGCGTTCCGCTTCAGCACTAATTCGACGGGAGATATTGACCCCCAAACCATGGGGCTGAAGAACCAAATATCGGCCAGGAAGCGCAAGATTTCCGGTGAGTCGTGGCCCCTTTGTTCCCGTTGGTTCCTTCATCACCTGCACCAGAACTTTCTGGCGAGGTTCAAGTAATTCGGTAATTCCGGCAGATCCTTTTCTTAGACGTAAAGGACCAAGATCCGTAACGTGAATAAAACCATTTTTTTCACTTTCGCCAATATTGACAAACGCTGCGTCGATACCCGGAAGAACATTCTCAACCGTACCTAGATAAACATCACCAATCTGATATCGACCTTGCGCGACAATGAGCTCATCGACTCTCTCATCGGAGAGCACAGCTGCGATACGCAGCTGTTCCGCGATGACAATTTGTTGGGACATAAAAGAACAGGCATGAGCCCACTCGAGGCTCTGATCCGATCAGACGCCAGCCGGCAACCTGCATCGGGGTGTTTGGTGAATTGGAGTGTCCTAAAAGGACGGAAATGATGCGGAGTCGAAACTCCTCTGAAAACGGGCTCGGGGTTCTAGTGGAACCGACACGCGAGCAATGGACCTCGATATCCAATGAAGGATCAGGCAAGACAGGGATCAACCAATGCAGTAACTGCACTAGCTACCTGAAAAGAATTTAACACCGAGCAAGCTCCAACCGATCCCTTTTCAAAGACTGCACAGCGATGGGCTCACACACTTGCTGTTCCAACCAATGCTGAATCTGAGAAGGGCGCAAACTTCGTCCCATGGAGTCCACGTCTGCCTCCAACCGCAAACGCAATCGAGAACCCTCTGGATCCGACAACACATCAAGGCGGCGCAGCACAGATCGACAATCACGGGAGCGAGGCCGTCCTTTTTTATCTGTGTCGTGCCACATCAGCTGATCCGCAGCCAGAAGAGCGGCAATGGCAGGGGACCAATCAAACGTCATTCCACTTTCGAGTTCCACATCGAAACTCCACACTGCGGCTCGAATCTCCTGCGACAAACTCGGGCTACTCACAGGCACCTCGGCGACCGTGAGCAAGGTGATCCCTGGAGGGAGCAGGGGCTGCAAGCCCTGCTGAAGTTGCAGCGGATCCAAGGCTTCGGTGAATTCCATATCCATCCATTCACCATCGGCTTCGGCCCCTAAGGGCAACGCCAAAGCAATTTGAACTCTGGGCAACGGATGAAATCCACCTGTGAAGCTGATGGGCAAGCCACTTCGGCGCAAAGCTCGCTCCAACAGACGCATGAGGTCGAGGTGGCTGAGCAACGCCATCGACCCGGTTTTTGCAAATTGAATTCGCAAGCGGCAAATGCGTTCACTGGGAGGCGCTTGCGTGGGTACTTGCGTGGGTACTACAGGCGCTTGCACCACCACGTTGTGACCGAGATCAGGTCCACAGACTCCGCAACTGCTGCAGCCATGGAAGGAGCAATCGGGGACAACGGAGGCCTCCAAAGCCCGTTGCAGATCCTCCATCAGCCATGTCTTATCGATCCCGGTATCGATGTGATCCCAAGGCAGAGGCTGGCGACAAAACACTTCGAGATCCTTGCGATCCAAAGCATTCACGGCACTCCAACTACCAACTTCCATCTCCCGATAGCGCCCCTCAAGACCGGCTTCTGAGATGGCACCCGTCCAAGCCGCGTACGTGCGCTCAAGCGATTCAAACCACGCATCCATTCCAGCCCCAGCTCGCCAGGCGGCCTCAATCACCGGGGCAAGGCGACGGTCGCCCCGTCCAACAAAATCCTCCATTGCGGAGAGACGCACATCCGTGAAATTCACCTTGAAACCGCGCAGACGCTTAAACGCTCCACGTAGAAGCTCTTGACGGCGCTGAAACTCCACCGTCGAGACGCTGTGCCACTGAAACGGTGTATGCGGTTTCGGAGTGAAATTACTGATGGTGATGTTGAGATTGAGCCGTCCCAAATCACGACAGCTCTGCTGCAACATCGTGCAAGTTTCAACAATTCCGAGGACATCGGAATCCATCTCCCCGGGCAATCCGATCATGAAATAGAGCTTCACTTTGCGGTAACCGTTTTGCATCGCAACACGGATGCCATTTAAAAGATCGTCATCGGTTAGCCCCTTGTTCACGATGTCGCGCAAGCGCTGCGTACCTGCCTCCGGGGCAAAGGTGAGGCCGGATTGACGCGTCCCGCCGAGAATGTGGGCAATGTCCTCATCAAAACGGTCCACCCGTTGGCTAGGGAGCTGCAAGGTGACGTTCTGATCAGCCAATCGATTGCGCAGCTCAACACCAACGGCAGGCAAGGCCAGATAGTCGCTGCAGCTCAATGAAAGCAGCGAAAAATCGCTGTACCCCGTCTGCTTCATCCCCTTCTCCACTGCCTCGATCACGGCTTCAGGCTCCACATCCCTTGCGGGGCGAGTGAGCATTCCGGGCTGGCAAAAACGGCAGCCACGGGTGCAGCCCCGTCGAATTTCTACCGTGAGTCGGTCATGAACTGTCTCCACGTGGGGAACCAGGCCCATGGCGTAATGGGGCATCGGTGTTGCGACGCGACGAATCACCCGTGGTGGCAAATCCGAATGCAAGGGCTTCAGAGACACCCCATCAGCGGAGAAGCCATAGAGCGATGGCACATAGACCCCTGGCACCTGGGCCAAATCCCTTAACAGTTGAGAGCGACACCATCCATTGGATTTCGCCTCTGCCACCACCAAACCAATCTCTGGGAGGAGTTCCTCTCCATCCCCCAAAGCGATGAAGTCGAAAAAGGGCGCATAGGGCTCTGGATTACTGGTGGCGGTTGGACCACCCGCAAAAATCAACGGGACTGAAGCCGGATCGTTGAGTGGCAAATCAGCACGGTCAGCCGCTCGAATCGGAACCTGGCAAAGATCCAACATTTCAAGAATGTTGGTCGCTCCCAGCTCGTAGCTCAGGCTGAAACCAAGAACATCAAACGCCAATAAGGGACGACGGCTTTCGACCGCAAACAACGGTTGATCGCGCTCCCTCAGGCGCTCTGCCAAATCCGGAGCGGGTAGATAAGCGCGATCACACAACTGCCCAGGAACGGCATTGAGGATCGAATACAAAATGATGTGTCCCAGATTGCTGGAACCAACCTCATAAATTTCTGGATAGGTCAAGGCCCAGCGCACGCAAGCCTTTTCCCAGTCGCGTGGGACGACCCCCAACTCGTGCCCCATGTACCGGGCAGGCTTGTTGATGCCTTGATCAACCAGAGCGTGAAAATCAACCGGGTGGTCTACAGCAGATACGACCACAGACGATGACCTCGCTCACACCTTCATCGTATGGAGCTGTCGACACGGCAAAATGCATTGATACAACCCCCTCCGGTTCCGTGGTGAAGGTCAACGGCAATTACCTCAAGCTCAAGGCGGGATATCTCTTCCCGGAAATCGGACGACGGGTTAAAGCATTCAGCGCAGCCCACCCAGACGCAGATTTAATTCGTCTCGGTATCGGCGACGTCACCGAGCCGCTCCCTTTGGCTTGTCGTGAAGCGATGAAAACGGCCATCGACGCAATGGGCACAGCTGAGGGCTTTCATGGTTACGGACCTGAGCAGGGTTATGCCTGGCTCAGAGACGCAATTGCTAAGCAAGATTTCCAATCCCGTGGTTGCGATATCAACGCCGACGAGATTTTTGTTTCCGACGGTTCCAAATGCGATAGCAGCAACATCCTCGACATCCTTGGTGAGGGCAACAAAGTTGCAGTAACAGATCCGGTCTATCCCGTGTATGTGGATAGCAATGTGATGGCTGGCCGCACGGGTGATGCTGGTGATGAGGGGCGCTACGCCGGTCTGACCTATCTACCCATCAGCGCAGACAACGAATTCACAGCCGAAATTCCCAGCGAACCGGTGGATTTGATCTACCTCTGTTTCCCCAATAACCCAACCGGAGCCGTAGCCACCAAGAGCCAACTGAAAGCATGGGTGGATTACGCCCGCAGCAACAACGCGCTGATTTTGTTTGATGCGGCCTATGAGGCCTTCATCCAAGATCCAGAGCTACCCCATTCGATTTTTGAAATTGAAGGAGCGCGGGATTGTGCGATTGAATTCCGTTCATTCTCGAAAAATGCCGGCTTCACCGGAACCCGCTGTGCTTTCACCGTTGTTCCCAAAGGCTTGAAAGGAACCGCAGCAAATGGCGAGCTGGTGGAACTATGGGGTTTGTGGAATCGACGTCAGAGCACCAAGTTCAATGGCGTTAGCTACATCATTCAACGCGGTGCCGAAGCGGT
>ERZ887830.575-NODE-575-length-23010-cov-20.349946_pt1 | contig 23010 bp, 15 predicted proteins | sample MGYA00521101_ERZ887830 | MGnify/ENA primary metagenome ERZ887830 (study PRJEB32303, sample SAMEA104408592) | aquatic metagenome | biome: Marine water; feature: Pelagic; material: water | place: Baltic Sea | collected 2014-06-05T16:38:00 | depth 1,762 m ... | reverse complement strand
GCTTTAGTTTTTCATCCATGGGCGACAATTGAGATTCCAAATCTACCAAGCAAGCAGCCAGTGCAGCCATAGACGAGGCAGAAGAGGCAATGCCACTACTGTGTGGAAAAGTATTGTGAGAGCTTATGGCAACATCATAGTGCAACAAAAAAGGCTGATAGGCAATAATGTGATCAAAAAAGGCTTGGAGCTTTGGACGAAAACGCGGCTTTTCTTTCCCTTCAAAAAGGATGCTAAAAGAGACTTTTTTGGTGGGGGCGCCTAATGGCGTAAAGCGTACTTCCGTTTGGGTCTGCGCATCGGAAAGGGTAAAACTTAAAGATGCGTTTTTGGGTAATTGCGGAGGTGTTTTCCCCCAATATTTTACAAGGGCTATATTGCTTGGTGCTTGCCATTTGGTTTGATAAGCATCTTGTTGGGGTTGGGCGTTACGAGCTATAAAGCGCTGTTCCATACGCTACAAATATACATGCTTAATTAGTGTCCTAAGGGCTAAAACATGGCTTAATTTAAATTTTATACATTTGAGTATACTTAACCTAAACTGAATATTATGTTTTCTAAATCTATTATCTGGTCAACCGTTGTGGCCTTCCTATTCTTTTATTTTATACCTCCCTTATTTTATATGGGAGCCGAAGAATGCTTGAAGGAGTATATGGACTCAAGTAAAGATATCTCCAGAGAGCCCTATATGTTTGGCATATTAGGAATTGGCGTACTGTTGTTTTCCTACGCATTTGTAAAGATTTTTCAAAAATGGTCTCATGGGATTTATAGCAATAAAAAGGGGTTTGCCTTTGGCATCTGGGCCACATTACTCACAGTTATTTCTATGAGTTTTATCCGTTATGCTACAACTGATTTTGCTGAAGCGGAATATTATGCCCTAGACAGTGTTTATTGGCTAGCCATGTATACAATAGGTGGGGTTTTGGTTGCCTTTGTTTCCAGAAAAACAAGCTGATATAAAAGAGCTGTATTAAAAATCAAAAGCCTCCATATCGGAGGCTTTTTTTTGTTATTCACGTGGTGTTATTTTGATGCCGAAACCACCAGCTGGAACCGTAAGTAATTTTAAAACAGTCTGAGAAGTAACCTTTTTTGATTCAATTACGTAGGCTTGTGGGTTGGTTTTATAATCGGCATTTTTGTGGTCTCTGTAGATGGTAGCCATGTATTTTTTGTTTTTATCTAAAAAAGATAAATCTAGAACGGCTTTTCGTTTGTTATAGCCGTTACTATTTCCAACAAACCAATCATTACTTCCCTTTTCTTTTCGTGCAATAGTAATGTATTCTCCTGGCTCAGCTTCTAAATAAACAGACTTGTCCCAGTCAATACCTACATCTTTTATAAACTGAAACGCATCCATGAATCGTTCATAGTTTTCAGGAAGGTCAGCCGCCATTTGTAATGGCGAATACATCACCACATAAAGGCCAAGTTGATTGGCAAGAGTGGTGTTTACATGCGAATTGTTATTTGGGTTTAGTTTGCTAATGTCCATTTCAAAAACTCCAGGGGTATAATCCATAGGTCCGCCAATCAACCGTGTAAAAGGGAGTATGGTTGTATGATTGGGATTGGAGCCACCAAAGGCTTGAAATTCAGTTCCTCGTGCAGATTCGTTTGCTACAAGATTTGGATAAGTACGTCCAATGCCTGTTGGGCGCACTGCCTCGTGTGCATTTACCATGATTTGATAATCCGCAGCCTTCTTGATGGCATAATTATAATGGTTGACAATATATTGACTGTAATGGTGTTCCCCTCTTGGGATAATATCGCCAACATAGCCGCTTTTTACTGCATTATAGCCATTGTCTTTCATAAACTGGTAGGCCTTGTCCATGTGTCTTTCATAATTACGAACAGAGGATGAAGTTTCGTGGTGCATGATAAGTTCAACGCCTTTTTCTTTGGCGTAGGCATTCAGCATTTTGACATCAAAGTCGGGATAGGGAGTTACAAAATCAAAAACATAGTCTTTGGAATGACCAAACCAATCCTCCCAACCAGTATTCCAACCCTCCACAAGAATTCCGTCAAATCCATGTGTAGCAGCAAAATCAATATAACGTTTGACATTTTCGTTATTTGCTGCATGCGTGGGGCTAGGTGATGTTTCGTTATAATTTATCTGACCCAATTTAATTGCTGACAAATCATTGGTATAGCTCCAAGAACTCTTTCCCGTAATCATTTCCCACCATACGCCAACATATTTCATGGGCTTTATCCAAGAGGTGTCGTCAATAGCACAGGGCTCATTTAAGTTATATGTCATTCTAGATGCCAATATATCCCGCGCATCATCACTAACCATGATGGTTCTCCATGGGGTATTGTGAGGAACAATCATGTATGCCATATTTCCTACAGCATCTGGGGTTAGCCAAGATTCAAAAGTGAGCGTCTTAGGAATTAAATTTAGGTGCATGGCAGGATAATCCAACAATGCTGCTTCGTGAATGTTTATATAAAGTCCGTCATCAGATTTGAGCATTAAAGAAGTTTGCACTCCTGTTTTCGAAAACTGTTCTTGTGAGGCATTCCCAGTTAGTGCAACATCAAAAAGAGCTTCTATTTCAGAAAGCCTAGATGTGGTATAATCATACTCTTGGGTATCGTAATCGCCCGGAATCCAATGTGCTATGTGATCGCCAGTCATGGCAAAAGCTGTACGCTCTTGCTGGATAATAAAATGTCCCAAATCTGCTTGCTGTGGAAACTCGTATCGGAAGCCTACCCCTTCGTTAAAAACTCGGAAGCGAATGTTCATTCGTCTATTGGTTTTTTGCTGTTGTAGCATCACTAGCATTTCATTGTAGTGATTTCGGATTTCACGTTCCTCACCCCAAACGGGATTCCAAAGTTCATCCTTTGTGTCGTAGATAACATCTAGCACCTTAAATTCCTCCATCAAATCATCATCCTTAACAAGTTCAAATCCCATACTACTTTCTAATATGACTGGCTTTTGCTTGTATTGAATTTGGTATTTCGGAGCACCTTTTTCGTTCACAGAAAACGCAACCGAAATTTCCTTGTTTGGCGAAAGACAACGCTGTCCGAAAACAGGTTGCGTGATAAGTACTATGCCTAAAATAAGTTGAAATAAACGCATGGGTTAATGTTGAATTTTATGAATTAATTTTTAACGAGTCTATACGCCCAAGGCCCTAAGTTTAGGTTGTTTATTTGGACTTCTTTACCTGTAAAAACATCTTTATAGGTGCTGTCGTCTGCAAGAGAAACTTGCTGTGGTACGTTGGATAAATTGCCAACAAAAACAAGCGTATCATTCCCCTTTTTTCTAGAGAAAACAATTACGTCAGCATTCGCATTTTCAAGTAAGTTAATGCTGGCTGCATCCTTACCAACATCCAAGGCGTTCGAAGCCTTTTTTAGTGTGTTGAGTTTTGTAAAGAGAGCCATATAAGACGACTCTTTTTTGGTTATAAAATCCTTTTCAAAAAATGCTAGCCTCTTGTCTAAACCATACTCCTGACCAGAATATATGAGAGGTGTTCCAGGCATGACATAGGTCAATACCGTCATAATTTCTGCTGCATCGCCCAATCGCTCATAAACAGTTCCATTCCATGAGTTTTCATCGTGGTTGGTCGTAAACGACATGACTGCATGCTCGGGGCTGTAATTTTGTTGTACGCTTTTAAGGTGGTTTTTCAAATCGATTGCCTTCATTTCGCCTTTAGCTATTCTATTAAGCGTAGCATGACCAGGCCAATCGTATGACAATTGAAAAAGCTCAATAAGTGGATACCCGCCCTTGTGGTTACCATCGGATTCAGCAAGCATCACCACTGGCTTGATACTATTTAGTCTGGCCATCGCATTTTTCCAAAAGGGAATGGAAATATTATAAGCGGCATCACAGCGATATCCGTCAATATCAACCTCTGAAACCCAATACGCCATATCGTCTTCTAAGGCTTGAAGCATATCTTGGTTTTCAAAATTTAGACCAGCGACATCACTCCAATCTGGGTTTGGAGGAATAATATTCCCCTGATCATCTTTAAGATACCATTCTGGATGCGCAGCAATCCACGGATGATCCCAAGCGGTATGCCCTGCTACTAAATCAATCATTACAAGCATGTCCAAATCATGGACTGCATCAACCAGAGATTTAAAGTCCTCAAGTGTGCCAAATTCTGGGTTTATACCACGGTAATCACTTATAGAATAATAACTTCCTAGCGATCCTTTTCGGTTCTTAACTCCGATGGGATGGATGGGCATAAACCACAATATATCAACGCCCAGTTCTTTGAGTTTTGGCAAATGTGCCGCAAAAGCATTAAAGGTTCCTTCTTGGGTATATTGTCTAACATTAACCTCATAGATAACCGCTTTAGACAGAAATTCATCAGAAAAAACCGGAGTATTGGTTTCTTTGGAGGAATTACATGCGGTTAAAAAGAGTACGGATATAAAAATGGCAATCAGTGTACGCATAACTATGGGGTTTTAAAAGAAATTATTTTGGTGCTATTGGCAGGTATTGGAAGCTGTCCCGTCAAAGGAATGACTGCTTTGCTAAACACGTCTTTTCCTATTTGAGCACTGCCAATTCGTTGGTTAAAACGTTGCATGTTCAACGTTTGGTCTTCTTCGTTCGCATTTAGCACCACCATGATAGTCTTGTTATCGGTATATCTAAAATAAACATACACTTCATTTTGAGGCGCATAGTGCATGGTCTTTCCAAAGTGAATGACGGGTTCGTTTTTTCGCCAATTGAACAACTGGGCGGTAAAATCAAAATAGTTGTTTTCGACTTCAGTTCTGCCTGCTTCGTTAAAAGCAGTTCGCGTATCGCTAGGCCATCCACCAGGGAAGTCCCTACGTAAATCCGCATCCCCCTTTTCTTTGGCGCCCCGCATATTAATTTCCGTACCATAGTAGGTTTGTGGCACTCCCCTAACCGTAGCCAGTAGGGTGGTTATCAGTTTATATTGATGGAATTCGGATGCTATTTCATTAATACGTGTTGTATCGTGATTTTCTAAAAAAACCATCAAGTCATTAGGATTGGCATAGACAAAGTCGTTTTGAAACACCTTATATATTTTATTCATTTTTTGATCCCACCATGGAGTATCCCCTTGAAATACATCCTGTACAGCTGCAAACAAAGCAAAGTCTTTTACGTGGGTTACTTGCGAATTAAAACCACTCATAGCTGCAATGGGGCTGTCCTTTTGCCAATAGGAAAGGTGAATTGGATTGATCACCCAACTTTCGGCTACTATACTAAAGTTAGGATATTCATCCATGATGGCTTTTGCCCATTGCGTTATTTCATCTCTGCTGTTATAAGGATACGTATCTACCCTATATCCAGATAGGTCGGCATACTCAACCCACCAAATAGCATTTTGTGTTAGATATTTTAGTAGTTGGGGTTGCTTTTGGTTGAGATCAGCCATAGTTGGCACAAACCAACCGTCAACCATATGTTTTACATCCACATCTGCAGCATACGGATCTGTAAATATTTCTTTGGCATGGCTTGTCTGCGTGTAGGTGTCCCATTGGTTGATCCAATCAGCAGCAGGCAAATCTTTTATCATATAATGTTCAAGACTCCAGTGGTTTACTACATAATCTTTGATAAGCTTCATGTCTCGCTTCTTAAGTTCTTCCGAAAGCTGCTTGTATTTTTCGTTGGAACCAAAGCGCCTATCGATCTGATAAACATCGCTTGCGGCATACATATGATACGAACCTTTAGGATCGTTATCTTCGACAACAGGCGTATTCCAAATGGCTGTTACACCCAATTGCGCTATATAATCTAAATGGTCAATAATGCCTTGCAAATCGCCACCGTGTCGGGCCCATGGGTCTTTTCTGTTGGGCTTGTCCAAAAGTTCAGGATGCGCATCATTAGAAGGGTCGCCATTGGCAAAACGATCGGGCATGATAAGGTAAATAAAATCAGAGCTATCATATCCCTTACGTTCGGCAGAACCTTCACGTCTTTCCATGAGTTCATAAGGAATTTGAATTGACGCCTTTTGGGAATGTTCTAAAACCAATTGATAATTTCCTGGTTTGGTAGTGACAAGGTCCAAGTAAACAAACAAATAATTCTTACTTTCTAAACGTACCACATCAGTAATTGTTAGATTATTTGAAGCAACCTCATATTCAGCTAAGTCATCTCCATATAGGGTTAACATCAAATTGGTATGGTGCATACCCGACCACCACATAGGGGGTTCAACTTTACTGACTTGTGCACTAAGGTTTAAGCAAACAAAAAGGAGGACTAATTTTTTCATATAATAATTAAGATAGGACAGGTTTAGGCGTTAAGGAAACACTTTTTCCATTCAAAAATACAGCACAAGGCTCCCCTTCAATTAGGGTTACTTGTGATTCAGCTTTAGAAACAAAAAGTTCAAGAATAGCGCCTCTAAAATTAATTTTAAAAGAGAAGGAAGTCCACGCTTTGGGTAGTTGTGGTGAAAAATAGACCGCATCGTTTTTAATACGCATACCTCCAAAACCTTCTACAACACTCAGCCAGGTTCCTGCCATTGATGTTATGTGTAATCCCTCATTAACTTCTGCATTGTAGTCGTCCAAGTCAAGACGCGATGTGCGTAAATAAAATTCATAGGATTGCTCTACTCTTCCCAATGCAGCAGCAAGAACCGCATGTATTGATGGCGAAAGCGAAGATTCATGAACGGTAAATGGTTCATAAAAATCGAAATTTTTCTCTAACTGTTCTTTAGAAAAATGATCCTCAAAAAAATAAAATCCTTGCAATACATCTGCCTGCTTTATATAAGGAGAACGCAAAATCCGATCCCAAGACCAATGTTGATTTATGGGCCTTTCTTCGGCATGAATTAGCGAGGTCTCTTTTAAGTCCTTGTCTAAAAAGCCTTCTTGCTGCAAGAATACGTCATGCTTGGCATTGTGAGGCAGGTAAATTCCACGTGTTTTTTCTTTCCAGTCTAACACTTCGGATTGGCTTAGGCCAAGTCTATCGTAAATGGCTTGGTGTACTTTTGGTTTTTCTTTGGCGATTTGCTCCAGTCTAGTACCCGCATATTCCAAGCACCATTTGGCAGCATAGTTGGTGTACCAATTGTTGCTGACGTTGTTTTCATACTCATTGGGTCCAGTAACACCTAAAATAACGTACTGGTTTTTGTCTTCAGAAAAGCTCATCCTTTGTGCCCAAAACCTAGCAATTCCAACTAATACATCAATACCTTTAGTTTCGACATAGGCCGTTTTGCCTGTGTAGCGCTCATAAGCATAGATCGCATAAGCAATGGCAGCATTTCGGTGGATTTCCTCAAAGGTGATCTCCCATTCGTTATGACACTCTTCCCCATTCATGGTTACCATTGGATATAAGGCTGCTCCTGAATTAAAACCTAATTTGGCTGCATTCTCTATGGCTTTTTGTAAATGTTTATGACGGTAATTGAGTAAGTTTTCTGCTACCGATTCATTTTTGGTTGCCATATAAAAAGGAAAGCAATAGGCTTCGGTATCCCAATAGGTGCTACCACCATATTTTTCGCCTGTAAATCCTTTTGGTCCAATATTAAGCAATGCGTTTTTACCGGTATAGGTTTGATTGAGTTGGAAGATATTGAATCGTATTCCTTGTTGGGCTTTCACATCCCCGTCAATGGAGATATCAGCCATTTTCCAAATGCCGTCCCAGTGTGTTTTTTGCAAATCGAGTAAGGCATCGAAGCCTTTGTTAAGTGCGTTTTGGGCAATTTGTTTCACATGGCTTTGGTGGGTTTCTTGGGGTCGCTGTAGCGAAGAGCAATATCCGCCCATTTTTTCAACACTTATTTTTTGCCCTGCCTTTAAGTTGGCTTGACACTCAAAAGCAATGCGTCCTTTTTCTTCATGGCAACTAAATGCCTTTAACTCATCATCATCAACCTGAAATGATACCGCTTGATAAGTACAAACGTCAAAATTAGATTTGTTTGTTTTGGTATGTAGTGCTGCAAAATTTACATCTCTGCTTTGACCCATATACGCCCAAAAAGGATCATCCCAATTGCTGTCTTTGTTCTTGATATTTCCATCAATGTAAGGACTAACTGTTATTTCAGCAGCTTGATCGTAAAGCTGGATGCTGTATTTAATACAGCCCAATTCTTCTTGGAACATGGCTAGAAAACGGGCGGAATTGATGGTGAGTTTTATGCCTTCTGGGGTGGTCAGCGTGACCTCACGTGTATATAAGCCGCTTTGCATATCAAGCACTCTTTTGAAGCTGTGTATCGTTGCTGTATTAAGGTCTAGAACCTCGCCATTAACAAGTACATCTATTCCTATCCAATTGGGCGCATTGAGTACTTTGGCAAAATATTCTGGGTATCCATTTTTCCACCAACCTACTTTGGTCTTATCTGGATAATACACTCCTGCAACATAGCTTCCTTGAAAACTTTGGCCTGTGTACTGTTCTTCAAAATTAGCGCGATGCCCCATCGCACCGTTGCCGAGGCTAAAAATACTTTCAGCCGATTCAACATGATCTGCGTAAAACGAATCTTCTACGATTTTCCATGGGTCTGCGACAATGTGATTTACTCTCATGCTACTCCCTTAATTTTAATTTGATTTAATTGTCCAAACGATAGGTTTTTTGCGTTGTCTAGTACCAAGTGGGCTTTCTGTAGTTCACTGGCATCGCCCAATCCAATTACTTTCATATTGGCGGTTAAAGCAGCTTCTACTCCTGCTGGGGCATCTTCTAAGACCACGCAATGTTGTGGCGATACACCCATTTTTTGTGCGGCCTTTAGAAAAACTTCGGGGTTGGGTTTCGATTTTGAAACATCATTCCCGTCTACAATGACATCAAAAACATCCAATAATCCAAGTTTGTCAAGGACAAAACGTGCATTTTTACTGGCAGAACCTAGGGCCACCAACACGCCACTTGCTTTGAGTGCGTCAATTAAGGGCGAAATTCCCGGTAAAATATGTTCTGGTGTTAATTGAGCACATAAATTTAAATAGATTTCATTTTTTCGATGTGCTACATCCAGCAGTTGTTCAGGTGTTGTGTGAACATTTGCCCATTGCGCTATCTTGTTTACAGAATCCATGCGACTTACACCTTTTAGTTGTTCGTTGTCTTCGTGTTTGAGGGCATAACCCCATTCCGAAGCAAGGGTTTTCCATGCATTATAATGAAATTGAGCCGTGTCTACAATTACGCCATCGAGGTCAAAAATGACTGCTTGGATATTATGCATGGTATCTGATGGCATTTTTTTCTGTGATTAAAAGATTACAAAACCCTGATATAAATAAGGAGATTCCGGCTGCGACCAATGCAAAAATAGCTGTGTCACCAAATAGGCTTGCCGCAAAATTGACCCCGTTTAGGGCTGCGACTATTTGTGGTAAAACAATAAACATATTGAATACTCCCATGCTGATGCCCATTTTTTCAGGATCAACTACGCTGGAAAGCATGGCATACGGCATGGATAGTATACTACCCCAGGCAATGCCCACGCATGCGAACCAATACTTTAAAAGGCTTGGATCGGGAAACCAATACATGGCAATAAATCCAAATCCACCAATAAAAAGGGAGCCCATATGAATCATACGCCTATTAATGGTTCGCTTGGCAGTATAAAAACTTAAAAGCAAAGCAAAAGCCATAGACGAAAGACCATAAATACCCATATTGGAACCAACTAGGTTAGATGCCTTTTGAAAAGCAGTATTCTGGGTTTGAAATGCGGCTTCTTCAGTGGGATTTGTAAAGTCGAAGCTTGCCTCAATTGGAGCAGGGGCTTGGTAGACATGTTCCGTAAGGGCTGGATTAGCCAAACTCCACATGGCAAAAAATGCAAACCAACTAAAAAACTGGATAACGCCAAGTTTAATCATCGTTTTGGGCATGGTGCGGATATAAGCAAAAACCTCACCCAAAAGATTTCCATCTTCTCTCTTCTTTTTGAATGCTGCTAAATCTTCAGGCGGATATTCCTTGGTGGTAAATACTGTATATAGGATACTAGCCAGAAAAACAAAAGCACCAATTGAAAATGCAACTTTCACACTCATGGGAATAACACCAGGTGCAGCAGCATCACTCACGCCCAGTTCAGAAACCATCCAAGGTAAATTACTGGCAATCCATGTTCCGATACCAATAATTAGGGTTTGAATAACAAATCCATAGGAACGTTGTTGGTCTGGGAGTTTATCAGCAACCAAAGCCCTAAAGGGTTCCATGCTAATGTTGATAGAAGCATCTAAAATCCACAAACAGCCCACAGCTACCCAAAGGACGGGCGAGTGTGGCACAAAGAATAGTGTAAAAGAACTCAACACCGCTCCAATAAGGAAAAAAGGCCTTCTTCGTCCCCAACGTGGATGCCACGTATGGTCACTTAAGTATCCTACTATGGGTTGCACAATAAGGCCTGTCAATGGGGCTGCTATCCACAATAACGGAATGTCGTCTTTTGCAGCACCTAGTGTCTGAAAAATACGCGACATAAACCCACCTTGCAGGGCAAATCCAAATTGAATACCTAAAAAACCGAAACTCATGTTCCAGATGTCCCAGAACTTCAAGAGAGGCTTTTTCATAATTTTAGTATTTAAAATTACGATAAGCTAAACTTATCAAAACAAAAAGTGAAGAAGTGTGTTTGTTTTGACGGGGCTAATATAAAAATTTATGTTGAATCTCGTATAACAATTTCGCACGGCAGTATTTTGGTAATTGGAGCCCCTTCCATTTCTTCTCTCTCTAATCTATCAATTAATAAGTTGGCTGCTTCGATTCCTATTTGTGCGCCGTGCTGTTTTACAGTTGTTAGTGCAGGGGTTGCGTATTTTGATATCACACCATCAGTAAAACAAATTAATGCAATGTCTTTGGGAATACTTAAGTTAAGTTCTCGAATAACGCGCATTGAAGCTGCAGCATATATCTCATTGACAGCCAAAATGGCGTCAATAGTTGGGTTTTGTTTTAAGGCAATGCGTATTTCCTCTTCTAATGCTGGTAATATAATATCTGAACGCCCGGAGTCTTTTGTTTTAATAATAAGGTCGTTATTTAAAGGAATTCCTGCCTGTTGTAGTGCTCTGACATATCCCTGAGCCCTCAATCGGCCTACACTAATATAATCCTCAGTAGTTAACAGTAAAATGTTTTCTCGCCCTCGGTCTATTAAATGCTGGGTAGCCATCTGCGCACCCTGCGCGTCATTAACAAGCACTTGATCGCAGTTAATTTCAGAAACAGCTCTATCAAAAAGTACAACGGGCATCCCCTCTTCCATGGTTTGATGAATGTGGTGGTAGTCTTGTTTTTTCAAGGTTTCTTTTGATGGGGAAATGATAAAACCACCTATCAAGCTATCTGCCAAGGTTTCCATATTAATAACTTCTTTCTCGAAAGATTCGTTGGATAGTGAGATAAGCACATTATATCCTCTTTTGACAGCTACTTGCTCTACACCACGTACCACCATAGCGAAAAAATGATGTACCACTTCAGGAATAATAACACCAATGGTCTTGGTCTTTTTATTCTTTAAGCTTAAGGCGATATTGTTTGGGCGATAGTTATAGAACTTGGCAAAAGCCTGGATGCGTTCTCGTGTTTCTTTACTGATTTCCGTGCTGTTATTTAACGACTTGGAAACGGTTGAAACCGATACGCCTAGCTCGGTAGCCAGTTGCTTTAGGGTTATCTTTTTTTTCAATTAATATAATTTTAAGGATATTAAACTACAACTAAGCTGCGTCTATTAAAGCAGCAACGCTAGGTATTTATACATTTGATTTAAAGATCATTGCTTTAATAAAAATTCAAAAACTTGATCTAATCTCTTATTCCATGATTTTTCGTTATGCTTTTCTCCGCTGAATAAAATGTTTTTAAAATTTTTAGAGCCATATCCTTTGTTACTAAAAATAGCGTCGACATAAACAGCGTACTCAACATAATAACTATCTAAATCACCCGCAGCATTTCCATAGTCGAACCAAAGCCGATGATTGTTCGGATTTGGAACATGATCCTTCATATAATCAAAAATTGATAATGGAACTCTCTTATCATACATTCCGTCCTTGTTTGGGGGAACACCTAACCAATGCGTTGAAATACAGGCTGCTCTTGAAAAAATTTTTGGGTATTCAAAAATGGCATACATGGATATTAACCCTCCCATGCTTGAGCCCGCTATATATGTGTTCTTAGCATTTTTATACACACTAAATGTATTATCAATATAGGGCTTTAACTCTTTAACAATGAATTTTAAATAATTATCTGCAATTAAATCTGCGTAGTTATGTTTATTTTCATTTTGAAAAAACAGGGAATCTTTAAGATTTTTATCTAAATAGTTTATTGATTTTGAAGGAAAATATTCATTCCATCTCGTTTCCCCAGTATTGTAAATGCCTACAATTATAAATTCCTTTACTTTATTTTCATTGAGTAGTTTTGTAGCTACTTCATCTGCTTTCCACTTTGAGCCCCATGCTGTTTTGTCGGTCTTTTTTCCAAACAATGAGCCGCCATCGTGCATGTATATAACGGAATATTTTTTGTCGGAAGAATAGTTTTCTGGAACCCAAATATCGACAGTCCTGTTTGCAACATAAACTGAGGGGAAATCATAAACGCTATAAATTTCACCACCAAAAGTCCATAATTGTGCTTGTTCAAGCTTTTCAATTTCTTGCGCATTTATACAATTAACAACAAGTACAATTAAAAAACATATTATGAAATTATTCATTTTTTATATTTTTTAAGTTACTAAAATACGAATATCATATTTTTTTAACGTATTAAATATTAATTTAAAAGTTATTAACACTACAACGTTTTCGTAAGCTTCGAAAACGTTGTAGTTGATTTGAGTTGATTTATAAGCTTTAATTTAACACAAACTTTGCATAGATTAGCTGGTGAAGAAGTGTGTTAGTTTAACTATTAACCAAAATAAACCATATGAAAAAACAGATAAAAAACGCAGTTTTTTGCTTGTTGTTTTTAGCCTCATTTGGGCTTTATGCACAGCAAACGGTTAGCGGGGTTGTTACGGATGCTTCGGGAAGCCCACTTCCTGCGGTAAACGTAGTAGTCAAAGGGACAACAACTGGTGTTTCTACAGACTTTGATGGAAATTATACTATTACTGCCGCCAATGGCCAAGTTTTGGTGTTTTCGTCTTTGGGTTTTGAAACACAAGAAGTAAACATAGCAGGTGCTACTTTAAATGTAACACTTATGGAGTCAGCTTCAGAGTTAAATGAGGTGGTTGTTATTGGATACGGTACCACAACGGTAAAAGATGCTACGGGCTCAGTTGCGAGCATTACAGCCGAGGATTTTAACCAGGGAGCTATCGTTTCATCCGACCAATTATTGACAGGAAAAGTTGCTGGTGTGGTGATCACCAATAGCGGTGGAGCACCCGATGCAGCACCAAATATTAGAATTCGTGGTGGGGCATCCCTTTCTGCGAATAATAGCCCACTTATAGTGATTGACGGAATTCCCTTAGATGTGGTGACTCCTGCAGGAGTTGGGAATCCACTATCATTAATCAACCCAAATGATATTGCGAGCTTTTCTGTTCTTAAGGATGCATCAGCTACAGCCATTTATGGAGCAAGAGCATCAAACGGGGTAATTCTTATTACAACCAAAAAAGGAACGCTTGGCGAGACAAAATACAACCTAAGTATGTCAGCTTCGTTTAGTGAAGTAGGCGAAAAAATTGACATGATGGATGGTCCTACTTTTGAGCGCTTTATCAATGAATATCACCCTACTCATGCAAATCTGTTGGGAGTTGACGGAACAATATATAACACAGACTGGCAAGATGCTATTTTCCGTAATGCTGTGAGTTCGATTATCAATTTTTCAGCCGCTGGTAGTTTGGAAGAAAAAACACCTTATCGAATATCAGTTAATCACACAAGCAATCAGGGCCTTATTAAAACGAACGACTACGAGCGTTTAAGTACTTCTCTTCGTTTTAATCCTACATTTTTGGATGGTGATTTAAAAGCAGATATTAATATTAAGGGCTTTTATGTTGATAAAAATGCTATTGATGAAGGAGGCGTGTTGGGTGCAGCTGTTAATATGGATCCTACTAAACCCATATATAACGACAACAGTATTTTTGGTGGTTATTATCAAGGCACCCGCATTGACGGAGGACAAACCGTTTTAGACGGTGATTGGAATCCTGTTGCGCGCTTAATGCAGCGCCAGCGTCCAGAAAAGCTGTTGCGTATACTAACCAATTTGGAGTTAGACTATCAGTTGCCTATTAATGGACTTCGTGCTGTATTGAATGTAGGGCTAGAAAAGTCAACTGCAGATAATCGTGAAAAATACGTTGACCAATCCATTGCTACTTATAAAGTCGAACGCTTTAATCCTGGTGAGCATTTTCGTGAAGACCAAGACATTACCAACAAAACGCTTGAAGGATATCTGGCGTATAACAAGGATTTTGATGGGTTTTTGCAATCCTTAGATGCGCAAGCAGGCTATTCCTATCAAAACTTTGAAAATGATGGGGTTAAGAGGTTATATAACTATGATGGGGATACAGGAGGTAGAGAGTTTCAAGAGCTCGACCCCTATTATACCGAATTGAATTTACAAGCGTTTTTTGGGCGTGCTAACCTGAATTTCGAAGGAAAATATTTAGTAACGCTTTCGGTGCGAGCAGATGCATCATCTGTTTTTCCAAAAAGCAATAAATGGGCTTACTTTCCAGCTGCTGCGGTTGCATGGCGACTGAGTGATGAGGCTTTTATTGAAAACCTAAATGTTTTTAATAACCTAAAGTTACGTTTAGGATGGGGAGAAACTGGGCAGTCAGATATCGCTAATATTCCTGGGGGTGGCTACTATCCATTTGCTCCATTCTTACAAATTGGCTCTTCCACAAGTCAATACCTTCCAGGTGAAAATTTATACAATGCATTACCATTTAACGATGAGTTAAAGTGGGAAACGACTACAACAATAAATGCAGGTTTAGATTTTGGATTATTCAATGGCATACTGTCAGGATCGGTGGATGTCTTCAAACGAGAAACAGATGACCTTCTCGCTTATGTCCCTGTACCACCTGGACAGGCATCGGCAAGTAGTTTAATTGATAACGTAGGCAGCACTGAAAGCGAAGGCTTTGAGGTAAGTTTGGATGTGCAAGCAATAGATACCCAAAATGCATCCTTAAATGTGTTTGCCAATGGAGCCTATGCCAAAACTACTGTTTCTAATTTGAATGGTCTTTCTTTAATTGGTGCTGGTGGTACGTTACCCATTGGAACGGGAACATTCTTATTACGTCATGCGTTAAACCAACAAGCAGGAGCAGCATGGGTGTTTAGGCAAATGTATAATCAACAAGGAGAACCCGTTTATAATTCATTTGCTGATTTAAATCAGGACGGTGTGATTACCAATGATGATCGTTATTTACGTCCCATGCGTCCGAATTATACCTTTGGGTTTGGCTTTAACTTTAAGTACAAAAACCTTTCCTTGCGTTCCAGTTTTAGAGGGCAATATGGCGGGCAGATTTACAATGCAAAGCGTCTGACCTCAGGTTATCTTGTCCGTCCTGTTCCTGTAAATACTCAAGCGCTTGCCAATGTGTTGAACTTTTATACTGGGGCAGCAAATCCTATCATTTATGACCGTAACGGAAATGTCCCCTTCTCTGACTATTTCTTGGAAGATGCAAGCTTTATTCGTTGCGAAAACATTACGCTTGGCTATGCTTTTGAGCCGCTAACGAACGGTACGCAAATTCAAGCGTCGCTAACGGTAAATAATGCGTTCCTTATCACCAAGTACTCTGGACAAGACCCAGAAAACTTTGGTGGCATAGATGATAATTTTTATCCACGACCACGTGTTGTTACACTCGGACTAAACTTTGACTTTTAATTAAGATGGACATGAAAAAAATACTATTAATTTTATTTGTATCAACACTAGCCATTAGCTGTGTTGACGATTTAGACACAAAACCAAAAGTTGACCTAACGCTTGAGGAATTACTCGCGCAAGACCCAAATGCCGTTACGGGTATTTTATCACGACTTTACGGCTCGTTTGCCCTTTCGGGTGCCGACGGTCCTGGGTCTTCTGATATTGATGATGATGCAGGGGAGTCACCGTTTTTACGCGGTATTGTAAACTTGCAAGACTTTACCGCAGACGGGCTTAAAAACCGTTGGGGTGATGATGGCTTAGACCAATTAACCACAGCTACTAAATGGGACGAGAACAATAAATTCTTCCGTTATATGTATAACCGAATTTATTATACGATTCCACAAGCCAACAACCTGATTAATGTGTTGGGTGGCGTTGAGGTAGATAACAAGTCTCAAGTAGAGGGCGAAGTGCGGTTTTTACGAGCACTTGCCTACTATTATTTGATAGACTGTTTTGGGAAAGGGGTATTGGCTACTGAAGAAAACTTTGGCCAGTCTACTCCTCTACCTGAAGTAACGCGTACAGAATTGTATAACTATGTGGAAAGCGAGTTACTTGCTGTTGAAGGTTTATTACCTGATACCAATTCGTATGGTAGAGCAGATAAAGCTGCTGCGCAGTTTTTGTTAGCACGCTTGTATATGAATGCTGAAGTATATACGGGATCAGCTCAATTTGCAAATGCATTGAGTTATGCTGAGAAAGTAATTACGGGGAGTGGACATACATTGGCTCCTGACTTTTTGCAAAATTTTTCTGGGGACAACCATACTTCACCAGAGATTATTTTCCCGCTTATTGCTGATGCAGATGTAAGTCAGAGTTACGGAAACACCACTTACATTGTCAATGGAAGCCTTTCGGGTGAAACCATGACGCTTTCTGATTACGGCGCAACGGACGGATGGGGTGGTCACCGTGCATCCAAAGGGTGGTATGGACTATTTGCAGCAGATGCTGCGGGACTAGCTGCATCATCTGATAAAAGGGCGCATCTTTTTTGGACCGGTGGTCATGCGTATGACATGGAGAGCTATAAAAAATGGACGGATGGATTTCCATCGATCAAGTTTAGAAATAGCGCTTTTAATAATCCTTCGGGAACAAACACCAGTTTCTCAAGCACAGACTTTCCATTATTTCGCTTAGCAGATGCGTACTTGATGTATGCAGAAGCGCAAGTTCGCGGAGGTGGCGGTTCTGCAGCCACAGCATTGCAATACGTAAATAATGTACGTTCTCGTGCTGGAGCTACTGCTATCACAGCAAGTGAACTAACCGCTGATTTTATATTGGATGAACGCGCTCGTGAACTAAACTTTGAAGGCGTACGTCGCTCAGACCTTATTCGAAATGGGAAATTTACGGGTGGGAGTTACACTTGGCCTTGGAAAGGTAATACCTTAAATGGTACATCAATCCCAGATCATTACAAGCTTTTCCCAATTCCGCAACGCTCATTAGAGGCTAACCCTAACCTAACTCAAAATACTGGATACTAAAACTTAGAAAAATGAAAACAAAACTTAAAACCTTATTTACAAGAAATATACTCCCAGTAATGTTGCTATTTATAGTAGCTAGCTGTGAAAATGAAGATAATGATCCACAATTTACGTTGGCTGAAACTTCTGACACTGTTGCATTTTCCAATACATTATTGGATGCATACTACATTTCATATGAGACCAGACTTAATATTGCTGAACGTTTATTCTGGAACAAGCCTGATTTTGGCGGAGTTACTGAAATAAATTATAAAGTTGAAGTCTCTACAAGTCAAACTTTTGCTTCTGATGCTGCCTCATCATTTGACTCTGGTGTTATAACAGAAACGAGTTACGCCATATCTGTTGAAAATCTATGGGCAGCAGCTACGGCAATGGGCTTAGATGATGACCCAACAACAACTGACAAAGGGAATGTTGGAATTGTATACGCTAGAGTTACGGCTACTGTCGGTGATCCTGCAAACGCTAACGGGATGACTAAAGTGTCTGAAACAGTACCCATGAATTTAACGGTCATCGAAAAACAACCAACCAATGCCGCAAACTGTGATATGGATCAGTACTGGGTAGTAGGCGCTGGTGCTTTTGATGCAGGTTGGGGATGGACAACGCCTGTTCAAATTCCATGTACAGGAACTAATGTTTACTCTGGGTATATAGCCTTAAGAAACCTTGCTGGTCAAACTGACACTAAAAACAACTTCCGTTTCTTTACAGAAAAAGACAATTGGGGCTCTGGTGTAAACTATCCATCATTTATTGCGGATGGTTACACGATTGATGCTAAGTTTGAGGATGCACAAGACGGAGATAATAACTTTGGATTTATTGGCACTTCTGCAACTTACCATATTGAAATCAATGCGGTTGCCAAAACGATAACGCTGTCTCAAGATGGTTCTGACGGGTGTGATTTTGCCAATCTTTATGCTGTTGGGGCTGGAGTACCTGATGCTGGATGGGGCTGGACAACCCCTATTAACCTGCCTTGCCAAGGGAATGGAGTATATAGCTCAATCATGAATCTTAATAATAACGGAGGGGCAGACAACAACTTCCGTTTCTTTACAGAAAAAGATAATTGGGGTTCTGGAGTCAACTATCCAGCGTATGTTGCTGACGGATACACGATTGATGCCAAGTTTGAAGATGCCCAAGATGGTGATAATAACTTTGCTTTTAACGGAACAACTGGTCTATTCCGAGTAGATATAGACACGGCAAACAAAACCATCGCTGTAGCTGAAGGAAAATAATTTATAATCTATGAAGCGGTACAGTGATTTTATCACTCTACCGCTTTTTTGTCTTATGTCTAAAATTCTTTACACGCTACCGTTTTTCTTTCTTTGTACTTTGGCACTTGGTCAAGTTCAAAATGCGACTTTGGTTACCACACCTAACCCATTTAATGAAGACGAATCCATTACCCTAAAGTTTAGTGGTATTTCTACTTCACAATGGGGGGGCGATGATGTATATCTGTGGGCTTGGTATTTTAAAAATGGTGTTCAAGAAGGTGGTCCAAGTATTGGAAATGGTGAATGGAGTAATTCAAATGAAGCACTTAAACTAACAAATAATGGCGATGGGTCATACAGCTTCTCGTTAACACCAAATACATTTTTTAACGATACAGGTATCACTCAAATGGGAGTATTAGTAAAGGCAAAAAATGCTACCGACCAAGGAACTGGAGAACGTAAAACACAAGATTTTTTAATTGATGTGGGTAAAGTCTTAATGAATATTACCTCCCACTCTGGCAATACAATTTTAGTAAATGCCAACCAAAATACGAATGTTTACGCAGTAATGTCTGCGAAGGGATCTCAAGAGGCAGGTTCTTTTTCAAGCTATTTTAATGATGTGCTTATCAATAGCGGGAATGGATATCCAACGTATAATTTAAGTTTAAACGTCAGTTCTAATGGCACACTTAGAATTGAGGGAAGCCCATTCAGCTCTAGTGAAACGGCCAAAATTGAGCTCGCTGTTGAGGTAGCCCCAACCGTAACGGAAGAGGCCATTCCTGCAGGACTACACGAAGGCATCAATTACCATTCCGATACGACTAAAGCCACTCTTGTGCTCAATGCGCCAAACAAAAGCTATGTCTATGTAGCGGGTAGTTTTAATAGTTACTCGACCAACAGTGCGTATTTAATGAAAAAAGACCCTAACTCAAATCTATTTTGGTTAGAACTTAATGGGTTGACTCCAAACGAAATTTATCATTACCAATACTGGGTGTATGACACCACACCCGTAGCCAACAGCCCAGCAATCGTCAAAACCGCAGACCCGTACTCCACACTTGTATTATCGCCCTTTGATGATGGAGATATTCCAGCAGCTTCCTATCCAAACCTACCCGCCTATCCTAGCGGGCAAGAGCGCGAGGTAACCGTATTGCAAACGGCACAAACGGCTTACAATTGGCAAGTACCCAATTTTCAAAAACCGCCAAAAGAAGATTTGGTTATTTACGAAGTCCTTATTCGTGATTTTGATGCAAACCGCTCCTTCCAAGATCTTATCGACCGAGTGGCGTACTTCAAAAACCTAAATATAAACGCCATTCAACTGATGCCTGTTATGGAGTTTGAAGGTAACGAGAGCTGGGGATACAATACCGCCTTTCACATGGCACTGGATAAGTTTTATGGAACTCCTGAAAAATTTAAAGAGCTGGTAGATACCTTTCACCAAAATGGGATAGCTGTCATTTTAGACCTAGCCATTAATCATGCTTTTGGTCGTGCGCCAGGCATTCGCTTGTGGATGGACGATCCAGATGGAAACGGCTGGGGCGACCCATCAAGTGAAAACCCTTATTTCAATACAGAAGCAAAACACAGTTACAACGTGGGTAGTGATTTTAATCATCAATCTACCATGACAAAAAACTTTACCAAACGCGTAATCAAGCATTGGGTAGAAGAATATAAGATCGATGGCTTCCGTTGGGATTTGACCAAAGGATTTACGCAAAATTGTACCGCAAGCGATGAAGGCTGTACGGGGAATTATCAAGCCGACAGGGTTGCTGTACTCAAAGAATATGCCGATTATTCCTGGTCTTTGGATACCAATCACTACGTCATTTTTGAGCATCTAGGTGGCGACACAGAGGAAAAAGAATGGGCCGATTATAAATTAAGTGAAGGCAAAGGCATCATGCTTTGGGGTAAAATGACAGAGTCTTACAATCAGCTGAGCATGGGACACAACAGCAATAACAGCATTGCCCGAATGCGTTCTGAAAGTCGTGGGTTTAGCGGGAAGCGCCTAGTCGGTTATGCCGAAAGTCATGACGAAGAAAGGCTGATGTATAAAAATCAACTTTATGGAAACGCCACTCAATCTGGACATAACGTAAAAAACCTAAACGTTGCGCTTAGCCGAATGTCGGCTATTGGTGCTGTAAGCCTATTGGTCCCGGGGCCAAAAATGATATGGCATTTTGGTGAATTAGGCATGGAACAATCACTAAATACCTGCACCGACGGCAGCGTTAACAATTGTCGGTTAGACACCAAACCACAACCGCAATGGACCAACAACTGGCTAACTGTGGCGCAACGTAAAAAAATCTACGACGATTGGAGCCGCATGAATAACCTCAAGCAAAACAACCCCGTGTTTAAAGGCGACTCTAGCATAAGTCCATTGAGTTCGAATAATCTTGTTCAGCGCGTGTATGTATATGACAATTCGCTGAGCGGTCTTAAAAATGTGGTCATATTGGCCAACTTTGATGTGACAACGCAGTATGTTTCAGCCGATTTCCCCTATACTGGCACTTGGTATGACCTTATGGACGAAAGCACAATTAGTGTAAGTAGCACAAGTCAAACAATTACACTAGCGCCTGGCGGATTTAAAATTTATGGGAATCAACAGCCAACACTTAGTGTTGAAACCCCACAGTTGCTAGACCTGCAACTGTTGCAAAATCCAACCAAAGAAAAAATACAGCTAGCCCTTCCAACAGAAGATGCCTATTCCTACCGACTGTATTCACTTTCGGGACAGCTTATTGCGCACGGAACGCATCATAAAAAGAAATTGCTCAACATTACTGCTCCAAATACAAAAGGGTTGTATGTACTGGTAGTTCAAAATAGCATAACCAAGCAGTTTGGACTATGTAAAGTGTTGATTGAGTGATGGGTTAAAAAAATATTGCTATGAATGTTTGTTTAATTTTTAAATAGTTAATTATGAGAATTTTTAATATCGCTACACTTTTATTGTGCGTTACATTTGGCTACGCTCAAACAATTTCCCTTACACACAGACTAGCAAACTACACCTCTGTAACTGATGGCGGTGGAACATTTGACCAAGGAACCGACCAAATAGGGCTATGGGCAAATGGTGGAAATAAGCAAAGTCTTGTCTTTAGGGCATTTGACAGTAATGGAGATGGCACAGGAACTGCCGTTACCGTGGATGCTGGAGACAGCTTTAAAATTACAGTAGCTGCTAAACGAGCATATGGTGAAATAGGTGTAGCACTGCTTAACAATCCAACTGCAACTGCAGCCTGGTCCGACAGAAAAAACAACTACACAACATATTGCATTTTATCCGGTCCAAATGGTGAGAGTGGCGCATGGTCTAATTGGAAAGCGCACTCCATAGATGGAGGTGTTGAAACGTTTTCAATAGGTGGTGATCAGACTACAGAAACGGATTTTGTTATTACATTTTTCGTATCGGCTTCAAATAAAATTACAGTGGATATAAATGGTGAAAGTAAGGTGCTAGACGTAACCTCACCAAATGCAACCCACTTTAGCGTTTGGCTAAATGATGATTGGTCAGGGGGTGCTAACTCAAACATTTACCTTAAACCAACTACAGAACTAGTGCAGGCGACGCTTTCCATTCGTGATTTGAGAGAGGTCTCAAACACATTATACACCAATATTTTTAAAGATAAAATTCAATTTAATAGTCCATTAAGTGAGAATGTAAATTGGAGATTGTTCGACTTAACAGGAAAAAGTGTTTGCAATGGCATTGCCAAGAAAGCTGAGAGGACAATCCATTTTAATATGCCACCAAAAGGGATTTACTTACTAGAGGTTCAAAGTGAAAGCTCAGGAAATCGAGAAGTGTTCAAACTAATTAAAAACTAACCCACACTAACCACTTGGTCAATCTCGGGAGCGTATTTTTTTACAGTTAACTCAACCCCTTGCTTGAGTGTCATCTGATTTACCGAACAACCCACACAGGCGCCCAAAAGTTGGACTTTAACCGTATTATTTTCAATGCCTACAAGTTCAATATCTCCCCCATCGGATTTTAAAAAGGGACGGATTTCTTCAAGAGCTTGTTCGATACGTTGGGTTAAATCTGACATGGCCTATTTTTTTGTTACAGCAGCACAACCTGCCATAGTGGTTATTTTAATCGCCT
>ERZ887830.573-NODE-573-length-23074-cov-19.702594_pt1 | contig 23074 bp, 26 predicted proteins | sample MGYA00521101_ERZ887830 | MGnify/ENA primary metagenome ERZ887830 (study PRJEB32303, sample SAMEA104408592) | aquatic metagenome | biome: Marine water; feature: Pelagic; material: water | place: Baltic Sea | collected 2014-06-05T16:38:00 | depth 1,762 m ... | reverse complement strand
CGCTCAATAAAGCCTCTGGCGTGATCCAAAGTGACTTCTAATGGCACTTCCAATGACAACTCTAATGGCATCTCCAATGACACTGCTAATGGCGATGCTAATGCCTCGATTGCCCCACAGTGATGCGGTGCATCCCAGGGAGGTAGCACCAACACCACCTCTTCAACCGGACGGCGCTGCCGTAAGAGATCAGACAACAGACCGCCTCCAATGATGGTTCCCGCATCGGCATCATGCCACTCGGGTTCTAGACCATCGGCCCGGGGGGCGGACGGCTGCTCGTTGACTGCCCGCCTCAGGTCGTCTGCAACGGCGAGCCGCCCGCAAAATACCTGGCGACTGCGGCGATGCTGCCGAAGAGCTGCTACCGCAACGTCTGTGGCAAGGTATTCAACGCCAATCCATATGCAACTCGCTATCGTCAATGCTATCGCTCCTATTCACTGCTGCGCTATACCGGCTTTTTTCAACACTGTGCGCTAGGCGTTTTATCAACCGTGAGGCTCGCCCAGCTATCGCTCTGGCTACTGCTACTGTTGCACTGAAGTGCTATGAGCATTACGAACAAACACATCAAATCTCACTGACTTGCCCGATAAGGTGAAAGACGCCTTTCGCTCGCCTAATACGGGCGCCTTCAAGGGGCGTTTGACCACAATACGATCAATGGCCTGCTGCCAAGCCCAGGCCATGAGCGACTCTCCCCCATCATGGGACGCTGATAAGTACTGCAACATCATCGCCTCCTTCTTAACCGCCGCTGCCTTTTTCCGCTCAGGGAACATGGGGTCGATATAAATCACGGTTGCGGCATGCAGCGACTGCGCTTCACTCTGACCTGAGCAAACCGTCATTCGCTCTACCGCATCACGAACGGCGTCATAACGGCTGACTTGAGCACATAGAATCGCATCTTGCAAAAGCCAAGCCAGCGCGGGTGTTTGTTCACACAGTGTGACCCGGCAACCTAAATCAGCGAGCACAAAGGCGTCTCGCCCTAGGCCGCCTGTGGCGTCGAACACGACCGGATGTCGATCATTCTTGACACCAACGGCCCTGCCCAAAAGCTCATTTTGACCCCCGTGACGCCGATGCAACATGGCGGCTGAATCGAACCGTATCGCCACTTTTAGACCGGCGGTTTCTAGCCATGCGCTGGTCTCACCCACCACAAGCTCAATATCATCTGATCTCGATACGGGGTGATAAGGCAACGCTAATTGCGCCGCCGCCTCTCGGGCACGCAGCGGTGATTCACCGAGCACCGGCCTGACGACAACCTGTCTCGCTGTGCGGCCTGAAACCTGAGAGGGAGTAATTTGCATTCAATGGGGGGCCATGCTTGACTACGCGCCCGTGTATCTTAATCGTTATATGACCTCACTGAGTATGGTTTTTAGCCATCGGCCTCTGTGCCTGCTGGCGGCGATCCTCCTGTGGCTACCCAGCTGCGAGACGTTGGATCGCTATGACATCACCATGAATGATGTGCCTGTTTACCAGGCGGCCTCCGTCGTGACCGTGTCTGGCGTAGAAGACAGGGCGTTGGCCCAGTGTTTACAGCAGACCCTCAACGATAACCAAGCGACCACTTTCACTGCCTTAACATCGTTGAATTGCAGTCATGGGGGTATTACGACCCTGGCGGGACTGGAGCAATTTACCGGGCTAGAATCAGTGAAACTCAGCGGCAATCAAATCCGCAATCTGCTGGTGCTGGAACGGCTCTCCGCGCTCGAGGCGCTTTGGCTAGATGACAACACCATAATAGATCCGATTCCTGTGTTGCGCATGGCTACGATTCGTCAGCTCAATCTCTTGGGCAATACGACACTGCAGTGCCCTGCCCCAACGGAAATACCTCCCCGTATTGTCATCACCCTCCCGGAGCACTGCGGATCGTGATGACCTATTGGCTCTACAAGATACTGGCGCTGTTGCCACTACCCGTTAAATACGGACTATCGAGCCTGGCCGCATGGTTACTGGGTAGGGTGTTTCGGTACCGCGCCCGCGTCGTGGCTAAGAATTTACGCAACGCCTTCCCAGAGCGGGATGCGCACTGGCGCAAAGTGGTAGCCCAGCGCTTTTATCGACAATTTACCGACGTCACGATGGAAATACTCCATACCTCGCGGATGAGCCTGGATGATTTCGCACAAAGAGTCACTATCGAAGGGATCGATGCGCTAAACCGACTCTCTGAGAATCGGACGCAATCTGTCATCGTGTTAACGATTCATCAAGGTAATTGGGAATGGATGATGCACGCAGCCAATGCCCACACCGGGATGGCCATCGACCCCGTTTATCGACGCCTTCATAGCCCGGGAGCAGATCGGTTTGCTTACGAAGCCAGAAGTCAGTTTGGTGGGCAGCCCATTCTCATGGAGAAAGTAGCGAGAAATGTCTTAAAGCACCGCAGGCGCTGTCGCGCGCTGGTGCTAGTCGCCGACCAGTCTCCGGGGCAACGCGATAACGTCTACTGGACAAAATGGCTGAATCAACCGACCGCTTTCTTTACTGGGCCAGCGACCATCGCGCAGCTCACTGAGTTTCCAGTCATGTTTGCCCGATGCCGACGGGAGTCACGCGGGCATTACCACCTGCAACTCCAGCCGATTGTTGAAAAGCCCGGTCAGTCGACGCCGGAGGAGATTATCGAAGCCTATGCTCGTGCCGCGGAGGAATCGATCCGGGAGGAGCCCGAGAGTTTTTTGTGGTCCAACCGCCGCTGGAAACACCAACCGCCTGATGGCCTCGCCTAAAACCTACGCGCTGACAGCCGCCTCGGATACAGCATTAACGCTACCGACATCGAACCACCCAAAGCCGCTGTCTTGCGTCGCATGAATAATCGTACACTGCTCTCGATCTGACCAGCCAGCCAGCATTGCATCGGCCAGTTCCGGGCGATTATTTTGTTGACTCAGATGAGCAATAAACAAAAATTTAAGGTTCGTGGTATCAGCACAGTCCAAAAACTGCCTTGCCTGAGCATTTGCCAAATGACCAAAATCACCGCCCACTCGGTTTTTGATCGAGCGCGGATAGGGGCCCCTCATCAACATGTCCGGATCATGATTGAACTCTAAAACCAAAGCGTCGCACTGCGCAAAAGCCTGGAGCACATGGGGTGTAATACTGCCCAGATCGGTCAGAACACCCAGTTTTAAATGATTATGCTGTAGGCAATACTGAACGGGTTCGCGCGCATCATGTGGCACGGGTTCTGCCGCTATTTTCAAGTCACCCAGATCAAAACGATCACCCGGTCGGATGAGCACACGACGAGTGAGACTCGCAAACTGGCGACTGGATGCGGTACCTGCGGTAAGGAACACAGGGAGGTCGTAAGCCCGCGCCAGCGCGCTGACACCGCGGCTATGATCCCCATGCTCATGGGTCACCAAAATCGCATCAATGTCGCTGCCGGCAACCTCTTGCGACGCAAGACGCAGCTCCATTTCTTTGCGAGGCAAACCGCAGTCTATGAGCACGAGCGTTTCACCCGTGTCGACTAACGTCGCGTTCCCTTTGCTACCGCTGCCGAGGGACGCAATCCGCATTAAGTAATATTGCCTCTCAGGATCGTGAGGAGTGCCTGCTGTTCTCGGCGATCGGCTTCCTCACCCTCAGGTCCATGCAATGTGATGAACACTGCATCTGTCTCGACACGATCGAGTCTTATTTGGTATCGATGACCAGCCAAGGGATGATCCTCTTCTCCCCCCCACAGCCAATCAAACCAACCACTATCATCTTCTTCCTCAGGCCCAACAAACGTGACATAAAGAATCCCCTGACTTCGATCTCGATCATCGATCGCAAAATCAGCGTCAGCTGTCCCTTTGATCACCGACGCCCAAGCTCTATCAAATGGGAGCTCTAGTCGAATCCGCGTCACCTCCTCGGTATCCTCAAGCGCAATCCGCCCTGAATCGCTCATCGCACGATCTGCCATCATCGAGATCGGTGCGGCGTCCGCGCTATTGGCGAGGTACTGCGCCACATCTTGTAACATCTTACGCTCGAGTTCCTGGTCATCCGATTGCTCAGGCCAGCTCACCTCTTCAACGCCTCTATCTTGCTGTAAAATGTGAAGCTCTGAGGTATTACGTTGCACACCCGTGTCAACGCGAAACCGAAATCTGACCGCCAGCTCTCGCTCCTCTAACTTAAACCATTGGCTGTCAATCAGTCCTGCCTCAGCATCGACCGACGATACGCCGATCGCACTGGTCGTTAAAAATGCCCTGACCTGCGGCCACAACTTTCCCGGCGCAACGTTGACCAAGGCCCAACGCTCACTAGACAGGCTCTGTATTCGAACCGCATCGGCTTGGTTATTTGCTGTCAGTGGCGTGGGGCGAGGGGTTTCAAATTGCGTGGCCAACTGAGTGCTTTCCGTGACTACCGGCACCGGATAATCAGGTTGTATCGATTCGGCCGATAAATTGGGGGGCACGTCCATCGGCGTCAGTTCTGGCGCAGTCTGGTAGCGGCTAGCATTGTCTGGGAACAACCCATCCTCCCCTAACAACCAGCTGCACCCTGCTAAGGTGGCCGCGAAAACACTACACAACCCTAATCGAATCACTCGAAGTATGCCTCCAGTGCCTGCTGCAATGCAGCGTGATGTCCTGACGATAATGGTGTCAGCGGCAATCTGATGCCCTCGCCGATCATACCGCGGAATGCCATCGCCCACTTGATGGGGATGGGATTAGATTCAGTAAATAACAGGTGGTTCAAGTCGTTTAAGCGCGCGTTGATCGCAGTGGCGGCCTCCCACTCCCCTGCAAACGCTGACTCACACATTGCCGCCATATCCGGTGCAGCAAGATTCGCTGTTACCGACACATTGCCCTGACCACCGTGGCGCATCAACTCCAATGCCGTGGCGTCGTCACCTGAAAAAACGGCGAACCCATCGGGTACGGCGCTGATCAGCTCAGCGCCTCTCGCGACGTCGCCCGTGGCATCTTTAACCCCTACTATGGTGTCGATTTGACTGAGCTTGATGACCGTTTCGTTGAGTAAATCACAGCTGGTCCGGCCTGGCACGTTGTACAGGATAATGGGCAGATTCACCGATCGCGCTACGGCTTGAAAATGCTGGAACATCCCATCTTGGGTTGGCTTGTTGTAATACGGTGTTACCGACAGGGAATAATCCGCGCCTGCCTCGGCGGCGGCCACAGTCAACTCAATGGCCTCATGGGTAGAGTTACCGCCGGTCCCTGCCACAACAGGTATTCTGCCCCCCGACTGTTCCACCGCAAAGCGAATCAGCTCGCAATGCTCTGGCACCGTTAACGTCGGACTCTCTCCCGTCGTTCCCACGACACAAATCGCCGCGGTACCCGACTCAATATGATATTCAATCAATGTCGCCATCGTTGGCCAATCAATGGCACCATCAGGGTGCATGGGCGTTACCAACGCAACAATGCTTCCGGTTATCATCGATTCACTCCGGGGGATGCCTCGGCAAGCAAGGACAGATCAATATGGTGCCGCAATTATCCACTACAGCCCGAGATTCACAACCAAACAATGCGATTCGCTTTCACTATTTGGCAAATCAAGTGGGTAAACTCTGTTTGCTGGGTCTTTTGGCGGCGTATTCCGCCCTGAGCGTGGGACAAGCAACTGACTTAGGGGTGCGTATCGAACCCCTCACGGCGGTAGATCAACAGTTTATGTCAGAACAACGGGTCCGCGTTGAGCAACTCGCTAATCGGCTAGGGCGCAATCTTTCTGGCCAAGCAATGCGTGACATCGATACGCTGCAAAGACTACTTGACGATGGGCTAGTGCCGTCAACCGACACCTTGACACTGCAAGCAATGGGAGTGGTCTTTGGAGATCTGCTCGGCAGTGATCTCGCTATGAGCTGGATCGTCTATCGCGATAATGCAGGTCGCTCAAGAGCGCTGAGCCACCGAGATACCGATATCTATTTATTCCCCATGACCATGATTTCGCGACGCCATCAAAACGGCAGCACGCGTCGCCTCCAGTCACTTTACAACGAGACCGTTGCAGACATCCGACCCTTGCTTCCCGGCGGCAAGTGGTTGCCGTAGCGAGACCCCTGAGCTGGCTCGCTGAGCACACCCCGCACGCCGGTAAGCCTTGTGAACTAGGGTGCGCTCTGGGTCTCCGTTCATCAAGCTGATACCAAAAGTGCTTCGAAGGCCATCTGTCACGCCAACACATCACGATGAGTACGGTGCACTCCCTACCACATGCGATTAAACTGCGCGGGATCCGAGGGTATTACTGGCTTTACTGGCTCACTAACTAGACCCTTTTTCATCCGGTTATTGAAGAGATTGTTGATCAATGTACTGTCATGACTTTTGATACCGTCAACCTTCCCCGTGATGACTTTCAAGTCGCTCTGCGGCCAATAGCAGCGTGTCAGCAGCCACGCCACCAGAGTGATTTAGACGCCGTCAAAAATGCGGTGCCTTCTCGGCAACGGGAATATATCGCCGGCCGAGTCCTCGCAAGGGAGTTACTGGGTCGTCTCGGCGTCGATGCCCAGACCATTGCATCGGGACCTAAACGAGAACCCCTATGGCCCACCGGTATCGTGGGATCCATCTCTCATAATGAGCTGCTTTGTGCTGTGGTCGTCGCACAGAATTCTGTGGTCACTTCCGTGGGTATCGACATCGAGACAACAGGGCGCATCGATCGTCAGTTGTGGGGACACTTATTCACCGATGAGGAGACCGAACATCTGCTGCAGCTTGAGTCAGCGGCACAATCGCGACAAGCCACCGCCTTTTTTTCAATCAAAGAAGCGTTTTACAAATATCAATTCCCGATAACGCACGCCTGGATCGGATTCAGAGACGTCACCGTTCATCAAGAAGGCGCATCGTTCTATCGATTGTCGGCACAGATCAACGATGCAACAGTGGCACACAATGCCCTTGCCGTCGTCGAGCCTGCTGGCACCGATCAGATCATTGCCTTAGTCGTTGATCAATCAGTGCTCAACCCTGCCAGCAGACGCGACTGAAAACCAGGCAGTAGGTTATTAATCAGCTCGCTAGAAGACTGGTTACCACACCAAGCACTCTGAACTTTTGAATGATGACTCATGACATCAGGCGCCACGTGCAGGGGGACATCGGCGGCAGCGTCCAATACACACGTTCGGTCGCTCACCCAGTCGTCTCTGGCCAGTGCGCTAGGCTACCGCACGCGAGGCCAGCGAACGCCCCATGCTGCCCCGACCAAACCGCCAACCCTTCCAGACGAATCAGGGTAGCGGTGCACAGAGCAGACACTGCACATAGAGATGCGCGGGATCGCGCAAACTCGACACGCTCTTGACGACGGGTGTGAGGCTGTTCGCCAATGCCTGAAACCAAGCGCCCTTTGGCAAGACTGACTGGGTCAACGAGCGACTCAGCTCTTCGATAAAGAGACTTTCAAAGGAAGGCGGCATGCTGGTTCGTCGAGTCCGCCATTGCTCAACACCGGCGAGTGAGGCGGCCGCGGCGACAGCTTGCTCTAAGCCACCGAGGCCATCCACCAGTCCATTCTTGGCGGCCTCTTGGCCTGTCCACACCAGGCCGTCAGCGACTTGCTCCACCGCTTCAGGTGACATATCTCGGCCAATTGAGACCAATTGAACAAAGTCCTGATAAGCGCCGACCGAGAGCGCCTGCACGATACTCGCCATCTCCGGACTCAGACCTCGCTCAAAACTGGCTGCTCCGGCCAACGGTGTCGTGCCGAGGCCATCAACCGTGACGCCAATATAATCGAGCACCCCTTCAATCGTCGGGAAAGCTGAAAACGCGCCAATGCTGCCTGTTATGGTGGTGGGCAACGCCCAGATTTCATCCGCCTCGGCGGCAATCCAATATCCGCCCGATGCCGCGACCGACCCCATCGACACGACGAGGGGGATACCTCGCTCTCGCACTTCAAACAGCTTTCGGCGAATCTGATCAGACGCAAACACGCTACCACCGGGCGAGTTGACGCGGAGAACAATCGCAGCCAAGGACTCAGCCTCAAGCGCCATCTCGATATAGTGAGTGATGGTGTCGCTCCCCGCCATGCCCTCCTCGCTGTCGCCGGGCACTAAGGTGCCCTCGACGGGCACGATGGCAATCAACGGCAACCCTTGCTCAGTCACGCTACGGCGCACCGCCATATCCTCCTGGTAGTGCTCGAGGCTGACCATCGGTGCAAGCCCGTCCTCATCTTCGGCGCCCACCCATTCGACCAAAGCCGCCTCCATCTCACCGTGGTCAGCGAGTACATCGACCCAACCGCCGGCGAGCAGGGTCTCAGCCAAGTCATTACCCGCCGCGCTCAATTGTTCCGGGAATGTGGCAATAAAGGCATCCATCGATCCTGGCGGCATGCCGCGGCCCGATTCCGCGAGCCCTGTAAAAGCTGACCACAATCCTGTCAGCCAGCGGGTAATCACCTCGCGTTCTCCCTCTGACATGTCATCGCGCAGATACGGCTCAACGGCAGATTTATTGTCTCCTGCCCGGAAGACATGCATGGTGACCCGCACGCGTTCTAGAAAGGTGCGTAAATACGCTCGGTAAACAGAGAAACCTTCCAAAAATAGCCCGCCTTCTGGATGAAGGAGTACCTGGTCGGCCTGAGCAGCCAATAAGTAGTTTGCCTGAGAATAAAAATCTGCCTTTGCGATGACGGGCTTGCCGGCCTCTTTAAATTCCGCAATCGCCGCACTGATCTCCAGTGTTTGGCTGGTGGTCGGGCCTGACACGTTTTCTAGGTCCAACACCACAGCACTGATACGCTCATCCTTGGCTGCCGATCGAATCGCGCTAATGACGTCTTGAAGTACTGTTGGCGGCTGATACTCCTGACTAAAGAGGGCCGCCAGCGGCTCTAACGCCGGCGCGTCTTCCACCAACGCGCCTGATGGTGCAATGAGCAACGCCGCTTTATCGGGAAGAGCCTCTGGGCCGGCATCGCCCAGACTCAGACTGAATGCCGCAATGAAAACACCGACGAAGAGCAGTGGCACCAAAACCGAAATAACGCGACTCACGCCACTCAAAAAGCGCCAGATAGCCTTCAAAAATCGCAGTATCAAAACAGCGTCTCCCTAATTGGTTGGATCATAATATGGCGCGCATTCGCGACGAACTTGAGGTCATCATCAGGCTGCTGGACGAATCTCTCGACTGCGATACCGGATATACAGCATGCAACTGACAAACAACGTCACAACCAGTGTCAGCCCCGCAACCGAAAGTCGATCAGCCTGATACGCAAAAACGGCCTCAACAGCCGAGATAAAGTAAAACAATAAAATCAGATCAAACCAAATAAACAGCTTGAGCGAGTCGCGTGTGGCCGCCCAGAGAAAACAGAGCAGCGGTAAGCACCGCAGCCCCGTCAGCGCCCATGTGCCGGCGAATCGTTCGACGTCGGCGGCTTGCTGCACCAGCAATCCACACCAGCTTAACCACATGAGCCACCATAAAGCCCGACTGAGCTGACCTCTTTGTTGCTTCTGCTTCATTCAATCTCGCCCTTGCTTTTGACCGCGCAACGCCCATTGGGCGACGCGCTTACCCAGGGCGCGACAAATCGCCGATTCACTGTCATCGAGTGCCCTATCTCCCCCCTCAGTAGACCAATGGCTGGCGCCATAGGGAGTGCCTCCAGCGGTTGTTTGGCGTAATTCCGGTACCGAGTAGGGAACGCCCACCACCACCATTCCATGGTGTATCAGCGGGAGCATCATACTCAACAGCGTAGATTCTTGACCGCCATGCAGAGAACTGGTCGAAGTAAATAAGCCCGCGGGTTTGTCTATCAGGCTGCCCTGCATCCAAAGCGCGCTAGTCTCGTCAAAAAACTGCTTCATGGGTGCGGCCATATTGCCAAATCGGGTCGGACTCCCCACCACAAGACCCGCGCAACCTTTCAGGTCATCCTGAGTTGCCACTATCGGCGTATCGGCTAACTCTGACGTCGGAGAGGACAATGAGGGAACCGTTCTCACCCGCGCCTGAATCCCCTGAACACACTCAACCCCCCTCGCGATATGCCGCGCCATTGCCGCGGTCGCCCCGCCGCGACTGTAATACACCACCAATATGTAAGGTTCTGTCAACACAACTACTATCCATTCTGGGTGACTCGACGAGTCGTCGGGCACCACGTTACAGTGGCGCGTCACATCTAAGGTCTCTGGGCAATGGTAACGCATCCGCGACTTCAAAATTTGGCATCTCGAATACGCTACCTCATCAAGCGATGCGTCGAAGATCGCCTCAGCGCTAGCGCCGCCGCCCTCACTTACGTGAGCTTATTCGCGTTAGTGCCATTATTAACCGTGACCCTCTCTATTGCCTCGGCATTACCTGCCGCGGGCAATTTTGAAGCCAAGGTAGATGATTTCCTATTGCAGTTTCTTTTGCCAGAAAGCTCAACCCAAGTCGTGGCGTATTTGACCACTTTTATCGCGCAAGCCCGGTCTCTGACCCTATTTGGCGTGGCTATTCTCTTGATTACCGCCATTCTCATGCTGCGCAATGTCGAGCAAGCACTCAATGCTATTTGGCGCAATCAGGCTAACCGTAAACCGCTGCATAGCTTTTTGCTCTACTGGGCTGTATTGAGCTTGGGTCCTGCCGCTATCGGTTTGGGCTTGGGATTACGTGCGTTTCTCTTTGCCACCACCAATGAATGGGGTGGACTACCGCATTTTGGGATTGGGGCGGCGCTAGTGGGTCTACTGCCGTTTGTAATCAGCACGATGGGCCTCACCGCCTTGTACGCTGCAGTGCCCAATTGCCAGGTCCCCCTCAGGCACGCTTTTATCGGCGGCATTTTTGCCGCGACCACTTTTACTATCGCCCGCACAGCCTTCACAGCGGTGATGGCACAGTCCAGCTACAGCCTCGTTTACGGTGCCTTCGCGACAGTGCCGCTCTTTCTGCTCTGGATTTACATCACCTGGATTATTGTCCTCTTGGGCGCGGTCATTACCCATGGCATGTCGGCCTACCAAAATAGCGAACAGGCGCAAACGCCAACCTTGGTCAAGGCCCTCAACATTCTGTACCTCTTTTGGCGAGCGCAGCAGGAAGGCCGGGGTATCGCTGAACTCGAAATCATTGGCGCCAATGATTTATTGCCTGATGGCATAGATGCGGACAGCTGGCGGCGAATTCGAGACACACTGATCGCAGCGCACTTACTCAAGCGCCTTGATCGCGGGCATTACCTGCTGAGCAAAGATCTTCACGTCGTGAGTCTTGCAGACCTCGCCGATCTCATCCGCGCAGAACCCGAATACCGACTCACCGGATTATCACTACCTTGGCAACAAGCCGCTGCCAGCCTGCTCAGTGACAGCAGAGGGCACGAAAATAACTGCCTCAGCGTGTCGCTCGCTGACTTATTCGCAACGCCTAAGGGCTAAATGAGATATGTCGCGGCACCTCATAATGGCGGTAATCAGTAGTTTGCTAGCAGCTCTACTCATGGGCTGCGAGAAGCAGACTAGCGCACTGCCAGCACAGGGCCACTGGCGAGTAGTCAACTATTGGGCCATCTGGTGCGGCCCTTGTCGAGAGGAGATCCCTGAGCTCAACCGACTGCATGAAGGGACAGATTTAGTGGTGTTTGCGGTCAACTACGATGGCAAGCAAGGTGAGGCGTTGACCTCACAAGCCGCCGCCATGGGGATCGACTTTACGATTCTCACCCAGGATCCGGGTCCAGATTTGGGGGTTGAGCGGCCCAATGTGTTACCCACGACCCTATTGGTCAACCCTGACGGTAGGGTCACTGACACACTGGTGGGACCCCAAACTGAGGAGTCGCTGCTGGCGATCTGGCAGGCCCGCACCAGCCCTTAAGGCCTGAGCGCTCGCGCATGGTTAGCACTTTCTGTGTGCGTGAGGCTTAATCTGCCTGGGGGGCGAGGCGGCACCCTTTTGCGCGGTCCGACGACCTGAGATGTCGGTATCAGAGGCAAAAAAAAGCCGGCTGTAAACAGCCGGCAATAAAGGAGCCACTCAAAACGGGGAGGACCTTGTCACTATCGTCCTCGATGCCCAGACGTTTCCCTTGCGGCGCACCCGCCAACACCGCCATCTCAACAACTATTACTGAGACACAGTGCATTCGTGAAAGTTCCCACAATGGCGAATTATTTTTTTAAATCAGCAAACCAGCTCGCAGAACTGGTCTGACCCGCGCCAGACGTCACAAAAATTTCCAGTTCCGTGAGCTCGCCCAGCGCCCCCTCGGTCAGCACGAGATCGAGCAGATAATGTGCCAAGGCCTCTACCGTCACGTTCACAATGGGTAAGACCAACGTTTCATCCACGGGAAAGCGCAGTGTCTTACCGGCAAAAGTCGCCAGATATTCGCCGTTTTCCTCCGCGAGGGTTAACCAAGGAGATTCTCCCGGTAACAACATATATTCGTCGTGCGCGTCACACAGTTTTTGCAGGTATCGTTTGTAGAGATTGTAATCAGCGGAAAAACCGTTCTCTCCCATCCTCGCCACAATGCGCGCCGACACACCATAGTTGTGCCCGTGCAGTCGCTCGCGTTCGGTCGATGAAAAAATGGTGAAGTGTGCTGCCGAAAATTTATGTGCTTGCTTATCAATATGAAGCGTGGCGAGCTGGGTCATGGGCTCCCCCTAAGGTCAGAAAGTGGCTATGGTGTGGGATGAGGTCGTAATCAGCAAGCCCTTATCGACCGACTGGCTACGGTACCCTGTACAATCACCAACACCAAAACAGTTGATCATTTAAGCGGGAGATAAGATGAGTCCTTTAGCCATCCTGACAGGCGCCAGTTCAGGGATCGGTGCCGCTGCCGCTGAGCAATTTATCGACCAAGGGTATTCGGTGATCAATATTTCCCGTCGCGATTGCCCCGTTCCGGGCGTCGAGACCCTGCACACTGATTTGGCGGACACGGCATCACTCACCGGCACTTGCGACACATTGACAGCACGACTGCAGGCGCAAAACGGCGCGGCACCTGTTTGTTTGGTCCACAACGCCTCGTTGATGCTCAAAGACCGATGCGATACCACCGAGGACTCAGCGCTGATAGAGGCGATATCGGTTAACGTGCTGAGCATCAATACACTCAACCGCAGCTTACTGACGGCGATGCCTCAGGGCTCCAGCGTACTGTACGTGGGGTCGACCTTATCGGAGAAGGCGGTAGCAGGCGCTTTTAGTTACATTGTCAGCAAACATGCGCAGCTGGGTATGATGCGGGCAACCTGCCAAGACCTCATGGGGCGGGGAATCCATACTGCGCTCATCTGCCCTGGCTTTACGGATACCAGCATGCTCCGCCAACATGTTGGCAATGACGAGGGTGTCCTTGAGAGCTTAGGCGCAATGAACAGCTTCGGGCGACTCGTTTCCCCGATCGAGATCGCCGAGCTGATTCTGTGGGTGCACCAACATCCCGTCGTTAACGGATCGGTGATGCACGGCAACCTTGGACAAATAGAGCATTAACATGACAGCAGTCTCAGCCCCAATCACCGAGCGGCGCGAGCGCACTTTTTTAGTGCTGGCGGGTATCTTTTTATCCGCCATGACATTGCTCAATGTGGTCGGCATCACGCGGTTTATCCAGTTGGGCCCACTGGCACTTGCGGTGGGTGTGCTGCCCTACCCACTCACCTTCCTTTGCACGGACCTGATCAGCGAGCTCTATGGACGCGGACGAGCAAACTTCTTGGTCACTGTGGGGTTAGGGATTAACCTGCTGATTTTAGGCGTCTTAACGCTGGGGGCCTTTGCACCACCGGTGCCAGAGGCCGTCATGCCACCGTGGCAAGTACTTCAGCTCTCAGAACCGGTGACCTTGCCCAATGGGACAATCGTGGAGTCCGAGGTGGGACTCTTTCAACTGATTTATGCCACCACATCAGGCGCGGTCTTTGCCTCAATGATGGCTTACATAGCTGCGCAATATTGCGATGTGCAACTCTTCCACTTCTGGAAACGAGTGACCCGCGGCAAGCATCTTTGGCTGCGGAACAACTTCAGCACTTTGCTGAGTCAATTGGTCGATTCGGTCATGGTAATCGCGGTGACCTTTGGCGCCGCCTTCTTGGCCGGTAGCATGACCCTCAGTACGCTGATGACGCTTATTGGCAGTAACTACGCCTTTAAAGCACTGTGCGCTTTGCTCGACACCATTCCTTTGTATCTCGCCGTGCATTGGCTTCGCGGCTATTTAGTGCTCGCCCCAGGAGAATATGCGGTTACTCTGCCACCCGATTCAACAAGTCCGATTCGCGAATAAGTGGAATGGTAACGGGCCTGCTCTGCGCGAGGCTCAGTCGATCTAACTGCTCCATAAATTGCACCACCTGTCGCGCATCGCGGGGGAGCCGCATCGCGCAGTACTGGAGCACCTCATTGCTCAGGAGGATGCCCGCAGCCTCTGCGCGAAGACGGAGCAACGCGGCAATGTGTTCCTCTGAAAAATGGGGCAACTGAAAAATCGTCAGACTCGTCAAACGGGATCTCAAGTCGGGTAACAGTGCGCTCAATTGCGCTGGCGCCTTACTTGCGGCAATCAACAGCTGCACCCCCGACTCCATACAGCGGTTAAAGAGTGTGAATAACGGCTCCTGCCACGCCCCGTCGGTTTCAATCCAATCAATATCATCAATCGCCACGACACTCGCCAAATGAGCGTCAGCCAGTACCTGATCGGGCGGAAAGTGCAATAACTCCGCTAACGGCAAGTAGCGAGCGTCATGCCCCGCCACCTGGCAGCAAGCCTGCAATACATGGCTTTTACCAACGCTGGAACCGCCCCACAGATAGGCACTTTGTGACACCGGCTCGCTCATTGACAGCCATTGCTCCAGCGGCTGAGTCTCGTCACGGCTGAGCCAGTTCTGCCAGGTCGCAAAATCTTCGCGCTGGATGGGCAATGGGATCTGTTGGCTGCCTATCGTCATGTCTTCACATCAAGTCTCTAGACCCATCGGTCATGAACCCTGCCACAGCAACAGCAATCCGCCGTCAGCGTCTGGGTCCGTGTTCACCCACTGCAGCTCGGTTTGCGAGGCCATGAGTCTGATCAGACTGTCCGCATCATCCACACCAAACAAGGCCAGCCGCAGGACGTCACCCTCAACCGCAATTGGCCTGACCTGCTCTAGCGTTTGGATGCCGGAGACTAATTGGGTCACCGCCTGATAATCAGCCAGATCCACCACATTCTCAATACTGATCATTAATGGTTGGCGGGCGGCTTCGTTTTTTAATTCAACGGCAAATAACTGGCGCATTTCTGCCATCGTCATCGCCAGCCCCGGCTCAATGAGGGCGGCACGGGTATCGGCTTGGATTGACACAGACTGTTCTACCATCTCGTGCAAATAAGTCCATTCAGCGATAGCACGATCCCCGCTCAGGCTGATTAAACGACCCACCAACAAATGGGTCATGCCGTAGCGCGCCGACGCTTCAACCACTGGGCCATAGTCGCGCCGCCACAGCGTATCGGGCGATACCAGCGTGGCATCGGCGAGATCATAAAGCGGCCTGCGCAGGTTGAGGCCCAATGCGCTAAACGCTGCCTCAAAGTCGACCCACAACGACTGCTCAGCAGCGGTATTACCAAATCGTCGTCCAGTGGGTTCATCAATCACCAACCACAGGAATACCGGCGGTCGCTCACCTGCCCAGACGGTACCGCTGGCCTCACGAATCAAACCTTCTATCACCAATCGGTCAATATGCGCCACGAAACGAATACGCCCTTCCACGCGCTCGAACTGATAAAGCGCTAATTGGGAACGAGCCGATGCCAGCGCTTGCTGAATCGCGACATCAGACAGTAGCTCGGGATCACCAGAGCGCTCGAGTAGCACTCGCTTCAGCGCCTCGGCCGCCGCCAGATCGATGGTCGCCTCACTGCGATCCTCCACATCAATCCGCGTAATGAGCACATCACTTTGCGACTGCGCAGTCGCACTCAGTCCCATCGCGCCGAACCACATCACCACCACAAACCACCGGTAAAGCGGCAGGTAGTCGCTCACACGACGGCCACTATTACTCACGTGTCTGCGCTGGGCTTTTGTTCGCACTGTTGCTCACCAATCATTACGGGCTTGGATGAGGCCAATCGCATCTCGACGCCGAGGTACTAACGATCGCTCAGCCGGGCCGACCTCTCCCTTAAGATCGTATATTATCAACCAAAGCGAGCAGGATTGCTTTCCAGTATGCGATCAGCACATTACTATCGCTGTTCAGAGAATCGAGAGTGCCGAATGACTGAAGAAAAATCGCCGCCCATCTCACTCACTTACCGTGATGCCGGTGTTGATATTGATGCGGGCAATGCCCTTGTCGAGCGCATTAAATCGGTCAGCCAGGCCACCCATCGACCCGAAGTGCTGAATGGTCTCGGTGGCTTTGGCGCGCTGTGCGCCATTCCTCCCGGATATTCGGAGCCGATTTTAGTCTCGGGCACCGACGGCGTGGGGACTAAATTGCGGCTCGCCATGGAGCTGGGCATTCATGACACCATTGGCATCGATCTGGTGGCGATGTGCAGTAACGATATCGCGGTGGTGGGCGCTGAGCCCCTGTTCTTTCTCGATTACTATGCCACTGGGAAATTAAATATCGACATTGCCGCATCCGTTGTTACTGGGATCGGTCGCGGCTGTGAGTTAGCCGGTGCCGCATTGGTGGGGGGCGAAACCGCAGAAATGCCGGGCATGTATGAAGGCGAGGATTACGACCTCGCTGGATTTTGTGTGGGTATTGTCGAAAAGGCCGACATCATTGACGGGAGCAGCGTGCAACCCGGAGACGTTTTACTCGCACTGCCCTCTAGCGGGCCCCACTCCAATGGGTACTCCTTGATTCGCAAGGTGCTTGAGCATACGGGTGGCCACCCCGATTCGGCCTGCGGAGACGTCACCTTAGGACAAGCGTTATTGGCGCCGACCACTATTTATAACCGCCCACTGTTGGCACTCCAGAAAGAAGTCACGATCAGCGCCATGGCGCACATCACCGGTGGCGGGATTCTCGAAAACTTGCCCAGAGTGTTGCCCCAGGGCTTGGGTGCCTCAATTCAGCGTGATAGCTGGGATTTACCGGCTGTTTTTCAATGGCTTCAAAGGGGTGGCAACATTACCGATGAAGAAATGATGCGGACGTTTAATTGCGGTATCGGAATGATACTGGTCCTGCCTGCTCCAGAAGCCGACAAAGCACTGTCTGTCTTGGCGGGTCACGGCATCACGGGATGGGAGCTGGGCGCCATTACTGATGGCAATTCCGGCCTGATGATCCATTGACCTTTACCCCATGACACAACGTATTGTGGTGCTGCTGTCTGGCCGAGGGTCCAATTTTCAATCACTCCTCAACGCCAGCCTCACCGGTGAACTAGCAGGCAACATTGACCTCGTGATCAGTAATCGACCGCAGGCTGGGGGGTTAACGATTGCCAATAGCGCCAATATCGATACTGCTCTCATAGACCATCAAGCCTACGCCACCCGGGATGCGTTCGACGCAGACCTAGCGGGGGTCATTAACAGGGTGTCACCTGACTTGATCGTTTTGGCGGGGTTTATGCGCATTTTAACCCAAGGCTTCGTCAGCCAGTTCGCCGGCCGATTACTCAATATACACCCCTCACTGCTGCCGCTTTATCCGGGTCTGAATACGCATCAACGAGCATTAGATAACGGAGACACTCATGCCGGTGCCACCGTTCATTATGTGACCGGGGAACTCGACGGAGGTCCTTCTGTCATACAGGCGAGGGTGCCGATTGAATCTGGCGATACGAAAGAACAGCTAGCGGCCCGTATTCTCCAAGTTGAGCATCGGATTTATCCACAAGCCGTCAACTGGCATCTGACGGGACGATTAGCGCTGCAAGATGGTGTGTTATACAAAGACTCAAACCCTCTGCCAGCAACAGGTGAATTATGGCGTGGCTCGCAATAAAACCGATACTCACAACCCTCTTACTCCTCAATGCGCTGATACTGGGTCAAGCCACCCACGCTGGCACTGCATTGCCGCTCTACGAGGCCCAATACCGGACTAAGGTCTCAGGTATTCGCATTACGCTGAAACGCTCGCTCACCGAGGAACAAGGCCAATACCACCTGCAGCAATCTGGCAAAGCCTTGCTCGTTAAACTACTGGAACAATCGCACTTCTCGGTAGAGGGTGATCAAATCATGGGCGATCATTTTAGCTATCAACTCAGCGGCGTCACCAAGCGTCGGCGCGAGGTTCGCTACGAACCCGACGCGGGTATTATTCGCAGCCTGCGTAAAAAAACCTGGACCGAACACCCTTGGTCAGCTGATGTGCTCGATCGACTCAGCCAACAAGAGCAAATGCGGTTGCTGCTGATTCGAGCTGAGGCACCGCCAGAGCGAATGGCATTAAAGGTCGTCGATGGCCCCAACATAAAGCTCAAGCGTTTCGAATTGGTGGAACAAGCCACTCTCGATACCCTCGCTGGCGCATTAAGAACCGTGCAGTACCGCCTACTGCATGATGAACCTGAGGAACGCAGCTCCGACACGTGGCTGGCCATCGATCATAGCTTTCTCATGGTCCGCACCGAGCATGAGGAGCGTGGCTCGAAAACGGTGGTCGAGATCAGTGAGGCGGTGATTGATGGCATGCCTCTGTCCGCCGACACGGCATCAAAAAACTAAGACGGCGTCTGCCGCCGCCACGGCCTCAGGCGCGGGGTAGGGTCACGCCGCGTTGTCCTTGGTATTTACCACCGCGATCCGCGTAACTGGTCTCACAAATTTCGTCTGACTCAAAAAAGAGCATTTGTGCTACCCCCTCATTGGCATAAATCTTCGCCGGTAAGGTCGTAGTGTTCGAAAATTCCAGTGTGACGTGCCCCTCCCACTCTGGCTCGAGCGGAGTCACATTTACAATGATGCCGCAGCGTGCGTAGGTAGATTTGCCTAGACAGATCGTCAGGACATTGCGCGGAATACGAAAATACTCAACCGTACAGGCCAGTGCAAACGAGTTAGGTGGGATGATGCACTCATCCCCCTCAACATGGACGAAGCTGTTTTCGTCAAAGTGCTTCGGGTCAACGGTTGCTGAGTGGATATTCGTAAACACCTTGAACTCTCGTGAGCAGCGCACATCGTAGCCATAGCTTGAGGTGCCATAGGAGATTAGCCGGCGGTCGCCGTCGGTACGAATCTGGCCAGGCTCAAAAGGCTCTATCATCCCCTCTTGCTCTGCCATTCTTCGGATCCATCGATCTGCTTTGATACTCACGGGTGCTTCTCCTTGGTGTGCCGCTATCGAGGCTTGAGTGCCTCAATCACTCATACTGATCACAGGGCCGCTCGCTGGCTTTTGCTGCGCCAGCGAGGCCATCAGCGCACTGGCTGCCTGCTGGTAGTGCTGCGCCTCCTTGCCCTCTGGATCGGATACCACAATGGGGCATCCTTGATCAGATTGCTCTCTGATCGCTCGACTGAGGGGGATCTGCGCTAATAAAGGGAGCGCATATTGTGCCGCCAAATTTTCGCCGCCCGCCTCACCAAAAAGGGGTTCGGAGTGCCCGCAAGCAGGGCAAATGTGGCTAGCCATATTCTCGATGAGCCCCAGTACGGGCACGTCGACCTTTTGAAACATCTCGATCCCTTTGCGCGCATCGAGCAAGGCAATATCTTGGGGCGTCGTCACGATCACAGCGCCCGACAAGGTCGCTCGTTGCGACAGCGTAAGCTGAATGTCACCGGTGCCCGGTGGCATATCGACGAGTAACAGATCAAGATCGCCCCACAGCGTTTTCTCGAGTAATTGGCTGAGTGCTGAGCTGGCCATCGGCCCACGCCAAACCATGGGTGTCTCTGCCGTTGTCAGATAGCCCATAGACATCGTCTTCAAGCCATAGGCTTCAATCGGCAGCAAAAACTCGCCATCTTGTTGATCAGGCGTTGTATTGTCGGCGACACCGAGCATGTGCTGTTGGCTCGGGCCATAAATATCCGCGTCGAGCAGGCCCACGGCTAAGCCCTGCTGGCTGAGCGCCACGGCCAGATTGGTTGTCACTGTTGATTTGCCTACGCCACCTTTACCTGAAGCGACGGCCACTACTTGCCGAGAAAACGACACCACCGGAATTCCTTGCATCACTTAGTTGCGAGAGTATACCCCCTCTGCCAGGTTATCCGATCACTGCTGGAGAGCGAAAAGACCTAAAATCCGGTAGACTCCGCGCCATTGTTTATGGAGCCGCTATCCGCATGAGTGCCGGCGCAAGAAAAATATTGGTGACCTCGGCATTACCCTATGCCAACTCCCCCCTGCACCTCGGGCATATGCTGGAACAAACCCAAACCGATATTTGGGTGCGCTTTCAACGATCGCGAGGACATCACTGTCGCTACGTCTGCGCCGACGATGCGCACGGCACCGCGATTATGCTCTCCGCCGAAGCGGCGGGTAGAACACCCGAGGCACATATCGCCGCAATCCAAGCACATCATGAGCAAGATTCCGCTGGCTTTCTGATTCAATTTGACCACTATCACTCAACGCATTCGGAGGAAAATCGTCGTTGGTCAGAAACCATCTTCAAACGCCTCGAGGCGGGCGGGCACATCCACCGTCGCGAAATCACACAGGCGTTTGATCCCGAGAAATCGCTGTTCCTCGCAGACCGCTTTATCAAAGGAACCTGCCCAAAGTGTCGCGCGCCTGATCAATATGGTGACAACTGTGAAGCCTGCGGCGCAACCTATTCTCCGGCTGACTTGATTGACCCTGTCTCTGCACTCTCAGGCGCCACGCCGGTGAACAAAGCATCCGATCATTTATTTTTTAAACTCGGCCACTTCGAAGCGTTATTGACCGCCTGGATTAACAGCGGGCAGCTGCAGCCCCCCATTGCCAACAAGTTGCGCGAGTGGCTAGACAGTGGTCTGCAGGACTGGGATATCAGCCGAGATGCGCCCTACTTTGGCTTCGAGATTCCCGGTTACCCGGATAAATATTTTTATGTCTGGCTAGACGCGCCCATCGGCTATATCGCCAGTCACGAAGTCCTATGCCAACAACACGGCGATGATTTCGACGCCTACTGGCTGCCGGGTGGCGATACAGAGCTCTATCACTTTATCGGCAAAGATATCGTCAATTTCCACGGCCTGTTTTGGCCTGCGATGCTCGATAGTGCGGGACTGCGGCAACCCACTGCGGTCTATGCCCATGGTTTCCTCACGGTTAACGGCGTCAAAATGTCAAAAAGCCGAGGCACTTTTGTCCTCGCCGAAACCTATTTGGCTCATTTGGACCCAGAATATCTCCGCTATTATTTCGCCGCCAAATTATCGAGTGGCGTCGATGATATTGATCTCAACCTCGACGATTTTGTACAGCGCGTCAATTCCGACCTCATCGGTAAAGTGGTCAACATTGCCAGTCGCTGCGCCGGCTTTTTGCGAAAGAAATTCGATAACCAGCTCAGCGCGACATGCAGTGAGCCGGAGCTGGTGCAATCTTTTATTGACGCTGGAGAGTCAATTGCCGCGCTCTATGAGGCCCGTGAATTCAATCGAGCGATGCGTGAAGTGATCGCACTCGCTGATCGCGCCAATCAGTACATCGATGATAAAAAACCATGGGTGATGGCTAAGGATGAGGCGAAGGCGAGCGCTGTTCAGGAGGTCTGCTCCGTTGGCATTAATCTTTTCCGCGTACTCGCCACGTATCTCAAACCGGTGTTGCCCAACATGGCCGCAAAATCTGAAGCTTTTTTATGCACCTCGTTGGACTGGACGGCATTAGAAACACCGCTCGTTCAGCATCAGCTAGCCCCCTTTGAGCCCCTGTTACAAAGGGTTGACGCAGAAGTGGTCGCCGCCATGGTAGACGCCAGTAAGAGAGACGCCTAAAGCACCACATACTTCCTACCAGTCACCTGATATATTCCCTATGATTACGGTATTGAAGCGACAGTTATTTACCGCTGGGGGACTACATGCTGGGTGATATCGCGCTACTGCTCGTCGGTGCGGTTTTGGTCAATAATTTTGTCTTGGTACAGTTCCTTGGACTGTGTCCCTTCATGGGCGTGTCCAACAAACTTGAAACGGCCATGGGTATGTCGGTGGCGACAACTTTCGTGTTGACCCTCGCGTCGGTCTGCAGCTATCTAACCTATAACTACTTGCTGGTTCCGTTAGACCTCGAATACTTGCGCACCATCAGCTTTATTTTGGTGATCGCGGTAGTGGTGCAATTTACCGAAATGGTCGTGCGCAAAACCAGCCCGCTCTTGCATCGCGTCTTGGGCGTATTTTTGCCCCTGATCACTACCAATTGCGCCGTCTTGGGTGTGGCACTCCTCAACATTAACCAAGCACACAACTTTATCGAATCTCTGTTTTATGGATTAGGAGCCGCGCTGGGCTTTTCGTTAGCACTCATTTTGTTTGCGGCGATGCGTGAACGTCTGGCCGTTGCAGACGTCCCTGAACCGTTTCAAGGTGCCGCCATTGGTATGATCACCGCAGGTCTCGCCTCACTGGCCTTCATGGGATTTGCTGGTCTCATCTGATGCTATCCACGCTCACAGAGCAGCCTTTGTTGATTGCGTTACTGGCGCTCCTCAGTCTCGGCGCTATTTTCGGTGCCCTGCTCGGGTTCGCTGCAGTTCGTTTTCGGGTGGAAGGCAATCCGATTAGTGAACAAATCAATGCCCTTCTGCCGCAAACCCAGTGCGGTCAGTGTGGTTATCCGGGCTGCCGGCCTTACTCCGAAGCCATCACAGCGGGCGATGCGATTAATAAGTGTCCACCAGGTGGCGAGGAAACCATTCAAGCGCTCGCTGATCTACTCGATGTTGAGCCACAGCCGTTAGACGCTGAGCATGGTACCGAGAAGGCACCCGTGGTCGCGTGGATTCGTGAAGACGAGTGTATCGGCTGCACCAAGTGCATTCAGGCCTGTCCAGTGGATGCGATCCTGGGCGCTGCAAAGGTAATGCATACCGTCATTGCAGA
>ERZ887830.571-NODE-571-length-23119-cov-6.325963_pt1 | contig 23119 bp, 20 predicted proteins | sample MGYA00521101_ERZ887830 | MGnify/ENA primary metagenome ERZ887830 (study PRJEB32303, sample SAMEA104408592) | aquatic metagenome | biome: Marine water; feature: Pelagic; material: water | place: Baltic Sea | collected 2014-06-05T16:38:00 | depth 1,762 m ... | reverse complement strand
CTTATTATACCAAATTGATCCCCTACCAAGCATGAATCCGCGCCATCCAACAGGGGAACAAGGTGCATTATCTGCCAGTACCTGTTCTATCCATTCTTCATTAAATACTTCTTTGAAAGTCTTGTTTGTAACAGATTGTTTTCTTGGACCATTTTGTAATTCGCCTTGGACCAGCGAAAAAATTCCGGACAGGTCTTTATTTGAAACTAAATTTTGGATTTTAACGCCAAAAGCGTATGCATCTGTTGGAGCATAGTAATTTTGCCAGAAATCTGCGTAGTCTTGATCTTCGCTGCTACATTCATTCGCTATTACTGGCGAAATAAAGGAAATAAAAAAACAAAACAGAAGTGAAAATCTAATAAATCCCATTATAAGTAATACCCACCTGCATAAACGCGCACCGCGTCATTCTACAATTAAAATATATGTAATAAAATCAGTATGTTACTCGACCGTAACTGACTTTGCAAGATTGCGTGGCTGGTCTATGTCGGTGCCTTTTTCAAAGGCTGTTAGATAGGCAAGAATCTGAGCTGGTATTGCTCCTACAATCGGTGTTAAAAGAGGTTCGCACTCTGGAATGGTGATTTTCTCAGCGGCAAAATCAAGTAAATTTAAAGCAGATTGCGTGCCAACAACAATAATATGGCCGCCTCTCGCATCTGCCTCTTTAAGGTTGCTGACCGCTTTACGCGCCATATCATCATCTGAAACAAAACTAACTATAGGCAAGCCATCCTGTAATAATGCTATAGGACCATGTTTCATCTCACCAGAAGCAAATCCCTCTGCGTGAATATAGCTTAATTCTTTTAGTTTTAATGCTCCCTCACACGCTAAAGGATATAAAATATCTCTCCCTAAAAACAAACAAGAGCTCGCATTTTTTAGCTTATGTGCAATCGGGCGAATAGAATCAAACAATTCCATTGATTTACCTACAGCGCCAGGCATCTTTAACAATTGATGATGTAATTCATCTGCCCGAGAAGCAGAAATATGTCCATTTTGTTTTCCAAGAGCGATAGCAAGGCAGAACAGGACTACCAATTGCGCAGTAAACGCCTTAGTGCTTGCCACCCCAATTTCTGGACCTGCTCTCGTAGGAAGGATTTTATCTGCTTCACGCGCAATGGTACTGTCGACAACATTTACAATACCAAATGTATCTAGCCCAAGTTTTTTTGCATATCGCATCGCCAATAAACTATCAATACTTTCCCCAGACTGGCTTATAACAATAGCTGTACTTTGGCATGAGGCAACAGGTTGACGATAGTGATATTCAGATGCAATCTCACAAACCACAGGTATTCCAGCAAGCTTTTCTATCCAATATCGACCAATTTGTGCAGCATAAAAACTTGTCCCTGCAGCTAATAATACAATTCCTTTTATGGAGGAGAGAGAAGATATATCAAGCCCTGCTGTTAATCTTCCTGTAGTATCACTCATTGCTGAAATAGTATGACTTATCGCATCTGGCTGTTCATGGATTTCTTTTTCCATATAATGCCTAAACCCTGCCTTATCTAATAAAACAGGGCTTGCTTTTACGTGCACTATCTCTCTATTTGCAATTTCATTATTGGAGTCATATATTGTGCATCCCTTAGATGTAATTATCGCATAATCATTATCTTTGAGATAAATTACGTGTCTTGTCAGATGCGCCATCGCAAGGGCATCAGATGCAACAACTGCCATATTATCCGAAAGCCCGATAGCCAAGGGCGACGCATTACGAGCAGCCATTAATGTATCAGGATAGGATTTGCTTAGCGCTGTGAATGCATATGCCCCTTCAATTTTAGATATAACCTCCTGTAATATAGCAACTGGAGGCAGACCTTTTTTGATGAAGTGAGAGAACAAATGGGCTAACACCTCTGAGTCAGTGTCACTTGTGAATACAACACCTTTTTCTATCAGATCTGCTTTAAGTTCAGCATAATTCTCAATAATACCATTATGAACAATTACAACCTCGTCAGTAGCATAGTGTGGATGCGCATTGTGCTCAGTAACGCCGCCATGGGTTGCCCATCTAATATGGCCAATTCCTGTATTTCCAGGGATAGGCATTTTTTTAATTTTAGCTTTAAGTTCTGCTAGCTTGCCAACAGCGCGACACAAGTGCAATCCTTCTTCATCTATGGAAGCAATACCAGCACTATCATATCCGCGATATTCAAGTCGCTCCAGCGCGCCAATAACGATGTCTTGGCATTTCTCAGAACCTACATATCCAACAATACCGCACATAACTCTCTGTCCTAAATCAATACTCTTGGCAAACAGATACTTAATAACACATCTATCGTCAATCAAACATCACGATATTCCTTTGATGCATAAATAATAATTCTGTATAAAGATTATATGAGTTTTACAGCAATTATACTTGCTGCCGGTAAAGGCAGTCGAATGAAATCATCTCTTGCAAAGCCGCTTCATAAAATTGCTGGCCAAGAAATGATTGCATGGGTAATTGACGCCGCAAACGCTGCTGGCGCAACTTCCATTATTCCCGTAATCAGCAGAGATACAGCTGACTTAGAACAATATTTAGAAAATAATCTTGCTGGTTCTGCCATAGCAATCCAAGAACAGGCAAATGGCACGGCAGGCGCGCTGATGGCAGCCCTTCCTCTGATACAAAATACCACCCAACCAATAATCGTTTTATATGCGGACACCCCTTTTATAGACAGCACAATCATTTCAAATTTAACTACTAACATACAATCTGGCACTGATATATGTGTATTAGGATCCACTATAGATAATCCAACTGGGTATGGCAGGTTGCTAGTCTCTTCTGCAGGGATTCTGCAAGCAATTATTGAAGAAAGTGAGGCAAGTGAGGCGCATAAATCAATTACCAATGTAAATGCAGGCATTATGGCATTTAATGGTAATATTCTTGCACAAATGCTTCAACAAATAGAGCCCGCAAATTCTAAGAATGAATATTTTTTAACAGATATTGTATCTATCGGTGCTAGGAACAACCTAAAAATTGATTATTTTTTAGCTGAACAAGATAGTGTAATTGGCATTAACACGCTTGAACAATTAGCAGAAGCTGAAGCCATGGCGCAAAAGCGCCTGCGCAGTGCTGCAATGCTTTCTGGAGTGACTATGATGGCACCAGAGACAGTGTTTCTGCGAAAAGATACTTGTTTTGGCAATGATGTTATCATCGAGCCTAATGTAACAATCGCTGCTAAGGTTAAAATAGGGGATGGATGCCATATTAGGTCATTCTGCTATTTAGAGGAGTGCGAGATAGGGAATTATAATGTGCTTGGACCTTATGCTAGGATAAGACCAGGCACTGTTACATCTCAAGATGTAAAAATTGGTAATTTTGTTGAAATTAAAAAAGCCACTCTTGGCAAGGGCGCCAAAGTAAACCATTTAAGTTATATTGGTGATTCTCTTATTGGTGATAAGGTCAATATTGGAGCAGGAACAATTACCTGTAATTATGATGGCTACAATAAATTTGTAACAGAAATTGGCCACGGGGCGTTTATCGGCTCAAACACAGCACTTGTCGCCCCTGTAAAAATTGGGGAACAATCTATTATTGGTGCTGGCTCCACCATAACGCAAGACGTACCAGAGAACGCTTTGAGTGTTTCTAGAAGTGACCAAAGAACCATCAAACAAGGTGCCACAAAATTCAGAAGCAAAAAGAAGGCCAACCGCTAAAAACACTTTCTGCTAAAAAAACAAGATTTCTTTAGCTTCCTTCCTTAAAATATATGAAGTTATTCTGTTTCTAGGTCAAATAAATCTGATTAATTACTTCTCCACACCACCTGTTTGAATAAAATCTTGATCAATATCTGGCAATTCCTGACCTATAATTGCTTTTTCAAATGCCTGCAATCGTTTGAAAATGGATAATAGCTCAATGATAGTTGTCCAGCTATTTACCAAATACTGGAATGAGCTAGATACTTGCGTAAAGGCGGTTAAAATCTGTTGCATTATTCCATAGGTAAACGCCCCAACCACGATAGAAGGAATAAGAATAAAATAAGCAAAAATATTATCTGCTTGGATATATAACCCTCTAAAGACATTGAAATACATATAGTGAAAATATAGTTTGAAATAATTTCTTCTCACATTTGAAAATAATTCGCGAATAGTTGGCGGGGACGCTCTTGTCTCATCATCTTCTCCATACACAAGTTCTTTTCGGTATGCTGCCTCTACTCTCTGATTACGAAACTCTAACCCTGGCAATTTAATGCCAGCAACAGCTAAAATTATAGTTCCGAATATTGACCAGAAGATTGCTGCAAGCATTAATGGATATGGAATAACACCTATAATTGGTAATTCTGAAACATAAGAAGATAAGCTTAGCAACAAGGGCAGGAAGGCAAATAACGTCATAATTGCATCTACAATAGATACCCCAAGGCTTTCCATTATTCCAGCAAACCGCATGGTGTCTTCTTGTATTCTTTGTGCTGCCCCTTCTATATGACGAACACGGCTCCATTGGCTGAAGTAATAATCATTCATTGCTGTTCGCCAGCGAAAAATATAGTGACTTACAAAAAATCGCGTTGCCACATAAATAACCATCCACAATAATGCAATCTGTGCGAATATAACTAGTAACGACATCAACTCAGATGCAGGCACATTTTTTTCTGGATCTAGTGCTGCAATAACATTATCAAAAAATGGTCTGCGCCAATAATTCAATGCCACTGATACTTGCACTGAGAAATAGGTTGAAAATAAAATAATCTGAGAACCAACTATCGACCAAAGCTGCCAGCGATGTGGTAATAAAATGAACCAAAATGCTGTAAATAGGGCGCTTGCAACAAAATAATAGATATAAAACCATTGAAACTCAGGCGTAATAAAAAACCCTAAACCAATTACAGGCTCTCTATCATCAATGAGATCAAACCCAAAAATTTGTCCGAGTTCTGTGCCATAGCTGTACCACAACACCACAAGGAAGGCTGTCCAAAGGATAGCACTTATTAAAAATAACAGCGGTTTTGGAAAAAATGAACGAAGCATTTAGAACTCACTTTCAATAATCTCTTTTTATTTTTCTATTCAGGATATTTATTGAATTAACTAACTTCAAGGTCTTCTTTATGACTATTCTGCGACATATTTATTGTAATACCAAGAATTACAAACATAGTAAGCAACGCCGTACCACCATAAGATAACAGGGGAAGAGGTGCGCCGACAACTGGTAAAACACCTGTTACCATTGCAATATTAACAAACATATATAAAAAAATCGTCATGGCAAGTCCGCTTGATACAAGTTGAGTAAACCTATTTTTTGCCTTCAATCCTACTCCAGTAATAGAAAATATTATCAAAAAATAAATCAAAATGATGCTGACATTTCCAACAAATCCAAATTCTTCTCCAATTAACGTAAATACAAAATCGGTTTTTTTTTCAGGTAAATAGTCAAGTTGAGACTGCGACCCTTGAAGAAATCCTTTCCCAAACATACCGCCAGAACCAAGAGCAATTTTTGATTGTGTGATTTGCCATCCAGCACCTAGCACATCACTCTCAGGATTTAAAAATGTTAGCAATCGTGCCTTTTGATAATCATAAAGTTGGCTCCAAATTATAGGAATAGCAGCAGCCAATAAGCCAATTCCCATACATACATATCGTTTGGGAAGTCCGCTAACAAAGATAACCGCAAGCCCCCCTACTATCAGCATTAATCCTGTACCTAAATCTGGTTGAACGAAAATCAAAGAAGCAGTAATGGCAATAATTAATAATGCTGGAACATGGAAAATAAGCTTATATATTTGGTCAAATGAGCGCTGAGATAAATATCGTGCCAATAGCACGATTACTGCAATCTTAGCTGGTTCAGAAGGCTGAAAATTCATAAAACCAAGATCAATCCACCTTGTTGCTCCTGCTCCTACGCCAATAAATGGCATTGCCATAAGAATAGCAACAAAGCAAAGCCATACAAAAAAACTTATTCTAAATAGAAAATTTATAGGTAGAAAGGCAATAAAAATCGCAATTAAAAAACCTAACCCAGAGCGCATCAAATGTTGCTGAACTGAAGCTGTCCAAACACCATCAGACGCCGAATAAAGTGCTAAACACCCAATCAGTACTAGAAATAATATAGCGCACACCATACCCCATGGAACCGCCAGCAATCGTGATGTCCAGCTCATGTGGATTGCCTTTCAAGCGCGAATTTTAATATATCGCGTGCAATTGGCGCCGCCATAGAAGAACCACTTCCTCCATGTTCAACTATGATACTTATTGCATATTTGGGTTTATCATAGGGTGCATAGGCGACAAATAAGGCATGGTCTCTATCCTTCCAACGTCTATCTATATTATCAATAACACCTGCCTCTCGCTCGGCTTTGGTAATTTTTTTAACCTGCACAGTCCCTGTCTTACCTGCCATTTTATACCCGTCTATATCGTAATTTCTGGCTGTACCTCTACTATCGGAAATCACAGACCTCATTGAACGCTGTATCTCTCTTAACACATACTCATTTATCTCTAAGGGCGCAAAATCATCCGTATTTTCAACTTCCTTGGAAAGCAGCTTAGGTGTAATTGCCTTTTTTCCATTGGCAATTCTGGCTGCCATAACAGCTAATTGAATAGGTGTTGTTAATACAAAACCCTGACCAATGCCTGCAATCACTGTTTCTCCTGGTGTCCATATTGAACCTCGATTAGTCTGTTTCCAAGCACGGTTTGGAATAATGCCTAATTTTTCTTCTGGAATACCAACATCAGTTATGACACCAAGCCCCATCCTGTTAGCCATATTTTGAATTCGGTCAATACCCGTTTTAAGCGCAATTTGATAAAAATACACATCGCAAGACTGGGCAATAGCTTGCCTTCCATCTACTCTTCCATGCCCCTTTTCTTGCCAGCAATAAAAATTTCGATCCCCAAATTCAAAAAAGCCTTTACAGAAATATGTTGTATCTGCTGAGACTATGCCTGCTTCAAGAGCAGCAGCATAGACTACCATTTTAAAGGTTGACCCTGGTGAATATAATCCAGAAACAACCCTATTCATTAATGGCACTCTGGGATGCTGATTAATATTTTGCCATGTCCTATTTGATAATCTCCCAACAAACAAATTGGGGTCATATGAAGGTAGTGAGGCCATTGCTATTACTGCCCCTGTTTTAATTTCCATTAGAACAACTGCACCCGATTCAGGAGGCACATATCTAGATTTGGCGTCCTTTAATATCATTGTCTCGCCAATATTAATATGCGCCTGCAATTCATCATTGCGAGTTATCGCCTCTTGCACAGCGCTTGTAGCTAGCTCAACTACTTCTGAATTACCTTGCTTAAGCCGGTTAACAGCATATGATTGAACATCGATATCAATCGTAAGCTGATGGTCTTCTCCGCGCTGCGGCAGATTGTCTGAGATAAACCTAACTGGCTTACCTTTGGAATTTACCTCAATACGCTCTTTTCCAAAATTACCTCGAAGTGAGTTTTCAAGTGTTTTTTCAAGACCTGATTTTCCAGTTTTTAAACCAACTAATCTTCTAAGAGTTTGATTTTTTTCTACTTCCTGAGCGGTAACGCCAGAAACATATCCTGTCACATGAGACAGAAGCTTGCCCTGCGGATAAATTCGATTGAAATTTTTCTGAAATAACACGCCCTCCAATATGGCACTACGGATGGCAAGTTTGGATAATTCACGCTGCGTAAGATCTGATTTAATAGATATTTCAAGGAAATTAGGTTGCTTGCTTGCTGTATCTATGATTTCTGAAGCCGCTTCGTCAGACAAGCCAATAATTCTATCAATGTTCGCTAACAGCTTTTCTAAATTTTTTACGCGAGCTGGTATTACTACCAACTCAAAAACTTCTGCATTTCCAGCAAGTAAGCGATTTTTTGAATCAAAAATTCTGCCGCGTGGTGCAATCACCAAACGATGGTCAAATTGATTTTGATCTGACAATTTCAGATAAGCATCGCTATGCAATATCTGCAATTGATATAATCTTCCTACTAGAATTAGCCCAAAACTGATTTGCAACCCGCCAACAAATAACATTCGGCGGGAGATTTGATTGGCAACATCTTGTATTTCTTTGCGTTTTTTTGCCAACTTTCCCCCCCTTCCTTATGCATCTTCACGAATTGGGGAACCAGTCAAACTTAAGATAACACTTATGACAACAAAGAAGATTGGGAAAACCAATATTGAAATACCGATCTGAAACGCTATCACAGATAAATTTGGCTGGGTGAAGTAAATCATCATAAACATCAATAATCTAAAAATAACCACCGCAAGGCAGACCAAACTAAAGTTAGCCCAATGTGCAATAAAATCATTATTCTCACTTTGTACAATGCGTTTTTTAAGCATTAATGCAACAACATAAAATGCAGTTACTCGCACACCTAGCATATCCCCTCCCATCAACTCAAATAATAAGGCAAGAGAAATAACAGTGATGAAGGAAAGTAATTTTGGTCGCAATAACCCAAGAATATAAAAATAGCATAAACTTATCATAGGTGCTGAACTGAATAAAAAAGACCATTGTGCCAGCGCCAGTTCAAATAATGTAATGACGAAACCAATGCCAAATACAAGAAACTGCTTTGAGAAATCTACGTTATAGTTATTTGATTTTGGCGGTGCCACAGAACGCGTCATTGAATTAACTCGCGAGAATTCAGCCCTTCAAATAACCGTTCGCTATCTCTTTGGATTAAAGGTGAATAAAGACTATTATTTTCATCTGGAGAAAACATAAAATCCGTGGCGTTTTTTCTGGTCAATATTGTTACAAAGGAGAGTTTTCTTAAATCCACTGTAGGCTTTACTAGGACAGTTTCATTGGTAACTGAAGAGACATTGCCAACAGGTATACCAGCAGGCAGCAATCCACCATGACCAGAGGTTAAAACAGACTCATTTATGGTGGGATCAGATTCTACTGGTAGAAAGTCAAGCTGTAAGATTAGCCCGTTTTTGCCTACGGCAAGTCCAGGCCAAGAGGAATCACTCAGAATGATTGGTATGCGTGCATTAACGTCACTTATCAGCAAAACGCGTGAGTAATGTTGACTGCTAGAAATGATATATCCTACCAAGCCCTCTGCGGTAACAACGGCACTCCCGGTTGCAATATCATATCCTGGTCCATGCTCAATTATCATGCTATGTGAAAAATTTCCACCAGGTACAACAATTACTCTCGCTGTAATTGAGTTCCAATCCAGCGGAATTACTGCGCCAAGAACTGTTCTTAATTGTCTATTTTGAACTTCTAGAGATTCTGCTAATTGTTGCCATTTTCTTAGGCGCTTATTCTCTGCAGATAGTCTATTTGCTTCTGAACGCAATGATGCAACTGTTTGCACGCCCTCAAACACTGTCTCTATGCTGTTTACTGGCACAGATATAACAGAGTAAATAGGAGCTATCACTTCAACGAGACCACCTTGCATAAAGCGAACTGCAGTGACATCTGCCTTACCGAGGATAATTAATAAAAAACCAAGAGCAATAATAATGATCTGCGGTACACGCGGATTAGTTTGTTTTCTTCTAATCTGTGATAACCAGATCATGATTATTCAATTATGCTCCTATAAGCACGTGACGAAGTGTTTTTAATTCCTCAAGACATCTGCCCGTGCCGATAGCGACACATGATAATGGATCTTCTGCAATTGAAATTGGCAGACCTGTTGCTTCTCTTAAAACGGTGTCAATCTCTCTCAACAATGCACCGCCACCAGTAAGTACAATACCTTTTTCTACGATATCTGCAGCCAACTCGGGTGGGGCTTGTTCAAGTGCCATTTTAACACCTTCAACAATTTGTTTGACTGGATCAGAAATGGCATCTGCTATTTGAGCTTCAGAAATTTGTATTTCTTTTGGCACTCCGTTAACTAAATCACGCCCTCTTACTTCTACTTTTACGCCAGTTGCTTTTTCTGGTCGTCGCGCAATACCAACTGATTTCTTAATTCTCTCAGCAGTTGCTTCCCCGATTAACAAATTATGTGTGCGTCGCATATAAGCAATAATACTCTCATCAAACTTATCACCACCAACTCTTACAGAATGGGCATAAACAATATTACCAAGAGATAAAATCGCAACTTCTGTTGTACCACCACCAATATCTACAACCATCGACCCTGAAGCTTCTGTCACAGGTAAATTAGCGCCAATAGCAGCTGCCATGGGCTCTTCAATCAAAAATACCCGCCTTGCTCCTGCAGCTTCTGCTGATTCTTGAATCGCACGACGTTCCACCGCTGTTGACCCAGAGGGAACACATATTATCATTTGTGGTCTGGCTATTGAATAGGATCCATGAACCTTGCGAATAAAATGCTTAATCATTTCTTCTGCTATTTCAAAATCAGCGATGACGCCATCAGCCATTGGTCTAATTGCTTGGATGTTACCAGGTGTTTTTCCAAGCATCACCTTGGCTTCTTCCCCAACAGATAGAACCTGACTTTTACCGCGAACCATTGCCATAGCAACCACAGAAGGCTCATCCAGAACGATACCTCTGCCTTTTACGTAAACAAGCGTATTAGCTGTTCCAAGATCAATACCGATATCAGCTGACATGAAGCCAAAAAGTGAACCAAGCATATATTAACTTCCCTTATTAAATACGTTTTATCTTGCTAATTAAGAACGACACAAAGCTTTATAAGTTAACAAAAAAATAGGAAATCTATCTTTAAAGTTATTTTTTTAACCTAAATCAAAACTAGGCAAGGTTATTATTACCTTACCTACTATTAATTCAATTAGTTTTTATCTTTGTCAACTAATCGGTTTGCCCCAATCCATGGCATCATTGCGCGCAAACGACCCCCCACTTGCTCAATGGCATGCTCTGAATTACGGCGACGTGTTGCTTTGAAGCTTGCTTGATGCGCTTTATTTTCAAGCATCCAATCTCGTGTAAACTTACCTGATTGAATGTCTTCAAGCACACGCTTCATTTCTGCCTTAGTTTCTGATGTAACAATTCTAGGTCCAGTTACATATTCACCATATTCAGCAGTATTTGAAATAGAATAATTCATATTAGCGATGCCACCCTCATAGATAAGGTCAACAATTAGTTTCACTTCGTGCAAACACTCAAAATAAGCCATTTCAGGCGCATAGCCTGCCTCGGTTAATGTTTCAAACCCAGCTCTGATTAATTCAACCAGACCACCACATAAAACTGCCTGCTCTCCAAAAAGGTCTGTTTCACATTCTTCTTGGAAAGTAGTTTCAATAATGCCAGAACGGCCGCCACCTACGCCAGAAGCGTAAGAAAGTCCAATATCATGTGCATTGCCTGACGCATCTTGGTGAATAGCAATCAAACACGGAACACCGCCGCCACGGACATATTCACTACGCACAGTATGACCAGGACCTTTCGGGGCTACCATAAACACATCCACATCAACTCTTGGCTCTATCAGGTTAAAATGCACATTTAAACCATGCGCAAATGCAAGGGCTGCTCCTGGGCGAATATTACTTGCGATATCGCCAGAATAGATTTCTGCCTGCAACTCATCAGGGGTAAGCATCATAATCACATCTCCCCAAGCAGCTGCTTCAGCGACTGACATAACTTTAAAGCCGGCTGCTTCTGCCTTTGCTGCTGATGCAGATCCTTCACGAAGTGCCACCGCAATTTCTGGAACGCCGCTATCTTTCAAGTTTGCTGCGTGCGCATGACCTTGTGATCCGTATCCTACGATAACAACTTTTTTTGATTTTATCAGCCCTAGGTCGGCATCCTGATCATAATAAACACGCATTTTTCTCTCCTTAATTTATGTTCGAATATTATTGATAAAAAAATGGCGATATAATGGCCATCTCTTACGACAATTCAAGTAATTTGATTAGGGCACTATAGTTTGTAATTATTAGTCCGCAAGATCAATTTTATTTCCACGGGTGATACCACATATTCCTGTTCTTGCAACTTCTACTTTTCCTAATGATTCCATCAAATCAACAAAGGCAGAAACTTTCTCAGAAGCACCGGTAACTTCAAATACAAAACTATTAAGCGAGCTATCTAAAATTCGCGCTCTAAAGCTATCTGCAATTCTGAGCGCTTCTATTCTGCTATCTCCCTTATTTACGATCTTAACCAAAGCCAATTCTCGTTCCACATGTGCAGGTCCATTGGTAAGATCCTCTACTTTATGAACTGGAATTAATCTTGATAGCAGCTGTTTTATTAAGTTGATAACCTGAGGTGTTCCCGTAGTAACAACAGAAATACGAGAGGTATTATGTTTTTTATCAACCACAGAGACCGTTAGGCTTTCAATATTATATCCACGCCCAGAAAAAAGCCCTACAACACGCGCAAGAACGCCTGGTTCATCATCTACAAGAACTGATAATGTATGTCTCTCGATTTTTTGCGTATCTAACATCTATTTTGCTTCCTCTAACATTCAGCCAAGGCTATACCTGTTCTCTTTCACATAAACCAGAAAATGAATCCCTAACTTGGATTACCTATACTAAAATCTTACCAGATTCGGAGATTGCACCCTCTTGGTCATCAGGTCCTAGGATCATTTCATTATGTGCGGCACCAGACGGTATCATAGGGAAGCAATTCTCTTCCTTTTCAATTCGAATATCTGCAATGACAGGACCATTTGTCTGTAACATTTGGATGATCACATCATCTAACCCTGATGCTGTATCCGCAACCAGCCCTGTCATCCCAAATGTATCTGCTAATTTAACAAAATCTGGAAGAGATGAAGAATAGGATTCAGAATATCTGCCACCATGAATTAACTCTTGCCACTGACGCACCATTCCAAGCCATTCATTATTAAGAATAAAGATTTTCACAGGAAGATTATATTGCGCAATAGTTGATAATTCTTGCATATTCATCATGAAAGAACCTTCACCTGAAATATCAATCACCAATGAGTCAGGATGCGCAACCTGCACACCCATTGCAGCTGGTAGCCCATACCCCATAGTTCCAAGACCACCTGATGTCATCCATCTATTTGGTTTATTAAACCCAAAATACTGGGCAGCCCACATTTGATGTTGGCCAACCTCAGTTGTGACATACGTGTCTTTATCTTTGGTTAGCTGATAAAGCCTTTCCAAGGCATATTGCGGCTTTATCACCTCATTAGTTTGCTTGTAACTAAGGCATTTTTTTGCCCGCCATTTACTTATTTTTTCCCACCATTTTGCTAAGGGCGCTGCATTTGGCTTGAATGATTGTAGTTTCATTTCAGCTATAAGCGCGTCTAAAACAACATCCACATCTCCAATAATACCAACATCCACCTGAATGTTCTTATTAATAGAAGACGCATCTATATCAATATGAATTTTTTCTGAATAGGGTGAGAATTCTGATAATTTTCCTGTTACTCTATCATCAAACCGTGCCCCGATATTTAACATGACATCACATTCATGCATTGCAAGATTAGCTTCATAGGTTCCATGCATACCAAGCATTCCTAAGAAATGACTGTCATCTGCAGGTAACGCGCCAAGACCCATCAAGGTTAATGTCGTTGGCCATCCTGTCATCTTCACAAGTTTAATAAGCTTCTCAGAGGCGCCAGGACCACTATTGATAATACCGCCGCCACCATAGATAATTGGCTTTTTCGCTTTTTTCAAAATTTGAACAGCGTCTTTAATAGATTTTGCATCTGGCTGCATCTGAGGCGTATATCTTTTAATGGCTTCTTGCTGAATTTTTGGAGAGTCACTATACGGCGCATCCAACATCAAAATATCTTTTGGCAAATCAATCAAAACCGGCCCAGGACGCCCAGAACTTGCTACGTGAAACGCTTCAGATACAACAACCTGAAGGTCAGCTGATTTAATCACAAGGTAATTATGCTTAGTACATTGACGGGTGATGCCAGTGGTATCAGCTTCCTGAAAGGCGTCTGTTCCAACTAAATGTGTTGGCACCTGTCCTGTTAAACAAACGATAGGAACAGAATCCATTAACGCATCTGTTAATCCGGTTACAGCATTTGTAGCGCCAGGACCAGATGTTACCAACACAACGCCCACTTTTCCAGTCGAACGCGCATATCCTTCTGCTGCATGCACAGCAGCTTGCTCATGTCGGACCAGCACATGTTTAATTCTGTTATTTTTAAATAACGCATCATATATTGGCAATATCGCGCCGCCAGGATACCCGAATATTACGTCAACATTCTGATCCTCTAGGCATTTGAGCAATAATTCAGCGCCAGGCATATGCTGGGTTTTATGTTTCTGTTGTTTTTCTGACATCGGATACCAACTTTATTTTTTTTTAACACATTAACGAAAAAAGCATTTTTTTCAAGGATTACACACTCAAAAACCCTATGAATCACCCATATTTCTAAGGTTGGTGCGATTCTTTGTCAACCCCTATTTGGGAATTATTGAAAAGATATTAGAAATAATTCTTTTTGAATATTTCTCTTTATTGGTTATTTCAGATATAAAATTATTGTTAAACCATGTAAATTGTCGTTTGGCATAATGTCTTGTGTCTTGTGAGATGCTAGATATGAGTGCATCAAAACCTATTTCTTCTTTCAAAAAAGCAGAAATATGCGCTACCCCAAGTGCCTTCATCACAGGGAGCGCTGGATCTAAGTTACGCGACAGCAAATTTTGCACTTCCTTTATTGCATTTTGCTCTAGCATCTTGATTACGCGCTGATTAATAGAGTCATAAACAGATTGTCGTGGCGGCAAATGCGCTATTTGAATAAACTCACCCTTAAGTTCACCTGTTAATGGTTGAGAGTGCCAATAGGATAATGGCTGTTCTGTTTGCCAATAAACACCCATGGCTCTTATTAGTCTTTGACTATCGCCTTCTGCCAATCTCGTCGCTGTATCACAATCGAATTGCATGAGTTTTTCTTTAAAAGCACGTCCACCAATTTGCTGGTACAAGGTTACTGCTTTTTGATGTAGCTGCTCGCTTACTTCAGGGATATCAGATATACCATGTCGTGCTGCGTTTAAATAAAGGCCTGTCCCACCTACTAGAATTGGCAATCTTTGCTGAGATCTTGCGTGTTCAACTGCTTGCCGTGCAAGCTCAAGCCAAAGGCGTACATTACACCGCTTGCTGCCATCCATAACCCCATATAAAGCATGAGGTATTTGCGCCATATCATCTACATCTGGTCTGGCTGTTAAGACAGATAAATCAGAATAGATTTGCATTGAATCAGCGTTGATGATGACACTTTCATATTTCTGGGCTATATCCATAGCTAATGCTGACTTACCGCTTGCAGTTGGTCCTGCTATTGCAAGGATAGTTTTTTTTAAATCTATTTGCTTTACATCACTCATACTGCCGACATAAAACACGAGACATAGACATGCAAGATCTTATCCTAATAACCACATCATCTTATGATGCAAAAACACATGACATTATATCACAGTTTGCAAACACACTAAATCTCAATGAGAAGTGCTGGCTGGCAAAAGGTGAATTTGGGCAATGGGCAGCAGAATATACAGCTATAAAAAAGGCTCCTAATTTAACTGCCATGCGCCAAAAAGCAGATATTTTAGGGTTGGATATAAACATCATTGCTAACCATAATAGGCAAAAAAAACTGCTGCTAGCTGATATGGATAGCACTTTAATCTGTGGTGAGTCACTTGATGAAGTTGCGGTGAAAGCGGGGATTGGAGATAAAATTGCGGCAATCACACGTCAAACTATGCAAGGCGAGCTAGATTTTAATCAATCTGTTACCCAGCGTGTTGCCCTTCTAAATGGGCTAAGTCAAAATATTCTCTCAGAAATAATAGCAGAGACACAACTAACTCCAGGAGCTGCAAGGCTTGCACCTGTAATGAGAAAAAATGGTGCATTTTGTTATATTGTCTCAGGCGGGTTTGATTTTCTAACAACCCCAATTGCAGAAAAAATTGGGTTTAATGATTCATTTTCCAATCGGCTAGAAATCAAAGATAATGCCTTAACTGGTAAGATTATACCTCCTATTCTTGGTCAAAAAGCAAAGCAAGATAAGTTGTTCCAGCTATGTAAACAGCATATGATTTCAGTTGAAGATAGCCTTGCTATTGGAGATGGGGCAAATGATTTAGAAATGTTAACTGCAGCTGGGCTTGGAATTGCGTTTAATGGAAAGCCTCTTTTAAGAAAGATAATTCACACACAGTTAAACCATACTGATTTATCTGGTTTGCTATTTCTTCAAGGCTATTCAGCTAGTCAAATCTTCTCATAAAAAAAGCAGCCTATCTACAGGCTGCTTTTAGTAAATAGGTTAGTCTGGTTTATTTATCTGCAAATGGAAGTTGTACAAATCTGTTTCTACCTTGCGATTCAATTAGCATAAGAACGCCACTTCTATCTGCTTCCCGAAGACGCTCAATTTCAGTCATCACAGTCTCCACTGTATCAACTTTGCGCTGTCCAATACGTCGGATAATATTTCCTTCTTTTAAGTTCATATTAGCAGCAGGACTGCCTTCTATGACTTCAGTGATTACAACCCCTATTTCCTCACTATCAAGGTCATATTTTTCAATGAATTCAGTTGAAATATTAGCAAGGGCAATCCCAAGAGAGACAATAGCAACAGGCTGATCAGTTGCCATATCACCATTTAGCACGCCGCTTTGTTCTGCCTGCTCTAATTCTCCTAAGACAACATCAATAACCATTTTTTTACCTGACCTTATGATATCCACAGCCACCTTTTTATCAACAGGTGTTTCAGCTACAATCCGAGGTAAATCTTTGACACTCTTAATTTTTTGATTATCAAATGTAATGATCGTATCTCCTGGATCTAGACCAGATTTTTGCGCTGGCCCACCTGGGGTTACAGCTGAAATAAGCGCACCATTAACATCTTGAAGACCAAGACTATCTGCTATATCTTCTGTTACTTCTTGAATAAACACACCAAGCCATCCCCGGCGCGTTCTGCCATATTCCACCAGCTGTGAAACGGTGTCATCTGCTAGATTTGAAGCAATTGCAAACCCTATCCCTACTGAACCACCTGACTGAGAAAAAATGGCTGTATTTATGCCTATCACCTCGCCGTTTAAATCAAATAAAGGGCCCCCTGAATTCCCCCTATTAATTGACGCATCTGTTTGGATAAAATCATCATAAGGACCAGAACCAATATCCCTTCCACGCGCAGAGACGATACCTGCAGTTACTGTTCCTCCCAATCCAAAAGGATTGCCAATAGCCATAACCCAATCACCAACGCGCAAGCTATCCGAATCACCAAATGAAACAGCAGAAAGCTCTGTATCCCCTGGATCTATTCGTAGAACGGCAATATCTGTTTTCGGATCTCTGCCTATTAATTCTGCCTCAAATTCTGTTTCATCAAATAAAATTACAGTGATTTCATCTGCATTTTCAATCACATGATTGTTAGTAATTATGATACCACTAGCATCAGTGATAAACCCTGACCCCAAAGATTGTGCTTTTCTTGCCCCTTGTTTTTGATTGAATTCCTTAAAGAATTCTTCAAAAGGGGACCCTTCAGGAAATTGTGGAAGATTAAATTCATTATCACCCTGCACCACTGTTGAAGTTGAAATATTCACAACTGCAGGTGATAGTCTTTCTGCCAAATCAGCAAAACTATCTGGGCGCTCTGCTGCGTGTAAATTTGAAGAAATAAACAGAAGCCAGAAAAAAGCAGCACATCCAATCGAAGACAAAAACAAGTAATTAAACACCCCTTGTCTTTGCGCATGTGCAAATGGTTGAGACGATTTTTCACCTGATACATTACCTGATACATTAAAATCTAATATCATTACCTAATCCTTTAAAAAACAATGTCGAATAGTCAGAAAAAATGGGCTGACTTAGCATCGTTAAATCAGCAAAAGATGAGAGATTTATGGTCCAAATATGGTAATATTTTGGCCCTATAATACAGGCCAAAATATATTAATTATTTACCAGATTTATTTTTAAAGAACTTAAAAAAATCTGAATCTGGTGATATCACCATTGAAGTCTCAGACTCACCAATGGATTTACGATAGGCTTCCATTGACCGATAAAATGAGAAGAATTCTGGATCTTTGCCAAAACTATTTGCGTATATATCGATTGCTTGGCTATCTCCAAAACCTCTGTTTTCTTGCGCTTGACGCGCTGCTTCTGCAACAATAACTGTTCTAGTTTTTTCTGCATCAGCTCTTATTTTTTGAGCTTCTTCTTCTCCTGTTGCACGAAATTCTTTAGCTTCTCTTTCACGCTCAGATTTCATTCGATTAAAAATATTTTGACTAGTGGATTCAGGATAATCTGCTCTACGCAACCTGACGTCGATTATTTCAATCCCAAGAGAGGTAACAGAATCCTCAACTTCATCCCGAATATTATTATTAATCGCCCCTCTCATTCCAGTAAGAATAGACGCAAGAGTCTCACTACCTAAAACCCGTCGAACAGATGAATCAATAATAGATTCCAAGCGTGCTCTTGCCCCAAATTCGTTACGAACTGTTTGATAAAACAGTAAGGGATCTGAAATGCGATAACGCGCATATGCATCTACCAAAATTCGTTTTTGGTCAGCAAGAATAATTTCTTCTGCATCCTGAGGGATAAGTGATAAAACGCGATTTTCGTAATATTGAACATCCTGAACGAACGGCAATTTTAACGCCAGACCAGGTTCTTGAATGATTCGTTTTGGCTCACCAAACTGCAGCACTAAAGCTTGTTTTGTTTGGTCAACGGTGAAAAGAGATGACATCAACGTAAAAAAGAGTAACGCTGCGACACCAATAGATATGTTTTTAACGCTCATTTTCCTAGTTTCCTTGACCATTTGATCTGCTTAATTCTTTTAACGGCAGATAAGGAACAACCCCATTACCGCCGTCACTATCAATGATAATTTTTTCAACATTTATGAAAATATCTTCCATTGTTTCAAGATAAATACGCTCCAGCGTGATATCTTTATTCTTCAGATAGGAGCTATAAACTTGGTCAAAGCGAGACGCATCACCTTTTGCTCGGTTAACCACTTCTGCCTGATATGCTTCCGACTCAGCGATAAGCCGAGCACCTTCACCTCTGGCTCTTGGTACTACGTCATTTCTGAATGCTTCAGCTTCGTTTTTAAGCCTGTCCCTATCCTGTCGAGCACGTTGCACATCATTAAAAGCATCAATAACATCTGCTGGCGGATCTACCGCCAACAACTGCACTTCACGCACCCGAATTCCAGTACCATATTCATTCAATAATTCCTGTAATTTTTCTTTAACATTTATCTGAATTTTTTGGCGACCTTCAGTAAGTGCTGTCTGAATTGGTGTCTGGCCGATGGTCTCTCTCATAACTGCCTCTGCAGCTACTTTAATTGTATCATCTGGGTCTGCTAGGTTGAATAGATACTCGCCTGCATCAGAAATACGCCAGAATACCACGAAATCAATATCGACAATATTCTCATCTCCCGTGATCATCTGACTTTCGTCTGGAATATCTCGTTTCGAATTAGAACGACCTGCAATCTCTCTAAAACCAACCTCAAGCCGGTTATCTCTTGTTACTTCGGGTGTAATAACAGTTTCGATAGGATAGGGAAGATGATAATGCAGACCAGGAGGGGAAGTTCTGACCCATTCTCCAAATCTTAAAACAACCCCTTGCTGCTGCGCATTCACACGATAAAATCCGGTTGCAAGCCATAAAACAGCCGCTATCAGCAAAAAGATGATAAAGAGCCGTCCTGAGCCACCCCCGCTTGAGAACCCGCCAAGATTTCCAAAACGGCGTTTTGCATCGTTAATCATCTTATCTAGATCAGGCGGCGTGGGCTGACCTGGCTGTTTTCCGCCACCGCCCCATTGCTTTCCGCCATCAGAGCCACCGCCCCATGGTCCGCCTTCGTTTCCGCCACCTTGATTATTCCACGGCATTCGTTGCTCCGTTCCTTTAGTGTTTAATTTTATCTATCTTGTATTTATTTTTTCAATTATAGCTTAAAGTTTATTTATTGATAAACCAAACCTTTTAATTTTAAATAATAAGTTTACTTCTTTAAAAACTACGTAACAGCATCCCAATTAAATTTTGAGATACCCCTATATATTTGGCGTTATAATCGGAAAATCAAGAATGCAGTCAGAAATAACTTCAGAAAATGTAAAATCTGCCCTTAGAAAAATTAAATTTCCACAATCCAAAAATAATATCGTTGATGATGGGGCAGTATCAGGCATTGTTATTAAAGACGGTCATGTTGGGTTTTCAATTGAAATTGATCCAGCACTTGCGGACAGTTCTGATGCGCTGCGCAGAGCAGCAGAAGATGCGGTAAGTGCCATTTCTGGCGTTCTTTCTGCCTCCGCCATTTTCACAGCTCATAACTCTGCACCTGCGGCGAAGACAAACAGCGCTCCTGCATATAATGAAGTAGCAAACGCCCCCTTAAAACCAGCCAACTATGTAATCGCAGTCGCTTCTGGCAAGGGCGGGGTTGGCAAATCAACAACTGCTATTAATATCGCATTGGCATTAAAACAACAGGGGTTAATGGTTGGTATTTTAGATGCTGATATTTACGGTCCATCCCTGCCTCGCCTTCTTGGCATTAATCGAAAACCAGAATCATATAACAAAAAACTAATCCCTATTGATGCGTGGGGATTACAAGCAATGTCTATTGGTTTTTTGGTAGAGCCTGAATCCCCAACAATTTGGCGGGGACCAATGGTTATGAGTGCCATTGAACAAATGTTAAGAGATGTATTATGGACTGACTTAGATGTATTGGTAATTGATTTACCTCCAGGCACAGGAGATGCCCAATTAACCCTTTCACAACGCGCTTCATTATCAGGGGCAATTATTATATCTACCCCGCAAGATCTTGCCCTCATAGATGCTCGCAAAGGACTTAATATGTTTCGTAAAGTAAATGTGCCAATTTTGGGTATTGTTGAAAATATGAGCTATTTTATATGCCCTGATTGTGGCAATAGGCATGAAATATTTAGTAATGGCGGGGCGCAAAAAGAAGCTGCAAAACTAGATGTTCCATTCTTGGGTGAAATCCCCCTTGATATGACCATTCGTCAAACGTCTGATTCTGGGGAGCCTATTGTGGCAACGGCGCCTGATAGCCAGCATTCACAAACATATGCCAAGATAGCTTCTGATATTTGGAACACACTCACATCCAGCACAGATTCTGGACCTTCTATCGTGATTGATTGATTTTTTTGTAAAACCATCCCTTGCCTCTTAATCTTGCCTCTTAATATGGTTTTAATCGATTTTTACAGATATCTTGTACCACCAGAATAGTGGTAGCGATGATACCCAAATTCAGGATGTGTTGCACCAGCGGCGTGGGTTTGAGAGCTTACTCTCTGCCACTCCTGCCAATTAATTTTAGGAAATAAAGTACCTCCATTTGGGGATATATTAACTGTTGTTAATTCAATCCACTGACATAAATCTATTCCAAGATTGTAAATCTCTCCCCCACCGAACAAAATTAGCCTATTTTCCTCAGTTTTTGTTTGGGCTAACCATTTTTTTCCTTCCGCTATTGCCTGTGATAAACTGTTCACTGCAATGCAGCCATCTGCGTGCCATTGCGTATCTCTTGTCAACACAATTGACAGGCGTCCAGGCAGAGGTCTTCCAATTGAATGCCAAGTTCGCCTTCCCATTATCAACGGACACCCCATGGTAATTGACTTAACCCTCGCCAAATCACCAGGCAGATGCCAAATAAGGCTATCCCCATCACCAATCACCCGATTATTAGCCATCGCAACAACGCAGACCATCTGAAATTTAGAAGTACCATTTTCACTATTTGACATTGAGTATATCCTTCCAAATTAGCCTTAAAAAGCTAAACAGAAATCGGTGCCTTGATGGTTGCAGCTGCCTCATAATTTGTAATTTTGATATGCTCAAACTCAAATGCTTCTAATGAATCTGGTGGAGAATCAAATGATAAGGTTGGAAGCTTTGTTGGAGAACGCTGCAACTGTAATTTGGCTTGCTCAATATGGTTTAAATAAAGGTGGGCGTCCCCAAATGAATGAACAAAATCACCGACTTTTAATCCACATATATGAGCGACCATATGGGTAAGTAATGCGTAAGATGCAATGTTGAATGGAACACCTAAAAAAATATCTGCGCTACGTTGATATAGCTGGCAAGATAATTTTCCATCGGCAACGTAAAACTGAAAAAGACAATGACATGGCGGCAATGCCATATCTGGGATATCTGCTGGATTCCAAGCGCTTACAATTAAACGTCTTGATTCTGGATTGTTTTTAATTTGATTTATGACATCTGTTAGCTGGTCAATGGCCTGCCCTTCATAAGGTGATTTCCATGCCCGCCATTGTCTTCCATATACAGGCCCGAGATCGCCGTTACTATCTGCCCACTCATCCCAAATCGTAACCTTATTATCTTGCAAATAGCCAATATTTGTATCACCCCGAATAAACCAGATAAGTTCATGAATAATTGAGCGTGTATGCAACTTCTTAGTAGTCAATAATGGAAAACCTGCAGATAAATCAAATCGCATTTGCCATCCAAATACAGACAAGGTTCCTGTTCCCGTTCTATCTTCCCTTTTTGAGCCATGGGTTAGAACATGAGAGAGTAAATCCAGATATTGCTGCATGGTAATTGTATCCTTTAAATCACTATTTAAATTATACTTTATTTTTAGTTACACACAAAGTTAAGATTAATCTTTCCACCTGCCTCATTTCATCCTATAATTCGTTTGTCGATGCAAGTCGACTATAGCGATAAACGTATTATGGAATAAGCAGAGCGGACCCGGGGGCGGTACCCGGCGCCTCCACCATATTAAACAAGCTTTGAAGATATAAATTTATTACTTGTCATATCAAGATGAATATTTATCTCATAGCTCTATTTGGGGGCGAAATAGGATCGACGCATGTAGTAAAGATTGTATTTTC
>ERZ887830.558-NODE-558-length-23400-cov-11.110430_pt1 | contig 23400 bp, 24 predicted proteins | sample MGYA00521101_ERZ887830 | MGnify/ENA primary metagenome ERZ887830 (study PRJEB32303, sample SAMEA104408592) | aquatic metagenome | biome: Marine water; feature: Pelagic; material: water | place: Baltic Sea | collected 2014-06-05T16:38:00 | depth 1,762 m ... | reverse complement strand
AGATAAAAAAATGAATTGGAAATGTAAACATACATGGCCTAAAGCAATGAAAAACACTGCATGGTGTTTAATGGGATGTTCTATTGGTGATTTTGGTACGATTTTATTCTTTCAAATCAATAATATTGATTTTCCATTGTTAGGAATAATGGTATTAGCAATCATTAATGGATTGATAACAAGTATAATATTGGAAACTATAGTACTTACAAAAGAATTAGGAATCAAAAGAGCATTTAATACAGCAATTGGAATGAGTCTTATATCAATGATTTCTATGGAAGCATCAATGAATATTGTTGACTATATAGCAACTGGTGGCGCTATATTAAATCTTTGGGTAGTTCCCATAATGTTGATATTTGGTTTTATAACTCCTCTTCCTTACAACTATTGGAGACTAAAAAAATATGGTATTTCGTGTCACTAAAAAATAATCATCAGAATTAAAACAATAAATATAATTATAACAATTATTGGCCAATTAATTGGTGAAAAAAAATATTTTAATAAATTCAAAACTATTTATTCAATAACCAAAAAGTATTATAATGATTATAATGAATTAAGTAGTCTTGATTGCATCTAGTTTTGCTAACAAATTTAAAATTTTTAATTTTTTTATAAGTAATTTTTTTCTTATTAAAATCAAGAGAGTAATGTCCATTACCATTTATAGACAAAAATTTATCTAAGTTTTTTAATTTATTGTTTGAAGAAAAAAATTCAATTAGATTTGAAACTCCATATTTAGAAGAATACACACCAGCACAACATTGAGAATTAAATTTTTTTTTACTTAAATGAGGTGCAGAGTCTGATCCAAAGAAAAATTTTTTATTTCCTGACAAAGCAGCTTTTTGTAATGATAGTTGATGTGACCTATTTTTAATTAAAGGCTTACAAAAAAGTTCTGGTTTTAATAAATCACCAAGAAAAGAGTTGGTATTTTCGAGTAAATGATGGACAGTAATGGTTGCTCCTATATTTTTATTTTCTTTTACATAATCAACAGCATCTTTGGTTGTAATGTGCTCAAGTGTGATTTTAATATTAGGAAAATTATTCTGTATCCAAACTAATTCCTTATTGAGAAAGATTTTTTCCCTTTCAAATGGATCATCAAAAGGTGCTATCGTTTCCCCATGTAGGCATAGAGGAATACTATTTTTTTCAAGTATCTCAAAATGCTTACTGAGTTTTCTTATATCCCCAACACCTGAAGTAGAGTTGGTTGTGGCATTTTTTGGATATAATTTTGCGGCAAAAAATAGATTATTTTGGTAAGAATTTTCAAGATCCTTAATTGACCAATCATCATTTAGATAAACTGTAAATAAAATATCCATTTGATTACTGCCTATCTCTTCTATTTGATTTCTATAATTTAAAAGTATTTTTGAATTTGTAATTGGATTTGAAAGATTAGGCATAATTAAAATTCTTTGGAAATGCTTTAAGTTTTCATTCAAAGAATGATTTAGTATAGGGCCTTCTCTCAGGTGAACGTGAAAGTCGCTAGGTCTAAATATGCTAACCATTTAAGATTTTTTTCATTAACATTTCAACATTATCATATGAAATATCATTCATTAAGCATTTATCATATTTATTTAAATTTAAGATGTGAGATGTTAGTTCCCTATATGATTGTGCCGATCTCACTAAGTATGATTTTTCAGATAATTTGGGAAAATATATATTGTCATCTGTTGGACCAAAGAGACATATTGAGGGGGTATTGGCTATCGATGATAAGTGCATCATACCTGAGTCATTACCAATAAATATTGATGATTTTTTTAATAACGCAAAATCATCTAATAAATGATTAGAACCACATTTATTGATTATCCTAATGTCATTATTATTGTTTAAAAGATGAAATCGTTTTGAGTCTTCTTTTGATCCTAAAACAAATATTTTAGAAATTCCTAGTTTTAATAAAATCTCGCAACATTTATTAAAGTTAGTTAAAGGCCATTCTTTTGGCATCCAGTTTGCAAATGGTGCGATACAAGCATAATTTTTATCATTTATATTTTTTAACCTACTCTCTCGAATTTGTATTGAGTAGTCATAGTTTAAATCTGTATCAAATTGATGATGTATAAGATTGTAGATATTTTTATTTTTTAGCATTTTAAAAATATTTTTATTTTTTGAATTTAAGAAATAGCTAATTGGAGAAGAGCGAAAATCAATTATATAATCAAATTTTTGATTTCTTAATTTAAGATAAAGATTTATCCAATGGGAACTATATTTTTTTTTTACTAGTAATATTCTTGAAAATATATTTGAGTAATCATCATATAAGGGCATTGGTAATGAGCCTGACACAATGGTTACTTTGATATTAGGAAATTGTCTTATAAATTTATTTAATACTTGGATATTGATGATGGCGTCACCCAATCTATTAGATGATATAAATAGTAAATTCATAAATAATTAGTTATTAATAATACATATATCATGCTTACTCAAATACCTAAACCAATTATGATTTTAGTAAAGGGATCAGAGTCTCTAGAATTTTTACAAAACTTAGTGACAAATGATTTAAATAAGTGCGATAAAAAGCAACATAATTTTATACTAACTCCTCAGGGTAAAATAAAATACGAAATTTATATTACCAAAAATGGAACTAATGAATTCTTAGTGGAATGCTCCAATGACCAAAACAATATATTAGAGTATTTTTCTAAATATGCTGAACTTTCAGATGTAAATTTAAAAGTACAATCACTGCCAAAAAATTCAATTTATAATAAAGATTATTTATCTAACTCATTGAGTATAGGTATTGTAGATGCTAACTTTCAACAAACTGATAAATTTTATCCATCTGAAATTTCAAATAATGCAATTGATTATGAAAAAGGATGTTATGTCGGTCAAGAAGTTGTCTCAAGAATGAAACATAGACAATTAAATAAAAACTTAGTGAGAGTTTTTAAAAAAATTATACTAATAGAAGACTTTTTAGAAAAAGGAATAGAAAATTTTGAAATATTAAGTGAGTATGAGGATTACTTAATAGTGAAATATAAAGCTGATATCGAAGAATTTTACTTATATTATAATAAAGATTTCTACGAACTAATTAATCAAAATATTTAGAATAATAGCTTTCAAGCATATCAATATTTACTCTTTGTTGTTTCATTGTATCTCTATCTCTTATAGTAACAGTATTGTTCTCTAAGGTTTCAAAATCCACTGTAATACACAAAGGTGTTCCAACTTCGTCATGCCTACGATAACTTTTTCCAATATTTCCAGAATTTTCTAAAATAACTCTTCCGAGTCCAATTTTTTGTAAATCTTTTTTAATTTTTTTTGCCAAGTTTACTAACTCTTCATTGTTTCTTTTCAGAGGTATCACTGCAGCTTTAATTGGTGATAAATGTGGTTTGAGGGCTAAAACGATTCTAGAGTTTTGCACATCATTAAAGTAAGCCTCATTTAATAAAGCTAAGACTCCCCTATCAACTCCTGCCGATGGTTCTATTACAAAAGGAATTATCCATTTTTTTTCTTCAAGTTTATGAATTGCCAATTTAGTTGTAGATTTTTTATTTTCCATGACCTTTGCTGTAATATCAAATTCATCCTGATTTTTTGTATGAGAACCTAAATCAAAATCTGTTCTATTAGCTATGCCCTCTAACTCCTCATTACCATGGGGAAATTTATACATGATATCGATTGTTGCTTTTGAGTAATGTGAAAGATCTTTTTTTTCAACTGTATATAGTTCAATATTTGCTTTTTTTATTCCCTGGTCTATCCACCAATTATATCTTAAATCAACCCAGTGCTTATGCCATTTTTCATCAGTCCCTGGGTCTACAAAAAACTCTAATTCCATTTGCTCAAATTCTCTAACTCTAAAAATAAAATTTCTGGGCGTAATTTCATTTCTGAAAGCCTTTCCTATTTGAGCTATTCCAAAAGGAAGAGATTTATTTGTAGAATCAATTACATTTTTAAAATTAGTAAAGATTTGCTGTGCCGTCTCAGGTCTTAAATAAGCAAATGAAGTTCCATCATCAACAGGACCAATTGCAGTTTTAAACATTAAATTAAAAGGTCTAGGTTCGGTTAAATCAGTGGATTTACAATTTGGGCAAGTATTATTTTCTAACTGATCGTCCCTCCACCTAGCCTTACAAGATTTACAATCTACGAGAGGATCAGTAAATGTATCTTCGTGACCAGAATGCTTTAAAACTGCCGGAGCAGTGAGAATGGATGCATCTAAACCTTCAATATCATCCCTCTCGTATATCATTGATTTCCACCAAGACTGTTTAAGATTATTTTTTAATTCAACACCCATTGGACCATAATCGTAAAGTCCTTTAATACCTCCATAGATATCATTCGACTGGAAAATAAAACCTCTTCTTTTACAAAGAGAGACTAATTCATCCATTGTACTAGCTGTCATATTTTTTTTTAAAGCCCATATTTAGAAAATAACTGTTCTTCTCTTAATTTGTCAAATAATGTTGACACGTAATCTTGATGTATCCCTAAACCTAATTTTTGTTTAAGGGATTTAGCTTGCTTAATTTTTTTAATTTTAACTTTTTCACCAAATATTGATTTTAATGTTCGAGCTTCACTGCCAATATCATCAATAAGACCTAAACTTTTAGCTTCTTTTGCAAGCCAAAAACTTCCAGAAAAGATTTCTTTTTCATTAGAGGATTTAATTTTTTTTCCCCTACTAGATTTCACCCAACTTATAAAATTGGCATGAATATTATTTTGGATCTTTTTTAACTTATTCAAGTCAGTTTTGTTAACAGGAGAAAATGGATCTAAAAAACTTTTATTTTGTCCTGCTGTAAAAATTCGCCTCTCAACTCCTATTTTCTTTATAAGACCAGTAAAGCCAAAACCACCAGAAATTACACCAATAGAGCCTATTATTGAATTATTATCAGCATAAATTTTATCAGCGGAACAAGCTAGCCAATATCCTCCTGAAGCGGCAACATCCTCGACAAAGGCATAAACTTTAATTTTTTTTTTCAATGCGATAGATTTAATTTTATTTCCTATTAAGGATGATTGGACGGGCGATCCACCAGGTGAATTGATATTTATAGAAATTGCATCGCATTTCATTTTTTCTAATTTAGTAAAAATAGAACTTAAGGCCTCATTATTTAGCTGTGCCCTTGCTCCTGAAGCAATTACGCCTTTTAAATCAATAGAAATTACAGTTTTACTACTTCTAAACATTTATATCATCCATTCTTTCATATACTCACTATATCCATCATTATTATTTCTATTATGTACAATTAAACTAGAAATAGTTTCTGATGAAAAATTATCAGATTTTTCAATTTCCATAATAATGTTTTTTGGATCACTGTCAGCATAAGATTTAATAGGTTGGATTTTAATATTAACATTATAATTTTTAAGAATACTCATTAGTAGGTCTTTATTATTGTATCGGTTTATCATAAAAGCTTTACCATTATTTTTGAGGTAATCTAACATATTTTTAAACCATTCATTGAGCTCTTCTAACGAAGTATATCGAGCATCGCGTAGTAATTTATTTTTGGACTGAAGAACAGAATTTTCTAAGAAAAAAGGTGGATTTGTGACAATAACATCAAAAAAATCTAGATAAGTCTTTTTTTTGTCTCTAATGTTGATATTTTCAAATATTAAATTGTTAAAATTATTATCGAATTTACTTTTATTAGCTAGAGTCAAAAAATCTATATTTTTATCCCATCCATATATATAAGAATATTTATTTCTATAAGCTAAAATAAGAGAAATCGATCCACAACCACAACCAATATCTAATATTCTATTAGCGTTTGGACTAATTTTAGAGGCTAATATTATGGGCTCAATGCCAGTTCTATAACCATTCTTGTATTGATAATAAATAATTTTATTCTTTAATAGGTAGTCTTTTGTATATAAATTTATTTTATCCAAAATGAATTTAAAAGTTATTAATAAAAATGAGGAATTACAAGAGTTTGTGAAGACAGTAAATTTAATTTCCTCTGAAATAACAGATAAATTAAGAGAAACTAACATTTTTATTGATGAATACCTCAATAGTCATCAAGAAATTATTCCTGAGATGGGAAATTATTTTTTTTCCTCAAGAGGAAAACAACTGAGGCCTTTACTCTGTTTATATTCATCAAAAATGATTAATGAGAATTATAATGAGATGAAATCAGATATATATATGGCAGCTGCATTAGAGTTTATACACTCTGCTACTTTACTCCATGATGATGTTATTGATAAAGGACTTGAGAGAAGAGGTAAAAAAAGTGTTAATTCATTATGGGGGAATAAACATAGTATTCTGCTTGGAGATTATATGTTCTCAAAATCTTTTAAACTAATGACAAAATCAAATTCTCTGAAGGGAATGACGTCCTTAGCTGAAGTTAGTGCAAAGATAACAGAAGGAGAGTTTTTACAATTATCAAATGAAAAGAATATTGATTTATCAATACAAACATATTTAAATATTATAAGAGCTAAAACTGCGGAACTATTTTCAGCATCGTTTAAAATTCCAGCGATCTTGACAAATCAATCAGATGAAAAAGTAGAAGAACTTCATATTTTGGGTATGAATTTTGGAATTATATTTCAAATACTTGATGATTTATTAGACTACGATGTTTTAGGTAATACAGGAAAAGATATAGGACAAGACTTCTATGATGGAAAAATATCTATACCTATTATTTTGTTAATTGAAAAATCAAATACAGAAATTTATAAATTTTTAAAAAATTTATTTTCATTAGAGACGAGAACGTCAGAGCAACTTGAAGAAGTAATTAAACTTATAGAAAAATATGAAATCAATAAAGAAGTTAAATCTTTTTTAGATATATATGTAGATAAATCTGAAAAAATATTAAATAATTTTAAAAATCACGAGTCTGAGATGTTGAAAAAACTAATTAAAAGTTCAATGGACAGATGCTATTGATTATATTCAAATTTCTTAGAGGGAAATTTTTCGTTTCGAACTTCTGAAGAATATTTTTGTACAGAACTTTTAATAGTTTTTGAAAGATCAGCATATTTTTTAACAAATTTTGGGTAGTATTCAGAAAAAAAACCTAGCATATCTTCTGAGACTAAAATTTGTCCATCGCAATATTTTGAAGCACCAATTCCAATGGTGGGAATACTAACGCTATTAGTTACCTGTCTTGCAACATGACTTATTACACCTTCTAATAAAATAGATATTGCCCCAGCCTCTTCTAATAATTTAGCATCCTTTAGTATATTAATAAGATCATGCTTACCTCTTCCGTAAATCTTGTATTTATTACTTGAACTAAATTTTTGAGGTTGTAGTCCTAAATGAGCCATGACTGGTATACCAATTTTTTTGAGTTTTTTTATTACATTAACTAACTCTATATTTCCCTCAATTTTAACCCCATCACATTTAGTTAGCTTAATAATTCTTTTGACTCTTTTAATTACTGAAGTTTCATTAAAATTTTTAACATAAGGCAAATCAAAAAAAACTAATGATTTAGTGGATGCTTTTTTTACGGCCTTAGCATGAGCAATCATCATATCGTCAGTAACGTTTCTAGTATTATCCATACCATATAAGACCATTCCCATGCTATCGCCAACTAAAATGACATCAATAAGTCCATCAATAGTTTTAGTGAAATTAAAACTGTAAGACGTTAAGCAAGTAATTTTTTTTTTACTGTTTTTATTAAAAATTGATGTAATGTTTTTTTTCATGAAAAATAAGTTAATAAATAATATCAGGATTGTAAAAGACTTTCCAAAAAAAGGAATTGATTTTTACGATATATCGAGTCTTTTAGCAAACCCAGAGCTCTTTAATAAAGCTGTAAATCAAATGTCACATATAGTAAAACAAATGAAGCCCACAGCAATTGCAGCAATAGATTCAAGGGGTTTTATATTTGCCTCGATAATAGCTTATAAATTAAAAATCAAATTGATAATGATTAGAAAAAAGGGAAAGTTACCTGGTAAAATATATAAAGAAACATACAAACTAGAGTATGGAACTAATGATTTAGAAATTCAAAAAGACTTCTTATCATCTAGTGATAATGTAATTGTTGTTGACGATATATTAGCAACTGGAGGTACTTTTAATGCTGCTTTTAAACTAATTAGTAAAAATAATGCTAAAATACTAGGGTCTATTTCTTTATTGGAATTAGTTTTTTTAGATGGAAGAAAAAATTTAAAATATGAACACCATAGTTTATTGAGCGTTAATACTTAGAATACTCCTTCTCTTCTGAAACATTTGAATTTGTCAAATTATTAATATCTTTTTTAATTTTTGCTCTTATGTCATTTTTAAAATGAACGTCTCTTGATATTTTAATAAAGCTCTCACCAAAATCTTTGCTTGCTTCCATTTCTCGTTTGATGTTTTCTATATCCCAAAGCTCGCTATTTATATTTTTTAAATTTTGAATATGATCAGTAAGTTGATCGCTCATATTATCGAATTTTAATGCTTCTTTTTGCAAGATATCTAATTCTTTATGAACATTTTCTAACTTGCTTTTATCTTTAATTTTTTCAGTCTTAATTTTTAGGATTGTTATTTTATCAAATAATTCTCCAGCTGATATTTCAACAAGTACTTTCATTTCGATCTTCCATATATGTCTGAGTATCTTTTTATATCAGACTCTAAAAATTTTGTTCCTGTTTGCACCTCAATAAACATTAGTTTTTTAGTTTTACTTTCATTTAAAACTCTATGTTTTGCTTTTTTAGATATAAAGATATTTTCATTTTTAACTTTATAGTATGTTTTGTTGTTTATTATAACCGTTGCTTTTCCTTCGATGACAACCCAATGTTCTGATCTGAGATCGTGAGATTGATAAGATAAAACTCCTTGAGGATTAACAATTATTTTTTTTATTAAAAAATCTTTACTTTTTGCTAAGACGGTATAGTTACCCCAAGGTCTTGTAATTGTTTTTTTCATCTAAAATATTTGAATTTTTTTTCAACAGACATTAAGTTCATGATTAATGCACAAATAATCATATTACTCAACAAAGAACTACCACCATAGGACATAAAAGGTAATGCAACGCCCACAACAGGCAATATGCCCAAAGTCATAGAAATATTAATTACCACTTCTAATAATAGTTTTATAGATAGTCCTAAAATAGCCAATTTAACGAATGTGTTTTGAATGTTTATTGATTTTATAATTGGAATAATAATCAATAGTATGAATATAGAAATTAAAATAATAGATCCTATAAAACCAAACTGCTCAGCAAAAATAGAAAATACAAAATCCGTTTCTTTTTCAGGTATAAAATCTAAGCTTGATTGTGAACCTCCAAGAAAGCCATTACCTCTAGTACCACCCGATCCTATTGCTATTTTAGATTGTATAATATGATAACCTCTTCCCAATGGATCTAAATCAGGATTTAGAAATGTTTTAACTCTGCTTTGTTGGTAAGGCTTTAAGAATGTCCAAAGAAATGGGCTTATAGCAATCATTATAAAGGAAATTAAAATTGGATATATAAGTCTAATTCCAATAAAAAAAATCATTAAGCATCCTAGTATTAATAGAATTAAAGCTGTTCCCAAATCTGGCTGAATAGCGACAAGAATAAATATTATAAATGTAATTATTAATGGAATAATTGATCTAGAGACCTGCAAATGCCCTTTAAAATCTAAATTATGAAAGTATTTTGCGAGATACAATACTAGGAAAATCTTTGCAAATTCTGAGATTTGAAGATTAATAAAACCAAGTCTTAGCCATCTTCTTGCTCCCATACCGGTGTATCCAAAAAAGAGAGTTAAAAGAAGTCCGATTACAATGAGAATTAAAAAAACTTCACATAAATTAAAAATAATTCTTGGTTTGAGCATTAATATTAAAAAAAATAAGGGAATAAATACTAAAAATCTAATTAACTGATTTTTAGCCCATGGATCTAAAGAACCTGATGCTGCAGAAAATAAATTAATCTCTCCAATCCAAAAAATGATAATTATTAATAGAAAATAAAACCAATTTAATTGCAATATGCTTTGAAAATTCTTAAACATTGTTCTTTTCAGCAAAATTAAGAATTTTGTGAGCTAATGGTGCTGCAAGACTGGAACCACTACCACCATTTTCGATAATAACACTTGCGATGTATTTAGGATTATCAACTGGACCATAGCCGACAAATACAGAATGATCTTTAAATTTCTCAAGTTGTTCTTTTTGTTTTTCTTTATAAAGATCGTCCTCACGGTCACTTTCTTTGATAGAAATTACCTGAGAAGTACCTGTTTTACCTGCAATTTTTATATAATTAGGATTGTCTCTAAAAAGTTTGTTTGCAGTACCTCCAGCTTCATTAACAACAGAATTTAGGGCATTTAAGAGTATTTTATGAAATTTTTCATTAATTTTTCTTCCTAGAAATTCAACTGATTGATTTTTTAAAATTCTTGGTTTTGGGTAAACACCTCCATTGATAATAGAACTATAAAAAGTTGCTAATTGTAGAGGTGAAACTTGGTTAGCACCTTGTCCTATGCAAGTAATTAAAGTTTCACCTGGGAACCAGCTTTCATCATAAGTTTTCCTTTTCCACTTTTTATTTGGTACCAAACCAGGCTTTGCATTGGAAAGGCCAATTTTATATTTTTGATTAAAACCCATTTCAGTGGCAAGGCTAGAAAGGTCGTCAATATTTAATAATTTAGCCAACTCATAGAAATAAACATCACAGGATTCTTTAATTCCTTTTTTTAAGTTAACTTTGCCATGACCACCTTTTTTCCAACAATAATAATTCCTACTACCAATACTAGAATAACCTTTACAAAAAAATTCAGTTGCCTCATTAATGAGGCCTTTTTCTAAGCCTAAAAGTGCAGGTAATGGTTTAAACACAGACCCAGGGGGGTAAAAACCTGAAAATGCTCTATTAAATAAAGGTTTATTTTCATCATTAAGAAAGGAGGAAATTTTTTCAGAGTCTCTATTTTCAAAATCTTGAGAATTAAAAGTAGGATTAGAATTTAATGCAAGTATGGAACCATCTTGAGCATTTAATACAACTACAGATCCTTTTTTATTAACAGGAATAATATCTTGACAGAAATTTTGCAGATTAGAGCTGACAGTTAAGTGTAAATCAGAACCTTTAATTGATGGTTCTAAAGAAATTTGTCGAACAGTTTTACCATAAGCATTTACTTCATTAAAAGTTTTACCGGGGAAACCTTTCAAGGTGTCATTATAGAATTCTTCAATATGAAAAGCACCTTTAGGAAAATCTTTTAGAGAAGTTTGTGACTCCGACATATATCCTATTATCTGTGAAAAATTTTCATGAGGATAATATCTTTTCTTAGTTTCTAAAATTTTAATTGATGAAAATCGAAACTTATTTTTTTCAAATTCTACAATAGAATTCCAAGGTATATTTTTAAGTAAAAAAAAAGGTTTATATGAATTATATTTAGATAATTTATCTTTTAATAACTCATATTTAACTGGTTTTATAATTTTACTGAATTGCTTTATTTCAAGATCATAATTTTTATTTAAATATTTATAAACAACAAAACTATAATTAGATATTGTTCCTGCTACTAGAAGACCATTTGTATCGAATATATCTCCCCTTGAAGGTGGTGTAATCTTAGTTGAGATTCTATTTTCTTTAGATTTTTTTTTATAAGTATCACCACGGATAATTTGAAGAAAAAAGAGACGAACTGAAATAATTAAAAAAAATAAAAAAGCTAATATTATTGCTAGAAAAGACCTTCTTTTTATAATTTTACTACTATCAAAATTTGAGTTCATTTGACCTCAATAATATTAAGTTACTTAGTAACATTATGATAATGATAATGGAAATATAAATGAAATTTAAATTTAAATAAAAGGTATTTTCAACTATTAGAAGTATTAAAAATGATAGAATAATAGAAATGATAGAAATATGATTTTTTGATAATGTAAAACTATCGATAATTCTATTTAAAATAATAAATGGAAAAAACATTAATAAATAAAATGATAATAAATAGTTAAAAGTTATAAAATCTAGAAATATTGATGAAATTATAATTAATACTAAATCATTAAAAATTGATTTATCATAAGAAATACTTTTAATAACTATAAAATTTATAACCAAGAATATAATTAAATAGTCAAAAACCATGCCAAACTGATCAAATAAAATAATTAGGGTAAATATGTATATAAAATTAATCACCAATAATTACTCTAGCTGTAGAATAACTAGTAATTAATTTTGTCTTTATAATAAAATTATTATCTATTACCTCCACATTTCCAATTTTAATATAATGATTACCAATTTTAATTTTAACTATATCGCCTGCACTTAAATTTAATTCTTCTGTACTATCTTTTTGTCTGATGAAAATAAGCCCTGTATTATTACCACTTACGATATAAGATTTTTCATCTATAAGCACCTCATCGCCATAGTCGACATTAAGTACCCCCACCACTTCAGAACTACTTGAGTTTACAGTTTTAATTCTTCCAATAATTTCAGTATCTGAAATTACATAATTACCAGTTGAAATTCCAGAATTGTATCCCTTATCGATTATAAATAAATCTCTAATTAAATGATTTTTATTACCAATGATATTAACTCCAACAGATTTTGGAAAATTTTCTAAAGATTCAAATAAAGTATAATTTAACTCATTAAATTTACTTAATGATATTACTAACATTGAGTTAATTGATTTAAGATTAAGTATTTCTTTTTCTAATTTTTTGATTTCATTTGAGTAATTATTATTTGTTCTTAAAACATCAAAGTAATATTGAGTATTATTTATTAATGATTTTACTGGTTTAAAGGCAATGTCTTTACTGTAATAAAATTGTGTTCTAATTTTAGATCCAATAGAAGGAAAAAAAAATACTAAAATAAAGGAAATAATTATAATAATAAAAAGGAAAAGTAATTTTTTATTATTAGTCACTTAAAAAAACATTCTTAAATGCATGACCTTCTTCTAGAGCTGTTCCTGTACCTCTGGCAACACATGTAAGTGGGTCATCAGCAACTGAAACTGGTAACCCTGTAGTTACTCTTATAGCTTCATCTAATCGGTTTAATAAAGCTCCACCTCCAGTTAGCATAATTCCAGTATCCACTATATCTGCAGCTAATTCAGGTGGAACTAATTCTAATGATCTTTTAATGGCATCAATTATTAATGATAATGAGTCTGAAAGTGCTTCTGCTACTTGTCTTTCAGAAATAACAACTTCTCTTGGTAAGCCATTTATAAGATCTCGACCTTTAACATTTATAGTTTTTCCATCACCATTATCTGGTATCCCGGCACAGCCCACTTCTTTTTTAATTTTTTCTGCCGTACTCTCACCAATTGCTAATTTATGAACTGATCTCATAAAATTCACTATTGAGTCATCCATAGTATCTCCACCTACTTTTAAACTACTGGAGTGAACCACTCCACCCAGAGATAAAATTGCTATCTCTGTTGTTCCACCACCAATATCAACTACCATTGACCCAGTAGGTTCTGAGATTGGTAGACCAGCTCCTATTGCTGCAGCAACAGGCTCTTCAATTAGGTAAACTTTTTTTGCACCTGCCGCATCAGCTGACTCTTTAATCGCTCTTCTTTCCACGTTAGTGGCACCTGATGGAACACAAATAACAATATTAGGGTTAGCAAATATACTTTTTTTATGAACTTTTTTAATAAAATGCTTAATCATAGCTTCTGCTATATCAAAGTCAGCTATGACTCCATCTTTCATTGGTCTGATAGCTTGAATTGACCCTGGAGTCCTACCAAGCATAGCTTTAGCTTCATTACCAACTGCTAATACTGACTTTTTATTGTATTGATCTGTAGCAATAGCTACAACTGAAGGTTCATCTAAAATTATACCCTTACCTTTTACATAAACTAAAGTATTTGCTGTTCCTAGATCAAGACCCATATCTTCACTAAAAAACCCAGTTAAATTCCAATTTTTAAACATTTTATATACCTTTTATTTGAGAAATACTTATCTCAGAAACTCCTTCTTGAATACTATTATTCTTACTTAAATTTAGTATTTTATTACAGGCATTGATATAAGATTTTGCAGAAGCTACAATTATATCGATATCTGAAGCTCTACCAACAAATTCCCTACCTTGATATTCTAATTTAACAGACACTTCTCCTTGAGCATCTGAATCTGGAGTGATAGCATTTATTGAATATTGCTTAAGTTTTGGATTGAATTGAATCACTTTAGAAATACAAGAAAAAACGGCATCAACGGGTCCGTTACCAGATCCACTTATTTCTTTTTGCTCATCTTTATATAATAGCTCCAAAGAAGCTACGTGCTTAGAGTTTGTTCCGGACATAATTGATAAATTGACTAACTTAAGAGTAGTTGATTTGTTGATGTGACTATCGTCGACTAAAGCGATTAAATCCTCATCATAGACATCTTTTTTTTTATCAGCTAACTGTTTGAACTTTTCAAAAATTTCATTGATAAAGTTATCTCCTATTTCATATCCAAGAATTCTTAATTTTTCTTTAAAAGCATTTTTGCCAGAGTGTTTACCTAGCACTAGACTTGATTTTTTTAAACCTATAGTTTCAGGAGACATAATTTCATAAGTTTTAGAGTTTTTTAACATTCCATCTTGATGAATGCCTGCCTCATGAGAAAATGCATTAGCACCTACAATAGCTTTATTTGGCTGTACGGCAAAACCAGTTATAGAAGATACTAATTTTGAAGTCTTAGATATCGATTCAGTATTAATTCTTGTATTAAAATCTAACAAATCAGGTCTAACTCTCATTGCCATAACAACTTCTTCTAAAGCTGTGTTGCCCGCTCTTTCACCAAGACCATTCATTGTACATTCAACTTGTCTAGCGCCATTTTGGACAGCATTTAAGGAATTTGCTACCGCTAGACCAAGATCATTATGGCAATGTACAGATATTATTGCCTTATCGATATTTGGAACATTATTTTTAACCCTACTAATTATCTCTCCAAACTCCATTGGAAGAGTATATCCAACAGTGTCTGGAATATTAATTGTTGTTGCTCCAGAATTAATAGCTAATTCAATGCATCGGTAAAGAAAATCAATGGATGACCTACCTCCATCCTCACAACTCCACTCAATATTTGGGCAGAGATTTCTTGCAAAAGAAACACTATCTTTGATTTTTTCCAATACCTGTTCTTCTGACATTTTTAACTTAAACTCCATATGAATTGGGCTTGTTGCAATAAAGGTGTGGATTCTTGGGTTTACAGCTGATTTAATTGCGTTCCAAGCTATTTCAATATCTTCATATTTCGCTCTTGATAAAGCTTGTATTTGACAATCTTTGATTTCAGAACTAATTGCACTAACTGCATCAAAATCTCCCTTAGAGGCAATTGGAAAGCCAGCTTCAATAATGTCAACTTTAAGTTCTTCCAAACATTTAGCTATAGAAACTTTTTCCTCTAAATTCATAGAAGCTCCGGGAGATTGCTCACCATCCCTTAAAGTTGTATCTAAAATTAATACTTTTTCTGACAAATATTAAATATCCTTAACTAATTTATTTGAAGCAATCCATGGCATCATAGATCTTAATTTAGCTCCAACTTCTTCGATTTGGTGTTTTGCCCCATCTTCTCTCATTTGTTTAAATTTAATTTGACCAGACTTATGTTCGTCCATCCACTCTTTAACAAAAGTTCCATCTTGAATTTCTTTTAATACTTGCTTCATTGTCTCTTTTGACTGCTGAGTAACAACTCTTGGGCCTCTTGTATAATCTCCATATTCTGCAGTATTAGAAATTGAGTATCTCATGTTAGCCATACCGCCCTCATACATTAAATCTACGATAAGTTTTACTTCATGAAGACATTCAAAATAAGCCATCTCTGGAGCATAACCAGCTTCAACTAAAGTCTCGAAACCATTTGTAATTAGTGACATCAATCCTCCACATAGGACTGTTTGCTCTCCAAATAAATCTGTTTCGCATTCTTCTTTAAAAGTAGTTTCAATTATTCCTGATTTACCACCACCAATTGCTGAGGCATAAGCTAGGCCAAGTTCTTTTGCGTTACCACTAACATTTTTATCAACCGCAATTAAACAAGGAACTCCTCCTCCTTTTAAATACTCTCCTCTTACAGTATGACCTGGGCCTTTAGGGGCGATCATAAAAACATCAAGATCTTCTCTAGGGTTTATAAGTTTAAAGTGAATATTTAATCCGTGAGCAAAAGCAAGCGCTGAACCTTTTTTAATATTAGGTTCAATCATAGTTTCATAAATTTCTTGTTGGTTTTCGTCAGGAGCTAAAAACATAACAATGTCTGCATCTTTAACAGCATCTTCAGGTGTTTGTGATTGTAATCCTACATCCGATGCCTTTTTAATAGAACTTGAGCCTTCACGAAGAGCTACAATAACATTAGTTGCTCCAGACTCTTTTAAATTTAATGCATGGGCGTGTCCTTGGCTTCCAAAACCTACAATAACAATTTTTTTATTTTTAATTAGATTAAAATCTGCGTCTTGTTCATAATAAACCTTCATAATATTTACTCCTTATATTGATTAAACTCCAAGGCCAATAGGGCCACTTCTAACTATTTCAACTTTTATACCATTGATGCCATTTAAGTCATCTAAAAATTTATTAACTCTCTCACTAGTGCCAGAAATTTCATAAATAACAATACCTTCTTTCTTAGAAACAGTTCTTGTTCTATAAATATCAGCTAATGCTAGAGCCTTATTATTCTGCTCTTTATTTTCGTAAGCTATTTTTATAAGTGAAATTTCAGCCTCATAAGATTCATTTAGATCAGCTAAATTAATCGCACTATGAACTGGAACTAATTTTTCTAAATGAGCTATAATTTGTTCGATAACTTTTTCTTCACCAATAGTTTCAAGCGTAATTCTTGATAAGTTTTCTTTTATATCTACCACTGTTACGTTTAAAGCTTCGATGTTATAACCTCGGCCTGAAAATAAACCAACAATCCTTGCTAAAATTCCAGGCTCATTATCAACAATTACAGATAAAACATTTCGTTTAGAATTTTTAAAAGTATTACTTGGTTCGGGATAAACAGAGGCATCAGACATTAAACCAATACCTTACCCTTTTCTTGGTTTTCTGGTTTTTCTTTATCGTATTTAGAAAGTAACATTTCATTATGAGCAGCGCCGCTGGGTATCATTGGAAATACATTTTCTTTTTTATCAACCCAAACATCTACTATGACTGGTCTATTAACACTCATCATTTCATTAATGGTATCATCTAACTCACTTAAATTTTTTGCTCTTAGGCCTACCGCATGAAAAGATTCTGCTAATTTTACAAAGTCAGGAAGAGCATCTACATAACTTTCGGAATATCTACTACCATGCATGAGTTCTTGCCACTGTCTTACCATTCCCATGTATTCATTATTAAGTATAAAAATTTTAATTGGTAATTTATATTGAACTGCAGTCGCGATCTCTTGGATATTCATAAGAAACGAAGCTTCGCCAGCAATATCTATAACTAACGCATCGGGATTAGCCATTTGAGCACCAATTGCTGCGGGCATACCAAATCCCATTGTACCTAAACCTCCTGAGGTAATCCAAGAATTAGGCTTATTGAATTGAAAGTATTGTGCTGCCCACATTTGATGCTGACCCACTTCTGTTGTAACAATAGTCTCTTTATTTTTTGTTAATTCGTTTAATCTTGCGATTGCATGTTGCGGTTTAATTATTTCATCACCTTGCTCATAATTTAAACAATTAGTTTTTTGCCATTCTTTTATCTGTCCCCACCAATTTGATATTTGATTATGATTAAATTCAATATTATTAGACTTTATATAAAGGTTTAAAGCAGAGAGAGCGTGAGCAATATCTGTATTAGTTGAAAAATCAACATTAACATTTTTATTAATTGAACTTTTATCTATATCAAAATGGAATTTTGTTGAATTAGGAGAAAAAGCGTCAAGTCTACCAGTAATCCTATCGTCAAATCTAGCACCTACATTTATCATAAGGTCACAATTGTGCATTGCAAGATTGGCTTCATAGGTTCCGTGCATTCCAAGCATTCCAATTGATAACTTACCATTGCCGGGATAACAACCTAGACCGTGAAGTGTTGTGGTCACCGGAATATTTGTTAGTTCTGCAAATTTTATAAGTTCTTCACTTGCTTTTAATCCAGAATTTAAACAACCTCCACCTACATATAAAACAGGTTTAACTGATGATTTAATATGAGATATTAGACTTTCAATAAAATCTTTTGAAATATCAGTAGAACCAGATTTAATTCTATGAGGTCTAAAATTGATATCTTTTCTGGATTTATAAATAGTTTTTTGTAGTTGAATATTTTTAGGTATGTCTATTAACACAGGACCAGGTCTACCAGATCTAGCTATTTCAAATGCTTCATGAATAATTTCTGATAACTTAGATATATCTTTTACTAAATAATTATATTTAGTACACGGTCTTGTAATTCCGGTTGTATCACATTCTTGGAAGGCATCAGTTCCTATCAAATGAGTTGGCACTTGACCAGTAATACAAACAATAGGAATACTATCCATTAAAGCATCTGTAAGACCAGTAACAACATTTGTAGCTCCAGGACCAGAGGTCACTAAAAGAACTCCAACTTCTCCACTTGATCTCGCGTAACCTTCTGCTGCATGTACCGCACCAGCTTCAGCTCTTACTAAAACGTGTTTAAGAAAATTTTGCCCAAAAATTGCATCGTAAATAGGAAGTACGGCACCTCCTGGATAACCAAAAATTGTATCAACTTCTTGTTCTTTAAGAGCCTCTAATACAATCTGAGCTCCAGTTAATTCTTTATCAGTATTCATTTTTTTAAGTATATACTTATATTTTCAATTACATCGATGGGAAAGCTTTTTTTGAAATAAGTTCGAATATTTAAAGGAGAGAAATTTTGATTATTCCACCAAGTAAACTGCCTTTTTATGTATCTTTTAGTATTATGCTTTCCATCAAAAATAGCGTCTTCTAAGGAAAGTCTGCTTTTAGTATATTGAATTAACTCAGGTAAGCCGTGCGCTTTTAATAAAGTTTTAGATATATTTTTATACTGCGCTATATCTCTAGCTTCATCTATAGCTCCTTTTTGGATCATCAAATCAAACCTTTCTTCCGCAAAATCGTATAATTCTTTCTTTGGCTTAAAGACTTGAATTACTAAAGAATTTGGCGTGATAGGCTTTCTATTTCCATAAAAACTTTCCATAACAACATTGAATTCAAGACAAAAAGCAACTCTATTTACTAATCTTTGACGATCTTTTGGGAAAATATTTTCCTTATAAAATTTATTTAAAAATTCGATACAATAATCAGCACCTTTAGATAAAAGCATTTCTTCAGCCTCATCTTTATATTTTTTTTGTGTAACAGGTATTTCTGAAATTCCTTCAATTAAAGATTGAACATATAAACCAGTTCCTCCAACAAAGACAGGAATATTACCTCTAGCCCTTATTTGAGGTAAAATAATCTGAACATCTTCAAGCCATTTCTGAACTGAAAAGACTTTATTTTGAATATATCCATACAAATGATGAGGAACAATTTTTTCTTCTATTTTATTTGGACGATTGGATAATATTTTAAGATCCTTATAAACTTGAATACTATCACAATTTATAATTTCAATTTTAAAATTCTTAGATAGCTGATAAGCGAAATCATTTTTACCAGAACAAGTCGGTCCAACAACAAAAATAGTTTTATTCAACTACGAATGGATTGATAAGCCAAAATTCATTACCACTTCTAACGACTCTTAATAAAATTTTGTCTCTTTTTAAACGCAGATTTTCTTTAATAATATTTTTAAAATCTTTTATAGTTGAAACTTTTTCACTACTCACTTGAATAATTACATCATCAACAAGTAAGTTGCTATTTTTAGGACCGATTGATTTAACAATGATGCCATTTTTTATATTGGCTAAAGCTAGGTCTTCGATATTTTTAGGGCTTAATTCTGCAACAGTAATATCTAATTCAATAATCTCTGATCCGTCAGCTTTGGCAATAACGCTCTCATTTAACTCATCAATTGTAACCATAATTTCTTCGTATTTCTTATTTCTCCAAACCTTTACTTTAACTTCTTTTCCAATAGGAGTTTCAGCAACAACTTTAGGTAAATCTTTATAAGATTTGATATCTTTAGAGTCAAATTCTACAATGATATCTCCTGCTAGTATTCCTGCTTTTCCAGCTGGACTTGAAGGATCAACTGATGCTACAAAAGCACCGTCCGTACCTTCAAAACTTAAACTCTCAGAAAACTCAATAGATAGATCTTGGATCTGGACCCCAAGCCAACCTCTTTTAGCTTGTCCAAAAGATATTAGATCATTAACAATCAATTGGGCTGTTGAAGCAGGAATAGAAAAACCTAAACCAACACTTCCGCCAGTTTGTGAAATAATCATAGAATTAATACCTATTACTTCTCCACTTAAATTAAATAAAGGCCCCCCTGAGTTACCACGATTAATGGGAGCATCCGTTTGGATAAAATCAACATATGGACCTCCACCAATATCTCTATTAATTGAAGAAATTATTCCAGAAGTAACAGTTCCTCCTAAGCCTAAGGGATTACCAATAGCTAATACAATATCACCAACCCGGGAAACATTTGAGTCGCCCCAGGAAAGCGCATTATTATTTAAACTTTTTGGATTAATTTTTAAAACAGCTATATCCGTTTTTGGGTCGCTACCTACTAAAGTTGCTTCAATTTCTTTTTCTTGGTTACTAAAAACAACCTGAATTTGATCAGCTTTATCTATGACATGGTGATTAGTTACAATATATCCCTCATTGCTGATGACAAAACCTGAGCCTAGTGCTGTCATATTTTCTCTTTGAGGCATTTGATTTCCAAAAAAATCTTCAAACATATCATTAAATGGGTGTCCTTCTGGAAATTCAGGAACATTTTTACTTTGTCTTTCGACAACTTGAGTAGTTACAATACTTACAACTGATGGTAAAAGTTTTTCAACAAGATCCGCATAACCTGTCTCGAATTGTGCAAAAGAATTCTGAGTTGAAACAAATAAGACAATTAATAATAAATAAAACTTTTTCAACATTTCTATATTACCGGAGAGTTTTTCATTAAAACAAATTTAGTATTACCATTTGAAAAATTCAAGAGAAGTATTTCTATTGTTGATTGCCGTTAGAGTTTTCGAAAAATTCAAAAAAATCACTGTCAGGTGAAATAACCATTGTAGTTGAACCATCTTCAAAAGTGTCTGCATAAGCTTCCATAGATCTAATAAACTCAAAGAATTCTGGGTCTTCAGCAAATGCATCATTTAAAATCTGATTTCTAGCAGCCTCACCAGTACCTCTAAGTATATTGGATTGCTTTTCGGCTTCAGCTACTATTTCAATTTTTTCTCTATCAGCTGTTGCTTTAATTTTTTGGGATATTTCCTGACCTTCAGCTCTTAAAAGATTAGCTTCTCTTTCTCTTTCTGTTCTCATTCTATCAAATACGTTAACTTGAACTTCGTTTGTTAATTCTGTTCTTTTAAGTCTTAAATCAACAATCTCAATACCAAAATTTCCTTCATCTTCTTTAACATTTTCTAAAATTTCAGCCATAATCTGATTTCTAGTTTCTGAAAGTAAATCAATTAGATAGTACTGTGAAATGACACCCCTCACAGATGAATTAATAATCCTACCAAGTCTATCAATAAGAGCTAATTCTGTTCTAGTTGTTTGGAAGAATTTAAGAGGATCTTTAATTTCATATCTAACGATTGTGTCAACAACTACTCTTTTTTGATCTCTTAAAATGACTTCTTCTTGAGCTGGGTCTAAATTTAAAACTCTGCTGTCATAATATACAACGTTTTGAATGAAAGGTAATTTGAATTTTAATCCAGGCGTCTGATGAACTGCTTTAGGCTCACCAAATTGAAGAACGATAACTTGTTTAGTTTGGTCTACTACAAAGAAGAAACCACTTGTTAGCATTATCGCAAATGCCAATATGGCAAGGATAACAATATTTCTAGTTTTCATTTACAGATCCATTATTTTTATTTTTTGTTAATTCATTTAAAGGAAGATAAGGAACTACACCATTTCCAGAGTCATTATCTATCATCACTTTGGTAGAGTTTGAAAGAACATCTCTCATGGTTTCTAAGTAAATTCTTTTTCTAGTTGTCTCTTCTGCAGATTGGTAAGTTTTAAGTACCTGTGTAAATCTACTAGCTTCACCTTCTGCTTGTTTAATTAATTTATTTTTATAACCTTCAGCTTCTTGGAGGATTTTTTCTGCTTTTCCTCTAGCTTCAGGGACAATCGTGTTACTATATGCTTCTGCTTGGTTAACAGTTTTTTCTTTATCCTGTCTAGCTTTTTGCACATCATCGAATGCATCAATAACCTCTTTTGGAGGGTTGACATCTTGAAGTTGAATCGACTGGATCAATATACCAGCCTCATATTCGTCAAGCAGATCTTGTAATAAAGTTCGTGATTCTCTTTCAACGGATTGACGAGAAACTGTTAAAAGATCTTCTAATCTAGTTTTACCGACAACTTCGCGAAGGACACTTTCAGAGATTACTTTAACCGTCTCTTCAGGATCTCTTAAGTTAAATAAAAATTGTCCTGCATCTTTTACTCTAAATAAAACTGTGTAATCTAGATCTGAGATATTTTGATCTGATGTAAGCATTAAACTTTCTTCTAGTACGTCTCTTGTTAAATCCCCATTACTTCTAAAACCTACGTTAATTTTTCTTATCGCTTCTACTTTTGGTGTCATCACTTTTCCAATAGGTGTCGGAAAAAAATAATGAAGACCTGGAGAAGTTGTACTTTCATTCCATTTTCCAAATAAAAGCTCTACTCCTTGCTCGTCCGGTTCAACTCGATAAAAGCCAGTTAGTGCCCATAAGATAATTGCGATGATTAAAAGCAAAGATATCCCCTTAGCACCACCTTTGAATGGCATCTTAAAATTATATTTATTTTTTAAATCTTTAAGTAAGTCATCAATTGACTCAGGATTATTGAAGCCACCAGGTTTATTAGACCCACCGCCTGGAGATTGACCCCAAGGGCCATCTAAAGAAAAAATTTTTTGTATGCTTTTGATCACGATATAATATAAATAATGACTAACTCATGAATATCAAGACTTGTTTTGGAA
>ERZ887830.552-NODE-552-length-23602-cov-31.572939_pt1 | contig 23602 bp, 16 predicted proteins | sample MGYA00521101_ERZ887830 | MGnify/ENA primary metagenome ERZ887830 (study PRJEB32303, sample SAMEA104408592) | aquatic metagenome | biome: Marine water; feature: Pelagic; material: water | place: Baltic Sea | collected 2014-06-05T16:38:00 | depth 1,762 m ... | reverse complement strand
AGAGGGGCGAGTTTTCCTTCTCGGTTTATCCGTATATTGGGATTTTTGAAGCAGCTCATCGAGTCGCTCCAGGCTCTCGAGCTTGTTTTTTTCTTGGCTCCTGAACTTTTGCGCCTTGATGACGATCACACCATCAGTGCTAATCCGGGCATCGCGCATCCCAAGAAGCTTCGACTTAACGGCTTCCGGTAAACCAGAGGCCTGGACGTCGAATCTCAAATGGATAGCAGTCGACACCTTGTTGACGTTCTGCCCCCCCGGACCGCTGGCGCGGATCGCTGAAAATTCGATCTGGCTCTCGGGAATGTCAGAAACGCGAACCATCAGGCAAACGAGATGGTGCGGGTATTGAGTGTGTTTAGGCTGATGCAGATCATCCTGATCTCCGTACTCCGGCTCTGTGACGATAAGACGCGTTGATCCCTATCCAGAGTGATGCCTCACGTGACCCACTTCGCCCTCAATACCGAGCGTGGGTTTGAAACTCTCTGGTTTTTTTGCGCTGAAGCAGGTCGAACGCAATACGCCCTCTATCTGCGATCTCTGCATAATACCTAGCTGCACAGGTATCGTTCAAGATTCGCTTCGTCTTACCTGTCCATACAGGGATCAGGGGAGCTCCGAGATCGCATTAGTATAAAAAATGTGGGCGTTTGAACACGAAAAAGCAGTGGGTTTGCAAACCTAAATGGTTTAACACTCGTACACAAATCGATACAAAAACCTTAGTAATCGAGAGAAAGCTCATGAAAAATCTGGACAGGAAAAAGGTTTGCCAAATTTTGAACACAATTATCGAGTATGAGATGGCCGGTGTGGTGAGGTACGCCCACAGCTCTTTAATGGTGATTGGCCCATACAGGCAGCCCATCGTCCAGTTTCTGCAGGAGCAGGCCACTGAAAGTCTGCAGCACGCGCTTGAGGCAGGAGAGTTAATCACCGGTTTAGATGGACATCCCAGCCAAAAAATAGCGGAGATAGAGGAGTCCAACGATCACTCTGTGACTCAAATTTTGTCAGAAAGCCTCGATCATGAGCAGCACGCGGTCAGTCTTTACCAGTCACTGTTGGATGAGGTGAGTGACGCCAGTGTGATGTTAGAGGAATATGCGCGCGGCAAAATCAGTGCAGAGGAGCAGCATGCGCTGGAAGTCAGGAAAATGCTGAAAGACTATTCTCCAGCATTACAGGCTTAGATTATCGCTTTTGATCGTGGCGTCGACCCCTGCCATGTCTAGGCCGATTGGTCGCACCAGGACACGCGTGGACGCGCTAAAAAGGTCAAGTCAGCTTTTTCTGATAATCTTCCACTTCTATTGATCAACGCCGTCTTTGATTGCGCAGCCGACGATGTCCAGAGCATCGCTAAGGAATAGTTAACGTGATGTCTGCCCCGCCAGATCGTAATCGCCTGCAAGCAGCCTTGGAAGAAGCTGACCTGCGAGTGCTGCTTATGGTGATGTTTCAGATCAGTGGCGAAGAACGTTGGTTGCAGGAGCCTTATCGCGCTCGGCGGGACGTGAAGCTCATCGCCGATGAGGATGCAGGATTTACGCCTGAAGTACAGGCCGAGATACGCGCAGCTGCCCTGCAAATGCTGACCGATCAGGCCCACTCCCCGGCGCATCCTGTGCCTGATGAAGCGCTCTTAGAGCGCATGATGTCGGTCTGTCTTGGCGAGAAAGTGGCGCCAGAGTATGCGCCAACGATGCGGGAACAAATGGGGTTTGCACCGGTGATGGAGAGCCTAACGCCCCTTAAGGCGGTGCCAGTTAGTCACCAATTGCCGGTGATTATTGTTGGTGCCGGGATCAGCGGCATTCTGCTGGGTAAAATGTTGTTGGAGCAGGGTATACCTTTTCGAATCTTCGACAAGAACAGCGAGGTAGGGGGGACATGGTGGGAGAACAGGTATCCCGGCTGTGGAGTAGATACCCCTAATCATGCCTACTCGTTTTCTTTTGGGCCGCGCTATCCGTGGCGGCGATTTTTCTCGCCTCGAGCCGATATTCAAGATTATTTGGAGCAAACCGCAGCGGCGGCCAATCTCTATCCGCACATCGAATTTAACACCCGGATAGAACAGGTACGGTGGGACAGCGATAACGCCTGTTGGCAAGTGACGGTTCGATCCTCCGCCGGTGAGTCAGTGGTGCAGGGCTTTGCGGTAGTCAGCGCCGTGGGTCAATTGAATCTGCCGTCCCTGCCAACGCTTCAAGGGATGGAAGACTTTGAGGGCCCTATTTTCCATTCTTCTGATTGGCCCACAGATCTAGATCTGGCGGGCAAAAGAGTGGCAGTGGTAGGCACTGGCGCCTCGGCGATGCAGATCGTACCGACTCTCGCCGATACGGTGGCTGAACTGACCGTTTATCAACGCAGTCCCCAATGGGCACGTCCGATCCCTCGTTTTCATGACGAGCTCAGTGAATCGGCGCACTGGTTAGTGGAGCAGGTGCCCTTTTATGCAGCCTGGCTGCGCTTTACCGTGCTATGGCGTTACGGTGATGGTCTGCTGCCGTTTTTGCGCAAGGACCCTGACTGGCCGCACCCAGAGCGCTCGATGAACCGTGTTAACGAAAAACATCGACTCGAATTGTTGGGGCACATCGAAAATACGTTGGGTGATCGTCACGACTTGTTGCAAAAGTGCATTCCTGAGTATCCGCCTTACGGCAAACGCATGCTGCTGGATAACGGCTGGTTTCAAACCTTACTCAAACCCAATGTAGAACTGGTGACCGCGGCAATAGACCACCTCGATCAGGAGGCGATTATCAGTTCGGATGGCGTTCGCCGTGAGTTTGACGTGGTAGTGCTGGCAACCGGTTTTCAGGTGGGCAAAATGGCGGCTCGACTGAACATCACTGGCCGTGATGGCATTCGATTGGAGGACGAGTGGGCAGATGATGATCCGAGCGCCTATCTCGGTATTTCGGTGGCGGGGTTCCCCAACTTGTTTTGCATGATGGGGCCGGGCACCGGGCTGGGGCATGGCGGCAGCGCCATGTTTCAGGCAGAAGTGCAGGCGCGCTATGTCACCGAATGCGTGACGGGCATGCTGAATCGTGGAGACCGGTCCATGGAGGTCAAAAAGGAGGTACAGCAGGATTTCGTCGACCGGTTGGATGCCGAGCATGCACAAATGATCTGGATGCATCCGGGTCTGCATACGTATTACCGTAATGCCAAAGGGCGAGTCTTTTCCTTGCTGCCTTGGCGGGTCGTGGATTACTGGCATATGGCCAGACGCGTCAACCAAGACGACTACCGCTTCTCGCGTTCCAGCAGAGAGCCATAATGGTGGCGTCCCAGATTCCAGTACGCCACGGCGAGTAGACAATAAACCCCAGTGTCGATCATGCCCATACCTGCCCTGGTAGGAGCGATTGGCCGGGTCAAGACACGCGCGCAGGGTTGAGGGCTATCAACGCGGGGCTGAAATTCGCAGCGGTGTTGTTCTCGGTCGGCCTCAGTAAACGCATCCTTTTTAGTGATCATATGTGACAGTGTCGTAGAAGGTCATCGCCCTTTCCCGCACGGGAGCGACTTGCCCACCGCTCACTGCTTTGCCATCCAGTCACGCCACTAAGGTGCTGTTTTTAATCGGATTAGTGACCCAGTTTTCGTTCACTTCGCGAACTTTGGCTATGGCGAGCCTTCATTTTTCACAAAACTGAAACAAAAAATTCATCTTCCCGAAAAGGAAGCGCCATTAAAGTTTCATGGTCTGGTCGTATGTTGGGTATCAACAACCAACGCGGTCAAAGAATTATGCTTTTTCATCTAACACCTCGAAGCATCTTTTTACTTTTCACGCTGCTGTTCAGCTTGACCGCCGGCGCTGGCGCCAGAGCGGCTGATGAGCTGCTCATTTATGTCTTCTCTGCGGACGCTCCCGCTGCCGACGCAGAGGTGGTCATCGACCAGAAACCCGTCGGAAAAACTGCTTTAGACGGCTCATTACTGGTCGATGTCAGTGGTGATGGCACCCATACACTCTCTGTAGTGACGGATGAGGGGAACGTCGAAACGCGATTCAGCTCGGCCGCGGGCCAGCTAATAGACGCCATTATCGAGATTGACCTTGATGAGGTGTTCTTGGATATCTACTCCCAGGCAGAGGGTGTTGCTGACCGCCAGCGTGCTGCAGAGGGAACCTTGAAAATCTTGGTAACCAGCGGCGGCGAACCGGTATCTGAGGAGTCGGTTTACATCGCGGGTCTCGGCACATCTTTGCGCACCAATGCGTCAGGTGAGGTGAGTATCTCATTACCCCGAGGCCGTTATCGGACTCAGATCGCAGAGCAATCGGCCAATCTTCGTGTCGTCGGTGGACTGACGCGAACGGTTGAGCTCGCCATCAACGATTCGAGAGAGACGATCGAAGTGGCAGTGCCCCAGCTAGAGGAAGTGTTTGTGGTGGCAAGCTTCGATCCTACCAGTCTCGAGGTCAGTGAACGCGACACGACGAACATTGTCGATACGATTGGGGTTGAGTTGCTCGCTCGATTTGCGGATTCAGATGTCGCCGCCTCGGTGGTGAGGGTACCGGGTATCTCGGTTCAGGATGACAAATATGTGTTTATTAGGGGTCTTGGGGGCAGGTATGTCTCGGCAACGCTCAATAACGCCACGATGCCGTCAACCAATCCTACCAAGCGCACCGTGCCTCTTGATTTGTTTCCCTCAAATTTTGTCAGTCAACTGGATATCAAGAAAACGTTTTTAACCTCCATGCCAGGTGAGTCGACGGGCGGAAACCTGGTAATCAACACCAAAACGTTCCCCGACGAGGCGATAAGGGGTGTGAATATTCAAGGTGGCTACACTCCGGGTTTAACGTCTGAAACGGTTTTTGTCGACCCGTTAGCCGGCGATTTTGATGGGCTTGGCTGGGACGACGGCACACGGCGGGAAGATCCAGCCTTGTCAGTGATTTCAGGGATGCTCGCGAGTGGACAGGCGGTGGACAGTCAGACGGGAGAGACCTTTCAGTTAGATGACTACACGGCAGGAGAGCTCCGACGGGCAGGCGCGCTGTTGCTAGAGGATGGATTTGACCCAAGTTTTGAGTCGGCGGCGCCTGCTGCAAAGATGGGCGTGAATTTCGGCGATTTATTTTTGCTCGATCGCTCGGAGCTCGGTGTCTATGCGGCGCTGAATTATTCCAATGAATGGAGCCAGCGTGAAAATGGAGAACGCTATACCTACGAGTCGCAGGGTGAAGTCGCTGATAATTTCCTTTACCGCCAGTACAGCAACACCATCCAACTAAACGGATTTTTATCAGTTGGTTGGAACGTGGGTGATAGCACCTTCGAGTGGAATACGGTGGCATCCCGCGTCACCGATAGCCAGCTGGAGCGATCAGTGGGCCAGGAAGGAGATGAGTTTCAAGCGCTGATCAGGCAGACCATTCAATGGGAAGAGCGCCAGTATCTCTCGACACAGGTAGCGGGCTCCCACTTTCTGACGGATAGCGGCTCGCTTCTCTTCGAATGGCAGGCAACGCTCAGTCAGGCCGACCGGTACGCACCTGATCGCAGAGAATATGATTTTACTGCGACCTCCAGTGCTACGAATCCGGAAACGCTGAAAGCACAATACGATTTTCAAAGCCCGAACGACCAGCAGACTGATCTCTTTAACGGATTTATTTTGGAGCCGGGTACTATCGTTCGCCGCTATGATGAATTGGTCGACGACAACCTGGATCTATCGGGCAAGTTTGTCTGGGATGTTTTCGATAGTGGCGTCAGTTTCGCGCAGCTCACAACAGGCGTACAGGTTATCAGTCGTGCGCGTGATGCCGACAGCGCGACGTATGGATTCAATGTCAATCAGGTCAGGGATGACCTGCTTCGCACTAGCAATCTACTCGTTTCAGACGTGGTTTATAGCTGCGACGATGCGGCAGCCAGCATCGAGTGCGGGGCAGAAACAGCGCGAGGGATTTCGAATAACGCTAACACCGGTTTGGTATTTGTTGACAAGACTTTAGCGTCAGATAGCTACGATGCAGAGTTGGAATACAACAGTGCTTATGTGATGTACGACCACACCTTTGATTCATCTTGGCAGGTGATAGTCGGTGGCAGGTACGAAACCTATAAGCAGATCACTAATACTTTTTCTCTGCAGGGTGAGCAGGGCTCTGTGCAGTCAGTTATTGATGAAGACAGCATTCTGCCTAGTGTCGGAGTCAACTGGTTTGTCGCCGATACACATCAATTGCGTTTTGCCCTTTCACAAACAGTAGCTAGACCTGATTTTAAAGAAGCCGCAAACGCGACGTTTTACGATAATGAATTCAACGTTCGAGTGAGAGGTAATCCCTTCCTCGAAATTTCCAACATTATCAACGCTGACCTGCGCTGGGAATGGTACCTCTCGGAGATAGATAACCTCTCTGTCGCGTTGTTCTACAAAGATATGGACAAGCCAATCGAGCGCGTCGTTCAGGCTGCATCAGGCACGGCTGGTAACACGCGAACATTCCAGAATTCAGATTCCGCTGCTTTATATGGCGTTGAGTTAGACGGTCGTTTCGAATTCATTCTTGGAGATGGCTACGACCAAACCTTATTTTTTGCGTTTAACGCAGCGTTTATCGAGTCTGAAGTCAGTGCTAATAATCAAGAGGATCGGTCGCTGCAGGGGCAGCCTGAATACACCGCGAATCTGATCTTTGGCTACGATCATGTCAGTGCCGGGCACCAGCTTACTGTGCTGCTAAATCAAAACGGCAAATCAATTGCCGACGTTGGCGTATCGGGCCAGCCAGACGTATTTCTGGAGCCGCGTCTAGATCTAAACGTTGTCTACCGCTTTGGTATCTCTGACTCACTGACGCTCAAAGCCAAACTCGAGAATCTGCTCGACGACGAGATTGAGTACACCCAGGGCGGTCAGGTTTTTCAGGTTTATAACCGCGGACCCTCCATCCAAGTGGGTCTTGATTGGCAGTTCTAACTTTTCCCTTTTCATTGTTCTTGCGAGGCAGCAAAACCATGATCCGACAAGTACCGAAGATATTCTTCACATTAGTCATGCTGGCTGTTCTGGGCGCCTGCTCAGGGGATGACAGCACCACGATCAATATCGAAGCACCGTCTAATAACGGGGGCGACAGCTCTGGTGGTGATTCTAGTGGTGGTGACTCTGGCGGAGATTCCGGCGGCGAGACGCCAGCGGAGTGCCCTGCGGGCACGTCTGAAGTCAGCGAGGGACTGTGCGAACTGCCCGCGACTGTCGACAGCGATTTGACCCTGACCTCAGGCGTGAGCTATCTGATGACCGATCGCGTGACTGTGGGTAACGGAAACGGTCAGTTAGAGACCAATGGCGACGGCACGCTGGATGACGGCAGCGCGGTTCAATCGGTCACACTCACGATTGAAGCCGGTGTTGAGGTGCGCGGTAAGACAGGCACCTTCGCGAATCTGCTCATCACCCGCGGTAGCAAGATCATGGCGATGGGTACAGCGGATGCGCCCATTGTGTTCTCTTCAGATGATGTCGGCTACGACGGCTCTGGTGAGTGGGGCGGTTTGATCATCCACGGTTATGCGCCTCACAACGAGTGTGCGGTGGGTGGCAGCTACTGCGACATCGACTCCGAGGGTGAATCAGGCTTCGCAGGTGGTTACGACCCCGACGACAGTAGCGGAGTGCTGCGTTACGTAGTGGTTGCAGAGGGTGGCTACGAGTTCTCTACTGGTAACGAAATCAACGGTATCTCACTGGTGGGCGTGGGTCGCGCTACCGAGATGGATTACATTCAGGTGCACGGCAACTCCGATGACGGCATCGAGTTCTACGGAGGTAACGTCAACGTCAAGCACGGTGTCTTCACCAACAACAACGACGATTCTGTCGATTGGGATGAGGGCTATCAGGGCAACCTGCAGTACATCATCGTGAAGCAGGGCGCGTCGAAAGGTGAGGCGTTTGAGATGGATACCGAGGGTTCTTCGGTGGGCTTCTTATCCAAGCCGACGCTTGCGAACGTCACGGTCATCAATGACAAGGTTGCTGATCGAGCGACTTACAGTCTGAACTTCAAGAAGCGCTCTGGTGGCTTCTTCCACAACACGATTGTCACCGTGTCTCCTGAATCTGAGACTGCCCTCACTACCTGCGTGAATGTGGACGGCTCCGGATCAGAGGGTCTTGTGGGTTCCGCGCTAGTGTTGAATAACTGGATTCAGGATTGTGCCTTGGGCGCCGGTGATCGCGGCACTCTGGCCAATGTGTCGGGTTTGGACAATGGCACGATCAATGCGGTGGCGGCTGAGTTGGATAACAACTTTGCCTCGCAGGCGTCAGCGGCAGTGCTAGCTAGTCCTATTGACTGGGATGCGATAAACAGCGCGTTTTCCGAGTCAGTAGCTGATGCCAGCTACCTCGACGCCACGAGCTACATCGGTGCAGTCAATCCGGATGGTAGCGACGTGTGGTGGGCTGGCTGGACAGTCGAGGGCTCTGTAGGAAACCCCACTGTGCCCGAGGCAACCTGCCCGCCGAGCACCGAGACGCTGGATTCTGGGCTGTGCCTGTTGCCTGCGACAGTCGATGCTGACCTCACCTTGAATGGCGGCGTCGATTATTTGATGGAAGGCCGCGTGACGGTGGGTAACGGCAACGATCAGTTGGGTGTTAATTTAGATGGCACGCTGCCCGACGGCTCTGCCGTGAGCAACGTGACGCTCACTATCGAGGCCGGCGTGAAGGTGTATGGCAAGACCGGCACCTTCGCGAACCTCCTCATTACTCGCGGCAGCAAGATCATGGCCAAGGGTACCAAGTCAGCGCCGATTGTCTTCTCTTCTGACGACGAAGGCCTTGACGGCTCCGGCGAGTGGGGCGGTCTCATCATTCACGGCTTCGCACCGCACAATGAGTGTGCGGTGGGCGGCAGCTACTGCGATATCGACTCCGAGGGCGAATCAGGCTTCGCTGGTGGGTACGACCCGGAAGACAGCAGCGGTGTACTGAACTACGTGGTGGTGGCCGAGGGCGGCTATGAGTTCTCTACCGGTAATGAGATCAACGGTATCTCGCTGGTGGGCGTGGGCAGCGGCACAGAGATGGATTACATCCAAGTGCACGGCAACTCCGATGACGGAATCGAGTTCTACGGGGGTAACGTCAACGTCAAGCATGGTGTCTTCACCAACAACAACGACGACTCTGTGGATTGGGATGAGGGTTACCAGGGCAACCTGCAGTACATCATCGTGAAGCAGGGCGCGTCGAAGGGTGAGGCGTTTGAGATGGATACCGAAGGTTCGTCCGACGGCGTCCTCTCCAAGCCGACCTTGGCTAACGTGACGATCATCAACGACAAGGTTGCCGATCGTGCAACATACAGTCTGAACTTCAAGAAGCGCTCAGGTGGTTTCTTCCACAACACCGTTGTGACTGTCGCCGATTCGTCTGATACCGCGGTGGACACGTGCATCAACGTCGACGGCTCGGGCTCCGAAGCGCTGGTAGGCACCGCGCTGGTGATCAACAACTGGATCCAGGACTGCGGTCAGGGCACTGGCGTTCACGGTGGTCTCTCTAGCACCAACGTCAGCTTTGATGCCTCTACGGTCACCGAGACTGATGCAGCGCTGGATGCGCTGTTGAGCTCGCAGGCGCCAGAAGCATCAGGTCTGGCACCACTGGATTGGAGTGCAATCAACGGCGCCTACTCAGAGTCCATGGCAGATGGTGACTATCTGGATGCGACTGACTACATCGGCGCGGTGAACCCCGATGGCACTGATCCTTGGTGGGCCGGTTGGACAGTCACGGGGTCACTCTGATTGTGTGCTGTTGCGAGGTCATGATCTGGATGACCCCCGTCGATGACAGTGTGGCATCCTCATGAACAGGGTTCTGGTAGTGGATGATGATGCCGGTATCAGAGAAATGCTCAGACTCGTGCTGGAAACAGCCGGCTTTGAGTGTTTGGAATCGGCCGATATTCAAGAGGCTTACTGGCATATCACAGATCATCCCCCAGACGTTTTGTTACTAGATTGGATGCTACCTGGCGGCAGTGGCATCGAGCTGTTGCAACGAATCAGGAAAGATCAGGCCACTCACTCGTTACCGGTGATAATGCTCACTGCCAAGGCGCATGAGGACAACATTATTCAGGGCCTCGATATGGGTGCCCACGATTACATTACGAAGCCATTTTCGCCCAAAGAGTTGCTTGCTCGGATCCGCGCGCTATTCAGGTATCGCGACAATCAAGGGGCGCAAACCGAATGCCGTGTCGGCGAGTTGTTGCTGGAAGCCGATAGCCAGCGCGTAACGATGGCGTCAAGGGTACTCGAAATAGGACCTACCGAATTCAAGTTGCTTTATTTCTTCATGACCCATCCGGAACGCGCATTTTCACGTGCCCAAATACTAGATCATATTTGGGGGAAAGATGTGTACGTGCAAGAGCGGACAGTAGACGTCCACATTAGGCGCCTAAGAAAACTGCTTCAGGCCGAGAACACTGCCTATAGTGACCTTATTCAAACCGTGCGCGGCACCGGATATCGATTTTCCCCAAGAGACCTGTTGGCGTCAGAGCAGCAGGCAGAATCGCCCGCAAGCAATAGCGCTGCAACCGCCAGTCATTGAGGTTGCCTGGACTTCGCTCGATCGGCTGAATATGACCGTCGCGGAGTTCGAGGTTACTGCGAATTTTCTCAACGAGGATGAGGGGCGGCGCACGGTTCGTTTGGATTGTGTTGGCAGCGGGTGTTTCGGTAGCTCTGGCGCATTACTCGGTTTTGAAGGGCGGATCGCTTAGGGGAATGCTTGGCTTCTTTCCTTTCCTTAGTAATCGTACTTAGCGGCTTCATACACGGTCATTGCCTTTTCCCAGACGGGTCCTACAAGGCCATCGCCTACCGGCTTACCATCCAGTTCGACCACGGGTCCGATATGTTTGCTGGAGTTGGTAATCCAAACTTCATCTGCCTGATGCACCTCGTCCATGGTGACAATCCGCTCCTCCACCTGAATCGATCCGTCCTGACGCATGGATTCAACCGCGATATGCCGGGAAATACCCGGAAGTATCTGGTTATCCAATCGAGGGGTGGCGACTACCCCATCCTTGACTATAAAAACGTTGCTGATGCTCGCCTCAGTCAACTCGCCCTGAGCGTTATACAAGATGGTTTCGTCCTTCTGGGCCGCGTAACTCTCTTGAAAATGGAGTACGTTCCCCAGTAGAGCCGTCGACTTAATATTGCATCGGCGCCAGCGTAAATCCTGCGCAGACACAGCCCTGAGTCCGGATTTCAGTTTGCGATCAGGGATTTCAGGGTGAGGGTCAATGGCGATCACCATCGCAAAGACGGTTGGCTTGATATCGGTGGGAAAGCCTTGGAAACGACGTCCTTCATTTCCGCGGCTAACGTGGAAATAGATTCCAAGATTCTCGCCGCCATTTTTTTCGCTCAGGTTTGTCGCTACGTCACGCCATTGATCATCACTTAATGGATTTTCGATGCCAATACTGTTTAGGCCCCTGTTCATCCGATCTAGGTGCAGTTGTAGGGCAACCGGTCTTCCGCCGTAGGATGGCGTGGCATCGTAGACGCCGTCCCCAAAAAGGAATCCGCGATCGAAGGGGGATATTCGCGCCTCCTCGGCCGGCATGTAGTCGCCATTTAGATAAACAATCATGATGTGCCTCCCTCGAAAAAAGGTTTTTTCAGTGCCCAGCGATGCTGGGAACGCTTTGTGACCGTCGGGATCCCCATTAGGAAGATTTGATGACTTTGAAAACGCCCAGAGTGCAGATAGGCACGACGTAAACGAGGGCGAAACCCACCGCGAGTGCTGAATATCCCTGAGCGACCAGCGCAACAATACCTAACGATCCCAGCAATCCGCCTAAAATCAGGGTGATAACGGCGATGGCTGCCCTCGCTGGATGCCCCAGCGTATCACCTTCATCTGGCGCGACTACGGCTTCAATACGTTCGATCAAACCTTGTACCAATCCAGCGCCGGTCTCTACTAGTGTGCCCAGCAATGCCACGAGGAAAATGCCAAGCAACAGTGGAGTGGTATAGCGGGCCATCATCCAGTAATTGGGAACAGGCTGATTCAGGATTTCTGGGTAACCAACGGCGTAGCTGACGTGGAAAAGCACGGCGGGGATCATCACGACAACACTTGCAAAGACGCCGGCTAAAATTGCTTCGCGTCGCGTTTGAATCGCGCGGGTGGAAAAGAGTAAGACCGGCGCGATAGCAAGGTTATACATGGCATAGAGCACGCCACCCTTGAACCAGCCTGGTTCTTTGGCGCCGTTGCTGATCGCCAGCAAGACATCCACCTCTCCATGGCTCAGTATTTCAATAAAATAATAGCCAAATACGGCATACATGCCGATTGACCACCAAGTGAGCACCTTCTCCACAGCCCCGCGGCCGAGGTATACCAGCCCAACAACCAGGGTTAGTATTCCGGCAATACCGATATAGCGAGAGATACCGAACTCTTCCTCTAATATGCCGCCCGCAGCGGAACCCACCACACCGAGTACCAGCAAAAATAACAGTAGGTAAAGGACTTCAAAGCACACCCAGAACCGGCCGATGAGGTGACGAAAAAAGCTGCGGTAGTCGTAAACTTGAAAGACCCGAGCGAATTCGTAGGTGGCGGCAAGCACGGTGGCGAATACACAGGCTGCTACGGCGGTCCCGAGCAATCCCCCCAAAAGTCCGTAGCGGGTGAAAAATTCAATGACTTCCCGCCCAGTACCATACCCGCCACCCATGACCACAGAGACAAACACTGCGGCGGGCACGACATAGATATGAAAGAGTCGATTCATACTCATTCGGTCTTATAGATTATGCCGTCTTTCATGACGAAGCCAATGTGTTCTAGCAATGTAATATCCTCGATCGGGTTGCCCCTCACGGCGATCACGTCGGCATACTTGCCGACGCTAATCGATCCTAGATGATCACTTTTGCCTAAAAGATCTGCAGCGTTTTTTGTCGCAGAGACAATGGCTTCCATTGGCGGCATGCCTGCTTCTACCATCAACGAAAATTCTTGAGCGTTATCGCCGTGCGCTGACACGCCCGTGTCAGTGCCAAAGGCGATTTTGACGCCGGCCTGATAGGCCCGCCCAAACGTGGCCTGAATTTGGGGCCCAATCGCCGCGGCTTTGGGCCGTACCATCTCGGGAAAGTAGCCATCGATCTTGGCCTTTTCGGTGACAAAGTTACCCGCCATGATGGTCGGCACTAAGTAAGTGTCGTGTTGCTTCATCAAGCGCATGGTATCGGCATCCATGAGGGAACCATGCTCAATACTCGCTACTCCTGCGCGAATCGCTAGCTGCATTCCCTCAACGCCGTGGGCGTGAGCGGCGACCTTAAAGCCGTAAGCCTTGGCTGTCGCAACGATCGCATCTAATTCATCCTTGAAGAGCTGCGAATTTTGTCCGCTTTTGGCCTGACTCAGTACACCGCCGGTCGCCGATATTTTGATCAAGTCCGCACCATTTTTATAGCGTTGACGAACAGCCTTACGGGCATCTACCGGACCATTAATAATGCCTTCCACCGGTCCTGGGTCGCGTCGCAAGCCTGCTCGATAACCATTGGTAGGATCGTCATGGCCCCCTGTGCTCGATAGCGGCATCCCAGATGTAAACACTCGTGGTCCCGTGGCGATGCCTTTAGCAATTGCATTGCGGAGCGCGACGGTGACGTCTGCACGGTCACCTAGGTCTCGCACTGTCGTGAAGCCCGCCATTAACGTCAGCTCAGCATTCCACGCTGCCAGTAAGGCAAGATCAGGCGGGCCTAGCCTGATTTTGTCGAGTTCATAAGCCGTGGAATAGGCGACCATTAAGTGAACGTGCATATCGATTAAACCGGGGAGGCAAGTATGCTCAGACAGATCGATTACCTGTGCCTCTCCCTCATAGCGGTCGCCCGAGCGAATCGAGGTGATGCGGTCCTGATCAATGGTGATCAGTTGCTTGTCTAATATGGTTCGGGTGTTTACGTCGAGCAGCTTGCCGCATGTCAAAACGGTTGTCGGCTCGGCTGATGCGGGGAGCACGCCGAGCAGTAACAGTGCCAAGGTAGACATAAAAAATCGCATCATTTCTCCTGCAGATTTATCGTTTCACTCGGTGAAAACCCTCGAAAGGGTAAGGTTTGATGCCTTGGCGGACTGCCATGGAGGGGGCTATTCATCTGTGGAAATGTCGGCAGCTGTGCCGTGTCTCGCAAACCAGGCCAAAATGGCGTTCACTTTCGCGATTAATTGGCTCGGGCGCGCTTCAATCTGGTGGCTCGCGCCCGGTACCCTGACCAGTGCCGTATCGACACCTTCGATCTGTAACGCATTATAGAATTGCTCAGCTTCTGAAATCGGTGTGCGCCAGTCCTCTTCGCCGTTGATTAACATCGTTGGAGTGGTCACATTTCCGATCAGGGCGAGTGGCGAGTGATTCCAATAATCCATTGGATTGTCCCAAGGTCTATCAATGAACCAGTCGCTCGCCGCGAGTTTGCTCACATCGCTTGTTAGGACCAAGCTGGCCCAATTGATCACCGGGTTAATCACTGCCGCTGCGCGAAAGCGATTGGTTTTACCGACGATCCACGCCGTTAGGGTGCCACCGCCGCTGCCACCAAAAACATAGAGTTGGTCTTCATCGACAAACCCCATGGCAAGGGTCGCATCAACCATATCCATCAGATCGTCGTAATCGCGAGTTGGAAAGTCGTGGTCGATGGCATGGGCAAACTCAGCGCCGTAGCCGGTAGAGCCCCTAGGATTGCCGTAGATCACGACATACCCTGCCGCCGCGTAGAGCTGATTATTCGCTGCGAATTGAGGCCCATACGCCGCCCAAGGGCCGCCATGAATTTGTAGCATCATCGGGTAGGACAGGGCTGGATCAAAGTCCGGGGGCAGCATCATCCAAAACTGAATCTCGCGCTGATCAAAGCTGGATCTCACACTAAATGTCTTTGCCGATGAAAAGCTGACGGACTCTTTAAGGTTGCGGTTTAGGTCAGTGAGTATTGTTACCTTGCCCCGATGATCAATAGCCGCTAATTCGGTGGGTGTGGTCGAATTACCCTGAGTAAAGGCCACCACGCCGGCGGCAGTCGAAAATTGACCTTGAGTATACGGTTGATCCAGTTCCCATCCGCTCATCTCATCGGTGAGTGGGGAGAGGGCGCCAGCAGTGGACAATACCGCAAGCACATTTTTTCCTCGCGCCTCATACTGCAGATAATGTTGCTGCCCATCTGGATGCCAAGCGAAATCGATAACACTCAGGTCGTTGTTGGCTGTTAAATGGCGGAAGTCTGATCCGTCCAATTCGGCGCTGTAAAGCTGGTACTCATGGAAAGGACTTGGCTTGTCTTTGTGCCCTACCCAAGCGATCCGTTTGCCATCAGGAGAAACTCTCGGTATTGCGTCTGGGCCCAGCTGTGTTGTCAGTGCCGTGAGTTGGCGTGTTGCGATGTCCAGCTTAACGATGTCAGTATCCCAGGGCTTATTGACGCTATTTTTGACATTAATGCTGAGCAGCAGGCCTGATGAATCCGGTAGCCATTCTAAAGCGCTATTGTGATCCTGCTGTCCTTGCGTGAGTTGCTGTGCGGTGCCGCCCGCAGCCGGCATCAAAAACACTTGATGACGACTAAACGGTAAATAGCCAAAGCCATCTGCTCGGAACTGGCTGCGGGTTTCAACCACGATAGGTTCAGCCCATTGGGCGCCCTCGGGGGGAGGGGGCATTTCACCCATTGTCTCTGGCTGATAAGTTACCGGCATCGTAAAGGCCAGCCATTGACCATCGGGTGAAAACGACAGATTGGCAGGCTCTGAAAGACCTTGGCCTAGCTCGGATCGCTCGCCAGTATCTAGATTTTGTAGATAGATATGAGACGCTTCGCTTTGTATCGCAGCAAAGGCAATGGCCTGCCCCGAAGCTGTGAACGTAGCTGGACCCGCAGCATCAAAGCCGTCTGATATTTGCTGTAAGTTGTTGCCGTCGGCGCCAATAACCCACACGTCGCTTCGCCGAGTGTCACTCATGACATCCATGTAGAAGCGATCGAACGCGACGAACTTTCCGTTGGGCGAGACCACTGAATTCGCCGCATAAGCAATCTTGAATACATCCATTGCCGAGAAGGGTTCTTTGGCCTGGGAGGGGGCGCTCATGGACAAAGCCAATGCTGCGCCTAGCAGGGAGAAGATGCTTTTCATTGGATGACTGTCATCATTTCACACCATCTCAGAATATGTCAGCCTTGGCAGTCAGTCCGGTTGGGCATGCTGCTGGAGTACCGTCTCTGGACGATAAACGACTACTTTGTAAGCGGGCAACTATTGACTCGTTTTGGCTCAGAGCCGCCAGTCTCGCCTGCTCATCGAATTCGCTGACGTCCCTCCAGCGCAGTCGTATGAATCGCGGCGCCGATTGGTCAGGGCCTTGCATCCATCTGATCGCCTTGGCCGGCGCGCGCAGGGCCATCCTTACCCTCGGTTAACGGCCTCGATTAGCAGCCTCGATTAGCAACCCTCATTTGCGCACAATATTGATGCAGGTGCTTTGCTTACTGACCCAATAGCGCTCGAAGCTCAACGCCAATGGTTCTCGGGCGAATATAGTTAGCGCGGCCATCGCCAATCTCCGTTTCGACCCAAGTCAGGCCTTCTTCATCGGTGAGATTCCTTACAAACAAGTCGAGAGATATTCGTTCGGTGATATCAGCTCCGAGGCGAAGGTTTACCGTCGTGAAGTCTCCGGCGCCGACCCCCTGCTCCTGTAAATTATTAAAATACTCACCTGTGTGCGCGATGTCTGCTCGGGCAAAGATCGGACGCCCAGCCAAGCTAAAGTCTGCCTGTACCCCTAAAGAGGCTTGAAATTCAGGCGAGCCAGGGAGGCGATCCCCCGAGCTACCGAGCCCCGGAGCGTCCGCTGTCAGCTCCGTCTCCACATACGACAGCCCATAGTTCAGCCTCCAGATATCAGAGAGTAACCACTGTCCCTCTACTTCCACGCCTCGATTTTGGGCCTCACCCGCATTCAGCGTCACATCAAATCCACAGTCGGCGGTTCGCGAGACAGGAATGCCCTCCCATTCAACTTGATACGCCGCCACGTTGATGATGGCGCGGCCGTCAGCGAGAGAAAACTTTGCGCCCACTTCAAAGCTGTCTAGCTCATCCGAATCGATTTGATCCGGCGATGCGACACCCAGTCCGTCAATCAGTCCGTCTCCATCGAGATCACAGAGATCCGCTGGGACGTCGGCCTGGGGACCGCCCAGTCTGAATCCCTGTGCAAAGGTGGCGTAGTACGTCGCTGAGTCATGAGGGATGTAGGTCAATCCCAATTTATACGTTTGGCCGGAATCATCTGTTTCTAGAACGTTCGTTGAGCTTCCTCCGTTGAATGCACCGTCTGCGCTATCTGCGGCAGTCTGGTCATAGTCGTAATGGCGAATACCGGCCGTCACGGTAAGTTGTTCGGATAATGCAAACGTTGCTTCTCCAAAAAAAGAAAGTTGCTCTATGTCTTCATTGAGTTTTGATGCGAACAACAATGCGCCACCAAAAGGATCCAGTGCGGGGGCGCCTTCAAATACAAAGTCCTGTTGCTGTTTATTTTCAATGTCTTGATAAAAGGCGCCGACCAGAAACTGCCAAGGACCGTCAAGGCGGGTGTTGAGACGAATTTCTTGAGTAAAGCTTTCTATTTCTCCGGTATCCGTCAAAAACAGAGGGATATCATCAACGCCAAGCAGTGGACCGAAATACAAGCCCAAGTCGCGATCTTGCAGCGCGTTTGTCTCTGCCATCGAAGTAGACGAGGTGAGTTCAATACTGCCCAGATCGAGGTTCATTTCGAGGTTGGTCACTTCAAAATCCATCTCAAGCGCTTCATCACTCCCGTCCTGCTTTTGGAAAGGCACTCGATGTGTGCCCCCGAGCTTCATAATGGATTCGGGTATGCCGGACTGCTCGATATCCTGGGTAATATAGGACAGCGACACGTCGAAGGTATCGGATACTTGCCAAAGGGCAGAGACTCGACCTCCGGTGTACTCATCACTCCCGACATCGTCTTTATCTGTGATCACCCCGCCGAAAGCATCTGCCCAAATTTGCTTGTCAGCGTTGCTGCCGGCAACGCTTTTATAGTAGCCGCTATTGTCGTAGTCGTAAGCGACGACACGAATGGCGAAGGTGTCTTTGACCACCGGTATATTGAGCACGCCTCGCAGCATGGTATTGTCGCCACCTTCATCTGCCGTCGATGAAAAATTTCCGGCTATTTCGCCTGATAAGGCGCTCAGGTTTGGGGCATTCGGGATCACTCGGACGGTGCCGGCGATAGACCCATCGCCATACAAGGTGCCCTGAGGGCCCCGCAGTACTTCAATTCTTTCCATGTCGACATATTTCAAATCTGGATTGCCACCGCTTCCGGGAGAGGCGGAACCAAGGCCGGTCAGCGGCGTTTCATCTATGTAAACACCCACCGTGGCATCACTTTGGGGGGACGCGGTGACGCCGCGGATGATGATGCCATTGCGGCCGGCTCCACGATCCAGAAAGTTGGTGGAGGGTGTTGAGCGCAGAAAATCATCCATGCCCACCAGGCCTTGCTTGGCAATCATGTCTTCCGAAGCGACCGATATACTCATGGCGATCTCTTGCAGGTTAGCGTCGCCTCGCTTGGTTGCGGTGACGACAATCTCCTCAAGCGCCAGCGAGTTGTCTTCGGCGCTGACCGCCTGCGTGCTGACGCAACCCGCATAGAGTCCTGCTACTGCCGCCGCTAACTTCAGTTTCTTGTTGCCATTCATCGTGTTACTCCGCTTTTTATTGACGCAATGTAACGAGCGAGCGGTTACATCAAGTCAATATCTGTAGTTGTCTATATTTATTTTTAAAATATTAACTATCAATAAATACGCAAAAACCGCACTTTTATTACATTAAATTGCATTTTTCGCCATATTAATTGCGCTTTATTTTGTAGTCAACTACAATTTGATGCCGTAACGTCGCGCAGTATAAAAAATCACGTGAGTCTAAGACAAGCCAACAAACTCGATCGGCAAAGACGCATTGTTGCTAATGCCAGTCGACTTTTTTCGTCAATAGGCTACGAAAAGACCGCAATCGAGCTGGTGGCGGAACGATCCAACGTTTCTCCCGCAACGATCTATAACAATTTTGAAAATAAGACAGGGCTCTTGTTGGCCGTGTTGATAGAGGAGGGGGAGGGCGTTCAGCTCATTGGCAAAAAGATCATTGATCAACGACAGCCGGGTGATGCGCAAGTCATCTTTCGTTTGCTTACGCTTTACGTTGATCATCCGATGGAGTTCATGAACAAGTCTTGTTGGCGTCAGGCCCTCGCCGCCTCGATCGCGTCATCAAACGAAAAGTTTGCGCGGGAATATCAAAATGTTGAAAAGACACTGCAGACACAGCTTGTTGAATTGATTCACCATCTTTACGAAGAGCAGTTATTCATCTCTCTCGTCGACCCACAATCACTGGGCGAAGTGATCTGGAATAACGTTGACCAGATGTTCACCGATTTTATTTCAGATAACGACATGTCTCTTGAGTCCTTGAAGGAGACCATTCAGACACAGACCCAAGCGCTACTGGCTTTGGCGCTAAGGCCAGATTGATGGTTTTTGGGGTAGCGCATCACGGCAAGGGATAATCACTCGATGCTCCAGATCAGGAAACGCCCCTCGCTAGAGGTTTATGATTACATTGTCATTGGGTCCGGTTCTGCGGGTAGCGTGCTCGCGGCGCGGCTGGCTGCAGATGGCAGTCACAGTGTTCTTTTGATTGAGGCAGGCCCCAGCGATAAAAATATTTTTATTCAAATGCCAGCCGGCCTCGGTATCCCGTTAGTAAAGGATCGTTATAACTGGAAGTTTTTTGCAGAGAGAGAGGGCTTTTCCACGTCTGAAGTCGGCGCCTACACGCCGCGCGGCCGTGTTTTGGGTGGCTCCTCGTCAGTCAACGGCATGAACTGGGTGCGAGGCAATCGACGCGACTATGACAGCTGGAGCGACGCAGGGCTGAGTGACTGGAGTTATGCGCATTGTCTGCCTTATTTTAAGCGCAGTGAACAGTATGAAAAGGGTGATCCGCTCTATCGTGGACGCGGGGGTCCCACGACAATCACCAAGACTGCAATCACCAACCCACTTTTTAAGTCGTTTCTTGATGCGACGAGTGAGTATGGTCTAGAGCTGAATCCTGACCACAACGGCGCGGAGCAAGCGGGTGCGCATGAAACGCAAAGAAATGTGGCCGACGGGATAAGGCATAGCGCCTCGCAGGCGTATTTATATGATCAGCCTGAAAAGGCTAACCTAGATATCGTGTTGGAAACCCGCTGCACGTCGATAGAGTTCTCAGGACAGGATGCGGTGCGGATTCATTTGCATTCCAAGGGCGAAGCGTTTCATGTGGAGGTAGGGGGCGAGGTGATTCTGTCTGCCGGCGCCATACAATCACCACAGCTATTGATGCTCTCCGGCATTGGAGACGCCGACATGTTGCGGGCAAATGATATTCCCCTTCAGCAGCATACGCCTGGCGTAGGCACCAACTTGCATGACCATCCTGCCTGGTGTTTTGAATACGACGCAACCTCTGCTCGGGACTCATTGGCGTCACAGCTGGGATATACCGGGCGCCTAAAGGTGGGTATCGAGTGGTTATTGCGTAAACAGGGATTAGGTGTTTCCAATCACTTTGAAGTGGGTGCCTTCCTCTGTCTGCTAGCGGGTGAGACAGTACCTGACGTGCAATTAGAGGGCATCGCGATGCGCGGCGATTTTTCGCCCAGCGCAATCAAGCTTGAGCCCGGTTACCAATGCTTCGCCAGCGTACAGCGTCCTACCAGTCGTGGGACATTATGGGTCGATAGCGCTGACCCAGCCGCAGCACCTAAATTCCGATTCAATTACTTGAGTACAGACTACGACAGAGCGGTGGCAATCGCTGCGGTAAAAGCGACTCGGGAACTCTTTCAGCAAAGGGCATGGCAGGGGCGCCTGTCGCAAGAGTTATCGGGTGTTGAGGAACTAGAGACCGATAAAGACATCATCAAATGGATCTACCGCCACGTGGAATCGAACTACCATCCTTGCGGGACATGCAGCATGGGCGAGGACGATAAGGCGGTGACTGATGCACAAGGCAGGGTCCACGGCCTTAATAATTTGAGAGTCGTCGATGCGTCAATCATTCCGGCAATCCCGTCGGGGAACCTGAACGCGGTGACCATTATGCTTGCCGAAAAAATTGCGGACAGTATTCTGGGCCTGGCTCCGCTAGCACCTGAGTATCCTGAGGGTGACAAATGCCAGAGTGCATGACAGACAGGAAGAAATAAGTGGAAAGCACATCGAGCATCAGAGGTGAGAACGGAAACACCGCCGCCCATAACAGTATGAATGCGTTCGACAAGCCCTCGGCTATATTTGCCGCGGTGATTCTCGGATTCGCCGGCACCGGCGTCGCAATGGGCATGCCGTTGCTGGTCGGCTCAATGGCGAAGTCTCTTGGCTTCAGCGAACAGCAGCTGGGCTGGTTGGCGTCCTCTGACATGGGCGGCCTATTTGTGGGGTCGATACTCGCTGCTCTGCTGGTCACCAGCGTTAACCGCCGTCTGCTTGCTGCTGGCGGGCTGTTGTTGGTGATTCTGGCCAATTACGTATCGACTCAAAACCCAGATCTTCTGCCGTTAATGCTGAGCCGACTGTCTGCGGGTATTGGTGCGGGAATCTGCTATTCCACTTGCACCGCAAGCCTTGCAGGGAGCCATCATGCTGCTCGCACCTTTAGCATCCTGCTATTTGTGCTCGTGTTAATGAATGCATTCATCTTCTACATTTTCCCCATCATAGAGGGCGAGTGGGGTGTCAATGGACTGTTTATGTTTTATCTGTTGGAGGCCGTGCCCATCCTGCTGATATTGCCCTGGCTCCCTCGCTATTGCGCTGAAAAGAGCATCGAAGAGAACGTCGAGCAGAACGTCGAGGAGAGCGTTGAGGCGCGCGACGAAGTGGCAGTGAAGGAGGGGACCGGTGGGCTATCAATTCGGCCGCGTGTGCCAAAAGCGCTGCCGCGCTTGTGTTTGGTTGCTGTGTTTAGCTTTTATTTATTAGTTGGCGCGTATTGGGCTTTTATCGAGCGAGCCGGTGCGGCAGTGGGCATCAGCACTGAATTCATTGCGGGGACGCTCACCTGGGGTCAGGTGTTTAGTATCTCGGCTACGTTCATAACAGTATGGCTCGCAAGACGGTTTGGACAGCTAAAACCTCTACTTTTTGCTTTGCTGATCATGGTGATGACAATGTTGGTTTTGGCGGGAAAGGTAGACCAAATAACCTTTGTCTACAGTGTTTTTTCCTTCAGTTTTTTCTGGATATTTATCGATGTTTTTCAGTTGGGGTCCTTGTCAAACATCGATCATTCTGGCCGTTATGCGGCACTGGTTCCTGCCTTTCAAGGGATTGGGCAAGCGATGGCCCCAACGCTCGCGGGAACGCTGCTGTCATACCAGCTTGGATATGACTCGGTGATGTTGATGTGCGCAGTGGCTTCCACCATCGCGCTGCTAATTTATCTGCACGTTTACCGAGCGCTATTACGAGTGGCCCCGGAGATTGCGAATAAAGATTAGCCTGTAAAAAAGGAAGGTCAGTCCTTTTTTGCAGCCAGAAGTATCAGGGCCTTAGTTTGTCTATTGAGGGTATTTTTTAAGGCGGCTAGAGACATATCGTCACTAGAAATAAAATCTGTGAACATCTGATTCACGTTATTCCAAATAATTTCGCCGAGCGCTTGGGGGTCCACCTTTGCGGTGAAAGCCTTTTCTCTATAAAGGGAGTGCATGAGGTTAATCAGCAAGTTCCCTAGCTGATGGTCCACGTTCTGATATTCCTGAGTAAACTTTTCGTTTGACGATGCCGTCGACGCAGCAAGCGCCTGGCGCCAGCAGGTCTTATTCATGAATTCCATTGGGTGGGTGACGTACATGTCGATTAATCGATAAATAATGCTCGGATCGTTGGGCTGACGTTGAGCAATAATTCTCTCGCCAATTTGTTGCGCATCCTCTCCTTCGTCAATCAATACGGCGAGCAGCAAACCTGTCTTATTGTCGAAGTTATTGTAGATCGTTGCGGGAGATACGTTGGCTCGCTCAGCGACCAGCTCTATTGCCGTTTTCTCGTATCCTATGGATGAAAACAGTCGAGCGGCAGTCGCGACAATCAGTTTTTGCCGATTCGCTTTATTGGTTTGTCTGAGATTCATACAGCCCTTAACTGATTAGATCAATGCACCAACACAAGACTGCCCGAATGAGGGCTGATTTGGTAGGACCGCCCGCGTCGCCCTCAAGCGTTATTGGGTCTTGGGCTCAGTCAAATAGCCATGACGATACCGCAGCCTTATTTAGGATGACGATCTGTTGGGCCTTGGGGTCATCGAGGGTATGACTCGTATCGAGTTGTAACAACTTGAGGAGATAGGGCAA
>ERZ887830.549-NODE-549-length-23647-cov-50.300695_pt1 | contig 23647 bp, 22 predicted proteins | sample MGYA00521101_ERZ887830 | MGnify/ENA primary metagenome ERZ887830 (study PRJEB32303, sample SAMEA104408592) | aquatic metagenome | biome: Marine water; feature: Pelagic; material: water | place: Baltic Sea | collected 2014-06-05T16:38:00 | depth 1,762 m ... | reverse complement strand
AACTAGCACTCGGATATCATGCGGGTAATAACCTGCTTATTTCCCTTTTGGTTACTTCAGACTGGACGGCTTTTCAAACCAATTCCCTATTCTTGGATGTTTCCACGCCTGATGTTTATATGCTTGCCTTTATGCAACTGCCTATGTTGCTGATATTGTTGGCGCTGTTCAGCTGGAAGTATGGCTGGAACAATTGGCGCCAAAGACTGATCAGCAGCCCTAAAGCTTGAGCAGCATTTTAATATCCCCGCGTTCGTAAGGACTATCTTCGTGGGATATTTCTTTAAAACCAAACTTTCGATAGAGGTAGATGGAGTTTTTTAATTTTCTACTTGAATAGAGCAGCATCTCCTTATGTCCCAAGGCAACTGCAGTGCTAATGGCATGTTGTAGTAATTGTTGCCCATAGCCCTTTGCTTGAAATGCGGCTGTAATTGCCATTTTCCCAAGCTCAACACAACCATCAACAGGGGCTAAAAGAGCATAGGTGCCAATAACCACTCCGTTAAGCTTACCAAAGAATATGTTTCCCCCTTTATTGATGATTTCCGATTCGCAGTTTTCAAGTAAGAAAGCATCATAGGGTTCAACCACAAAATACTTGTTTAACCACTCCTCATTTAGTGTTTTGAAAAAAGACCGGAGGGCAGGGGAGTAGGCGCAAATTTCCATTTTAGTCACGCCCTATCATGTTTTTGGGTTGTACCCACTCATCAAACTCCGCTTCAGTAAGATAGCCAGTTTGCAATGCCGCTTCCTTAAGCGTAAGCTTGTTTTGATGCGCCAGATTGGCAATTTCTGCAGCCTTGTAATATCCTATTTTTGGATTTAAGGCGGTCACCAACATCAAGGAGTTTTTAAGCAATTCATCAACCTTATCTGTATTGGGCACTATACCTTGCGCACAGTTGAGGTCAAAGCTTATACAAGCATCCCCAATAAGTTGCGCAGATTCTAAAACGTTTAATGCCATTACTGGCTTGTATACGTTAAGCTCAAAATGGCCTTGTGAGCCTGCAAATGCCACTGCTGTGTCATTGCCCATAACTTGTGCACACACCATGGTAAGCGCCTCACACTGCGTTGGATTCACTTTTCCGGGCATGATGGAGCTACCGGGTTCATTGGCTGGGATAATCAATTCGCCTATGCCAGAACGCGGACCACTGGCCATGATGCGTATGTCATTTCCAATTTTAAACAATGAAACGGCCAACTGACGAAGGGCGCCGTGTGTTTCCACAAGTGCATCGTGAGCAGCCAGTGCTTCAAACTTATTTTCAGCAGACACAAAGGGTAGGTCTGTGAATTGTGCGATATACCTAGATACTCTTTGAGCATATCCCTTTGGTGTATTGATGCCGGTTCCTACAGCAGTGCCACCGAGTGCCAATTGCGCTAAGTGAGGCAATGTGTTTTCCAAAGCCTTAATGCCTTGATTGAGTTGGGCTACGTAACCCGAAAACTCTTGTCCTAAGCTCAAAGGGGTAGCGTCCATAAAGTGTGTGCGCCCAATCTTGATAACATCATCAAAATCAGCTGCTTTTTTAGCCAAGGTGTCTCGCAATTGGGAAACGCCAGGCAGTGTGACTTCCACAATCTTTTTGTAGATGGCTATATGCATGCCAGTAGGGAAGGTGTCGTTTGAGGATTGTGACTTATTCACGTCGTCGTTTGGAAGTAGGGTGCGTTCGCCTTCGCCCAATACGCGCCCTTGAAGTACGTGTGCTCGGTTGGCAATAACCTCATTAACATTCATGTTGGATTGGGTGCCCGATCCCGTTTGCCAAGCCACTAAAGGAAAATGTTCGTTGAGTTCGCCCGCTTCAATTTCATCACATACTTGTGCGATTAAGTCGCGTTTTTCAGCTGTCAAGACACCTAATTCCTCATTGGTATAGGCAGCAGCCTTTTTGAGAACAGCAAAGCCGTAGATGATATCTATGGGCATGGAACTTGGGCTGCCAATCTTAAAGTTGTTCCTAGAACGTTCTGTTTGTGCACCCCAATATTTATCGGCTGGCACTTGAACGCTTCCCATGGTATCTTTTTCTTTCCTAAACTTCATGTGGTTGTTTTGTGCAAAAATACAAAAGGATTAGCAAATTGAGTGTTGCTCGGTACGCAACCAATATGTACCTTTGTAAAAACTTTTACCCATGATTGAATTTGATCAATATCTTGGTTTCTTAGCATTCTTAACCATCCTTACCATAGGATTCTGGTTAATGATTTTTCTCATCACCTTTGTTATTCCATTTTGGTTGACGGGAAATTTGATGCAATGGCTTAAAGAAAAACGCCAAAAAGCGAAGGAGTAACTACAATTCAATTCCTTCACCACCACCATAATCGCCGCCACCTCTTCGTTGACGGTCTTTCTCCTGTCTAAATCTGTATGTGAATGTAAGTTTGTAATAAGGCTTACGTCTTTGGTATTCCGCATCAGTGAAAATGGTTTCTGTAAACGAACTCCACCTCCATATGCCGCTGTTAAACACATCATTAAAATTTAGATTTATGGTCGCATTATTATCAAGAATATCTTTACTCAAACCTAAACTGGTACTGCTAAATCCTTTTCGACTTCCATAGGCCGACTCTTGAGGCCCCATATACCGTATGTTTATTTGCGTATTGATATCCCAAGGGAGTTTTAGATTGTTGCGGAAATTTCCAGACCAACTTTCATTTTCGTTATCCAACACTAGGTTTTCATACGTGCCCTTGTCAATGGTTTTAAAGAGGTTAACGCTTATGTTGGTGCGCCATATTGGCGACCAACGAATAGCACTGTTGGTTTCCAAGCCAAAGCGATCCTGACGTCCAAAGTTGACAGGGAAACGTTTTATGACCGCTGTATTTTCGCCATTCACTTCAACAAATTCTCCAGACTCAACGGTTATGCGTTGTGTTGGTTCATAGGTGCGTCTAAAATAGATAGAGCTATTCAGCGTAAACTTTTTGAATTGTTTTAAATAACCTAAATCAAATCCATCGGAATAACTAGGTCTTAGATTTGGATTTCCTTGATAAAAACTGGTTTCACTTGCCCTTGACCTGAAGGGGTTTAAGCCTCTTGCGCGAGGTCTGCTTAAACGACGGTTGTAGCCAAAGGTGAGGTTGGCCGTTTCTGAAAATTCAACACCAATATTAAGTGTTGGAAATAAGCCGTCAAATATATTATTTTCCGCTTCCGAGGTAGTTTTTTGAATAACCGTCCAATCGGTATGTTCATATCTCAAGCCCGCTAAAAATGAAAAGCCATTCCATTTTTTCCCAAACTGAGAATAAACAGCATGTATGGTTTGCTCGTAATCTAAAAAGTTAGTCAGGTCTTCATCAACAACCATAGTGCCACCCGCAATTTCATTTAAGACCGTAAAACCCGTGTCTTGGTTTTCGTTGGTGGTTCGATACCCTGCTTCGAATTGCGTGTTTTTGTCAATAGGCCACACGTAGTCTATTTGTGTTAAGAACTGTTTTTTGCGCTCCTCTGTATTGTTTTCTTCCAAAAAGCCAAGTGCGTTTGTCGGAAGAAAGGTTTGCGTTTGTAAATCTGAAAATTCGTCTTCAATAATACGCTCTGTTTGAACCGTGACATCAAGCTTGTGTCCTACTTCGTCAAATTTGTGGGTGAGTGAAAAGCTTAATTGCTTACTGACGTCTTTGTCTTCTTCAATTTCAGACCGCAGCGATAATGTCTTGTCTACTGCAAGCAAGGTGTGGTTTTGTTGGTTGTCGGTTATGTCTTCCCCGTCTCTGTCGTTAATGACATAAGAAAATGTAAATTTTGTTTTCTGTGCAAGGTTGATGTCAACCCCCAAATTGACATTGCTACCAACCCTTCTGCGGTCAAAGCTCCGTCTTTCATAGAATTTGTCATAGGTGCCCACTGGAGTGTAGGTGTTTTCTTGAAATGCACCACCCATGTTGGTGTTGTCTCCATAACCAGAATTGGTAAAGAAGTTGAATTTGCCAACCTTGTAGTTGAGACTGGCATTTGCGCCATAACTATCAAATTTACCCCCTGAAACATTAAAGACACCATTAAGTCCTTTTAGGGTGTTTTTGGCCAATATAATATTCACAATTCCCGATGAACCTTCTGCTTGATAACGCGCCGATGGAGCTGTAATAACCTCTACCCGTTCTATTGATTCAGCAGGTAGGTCTGCAAGCGCATCAATTCCATTAATACCAACCAAGCCAGATGGTTTTCCATCAATTAATATGCGAACATTAGCGCTGCCGCGTAATTCTAAATTGCCTTCTAAGTCTAGGGAAAGTGAAGGGATGTTCTCCAACACATCCGACACGTTAGTACCTTTTGCATTGAGATTCTGTCCTACATTATAAACCCGTTTGTCCAATCTGATTTCCACATCAGATCTTCGTCCGACCAAATCAATACCCGCCAATTGGTTTTCCTTTGGTGTTAATTGAAGTAATCCTAAATCTGTTTTTTTTGTGAGGGTTTTAGTAAAAATAAGAGTTTCAAAGCCAACGTAGTCTATCTGTATTTCTACATAGGAAACGCTGCTTTCTAGGGCGGCTTTTCCTCTTTCATCAGAAACTGCGCCACCAATCAGTTTATTGGTTGACGCATCGCGCAATGTAACAGTTGCAAATGGTAAAAAATCACCTGAATTCTTATCTTGAATGCTAGCGCTAATGCTATAGCGTTGTTGCGCAAACCCGAAAGTGGTGCACAGCAATAGCAAGGACAAAACCCCTAGTTTTTTCATGCTTTTTTTTGTAAAAGTAGTCTTTTAAGTAGTTTGTTTAAAAATTTTTGCGAATTCAGCTAACGCCAAGCGTTTCAAGGTCTCTTTTGAGTTTTGCGGCGGTTGTGAAGTGGACGCCGTGAATGCCCAGCTTTGTGGCTGCGTGTACATTTTCTAGCTTATCATCAATAAATACGGCGTTTCTGGCCGTTACATTATAGCGATCTAGCGTCAACGTATAAATGCTAGCATCTGGTTTTTTCATTTTTTCAGTTCCAGAAACTACAATACCTTCAAACCAAGAGAGAAAATCGAAACGCTCCAAGGCTACTGGAAATGTTTCATGGCTCCAATTGGTCAGTCCAATAAGTCTATACGTGCCGTTGTCTTTAAACTTTTTCAATAGTTCCACTGTGTCTGTGTGTTCATATCCCAACATATCTTCCCAACGACCGTAATACATACGAATAAGACGTTCGTGTTCGGGGTACATGGCTACTCGTTCTTCGGTAGCCTTATCAAGAGAGTAACCAGCGTCTTGGTTTTCATTCCACTCCCAAGAGCAAATGGTGTTTAAAAAGTGGCTCATTTCATCTTGATTTCCTCTAAATTCTTTTAAAAAGACATAAGCAGGATTCCAATCGATAAGGACGCCACCAAAATCAAAAATTAGGGTATTGATGTTGTTCATAAGGTTTCGTTTTTAGGTTGGTTTTGGGACATTAAAAAAGCTTTTAAGAAACGGTCTATATCTCCGTTAAGTACGTCTTCAACGGCTGCTGTTTCTTCTTGCGTTCTGACATCTTTTATTAGTTTGTAAGGATGGAGTACATAGTTTCTGATTTGTGAACCCCATTCGATTTTCATTTTACCGGCCTCGATATCTTCACGTGCCGCCATGCGTTTTTGCAATTCAATTTCATACAGTTGAGAGCGAAGCATTTGCATGGCACGATCGCGGTTGTCGTGTTGTGACCTTGTTTCGGAACAAGATATTTGTATGCCTGAGGGTTTGTGTACAAGCTGTACTTTGGTTTCAACTTTGTTCACATTTTGACCACCCGCACCACTAGACCGTGCTGTTGTAATTTCAATATCAGCACTGTTGATTTCTATTTCAATGGAATTATCAACCAACGGATATACATAAACAGACGCAAAACTCGTGTGGCGTTTGGCATTGCTGTCGAAAGGGGAGATGCGCACCAGTCTGTGCACGCCGTTTTCTCCTTTGAGCCAGCCAAAGGCATAATCGCCCTCAATTTCTAAAGTGACCGTTTTTATACCAGCTACATCACCCTCTTGGTGATTGAGCTCTTTTATTTTAAACCCTTTTCTGTCGGCCCACATTTGATACATGCGCATCAGCATGGCCGCCCAATCACAACTTTCAGTACCTCCAGCACCTGCGGTTACTTGAATTACGGCACTTAGGTTGTCGCCTTCGTCTGAAAGCATGTTTTTGAATTCCAGTTCCTCAAAATGGTTGATGGTATCTTCGAAATGACGTTTGAGTTCTGCCTCATCGATTTCATCTGATTTAAAGAATTCAAGCAATACCTCAAACTCTTCAACGAGTAGGGTGGCTTTTTCATAATCGATAATCCATTGCTTTGTACTTCTCAATTCACGCATGAATTGTTCCGCCTTTTTGGAGTCATTCCAAAAGTTGGGATCTAAAGTTTTTTCTTCTTTATTGGCAACATCAATGCTTCGGGCATCAATGTCAAAGATACCTCCTCAGCGCTCCCAGGCGCTCTATCAGACTTTTAAGCTGGTCTTGATTCAAATTTTTGTACTTTAGGGTATAAAAATACATCATTATGGCCTCAAAACTCACCTTAGCAGCTTATTTTTGTTTACTATTTAGTTGCACCCACATGACACATACTCCACCAGATGCTAATCCCAAGGACAAAGAACTGTCCATTCACGGCGATACGCGTCTTGACCCATACTACTGGCTTAACGACCGAGAGGATCCAGAAGTAATCCAATATTTAGAAGATGAGAACAGCTACACCAAGGCTGTGCTTGAATCCACAGAAAAGATGCAAAAGCAGCTTTTTGAAGAAATGAAAGGGCGTATCAAGGAAGACGACAGCTCTGTACCTTATTTTCTGAACGATTATTGGTACATCCGCAAATATGTAAAAGCTAAGGATTACCCTATTTTTACCCGTAAACACAAAACCTTAGATGCAGCGGAAGAAATACTCCTCGATGTAAATGAATTGGCTAAAGACTTGTCTTATTGTCAGGTTTCAGGACTCAGTGTAAGCCCCGACAACACTAAATTAACTTACGGCATTGACACCTTGTCTAGACGGATTTACACCATAAAGGTTAAAGATTTGACTAGCGGTAAAATGCTTAAAGACGAAATTCATGGGGTGAGTTCCTATGCAGCTTGGGCTGCAGATAGCGAAACTTTCTTTTACACCTCAAAAGATGAAGAAACCCTTCGTACAGATAAGATTTTTCGTCATGAAATTGGCAGCACCCAAGCGGATGATACCATGGTGTTTGAAGAAAAAGACGAAACTTTTTACACTTTTGTCTATCCTTCAAAATCTCGTGAATACATCATGATTGGTTCCACCAGCACCATGACCTCAGAGTACCAGTTTTTACCTAGCAACAAGCCCAAAGGCAAGTTTAAATTCATACAAAAACGACAACGTGGTCTAGAATATGATGTTGCTCACTTTGAAGATATGTTCTACATATCCACAAATGCGGAAAATAGCACCAATTTCAAATTAGTAAAAGCACCAGTTGCATCGCCAAGCAAAAAAAATTGGATTGATGTGCTTCCGCATCGTGACGATGTCCTGTTGGAAGGCGTTGAGCTTTTCCGTGACTTTATGGTGGTTTCTGAACGCATCAACGGTTTGCTTCAGTTGCGAGTAGTAAAATGGGATGGTAGCGAGGACTATTATATGGATTTTGAAAGTGAGACCTATTCCGCTTCTTTGGGAACAAATGTCGACTTTGACGCCCAAACCTTTAGGTATAATTTTACCTCTCTTACAACCCCTTCCAGTGTCATTGACTACAATACTACCACAAAAACCAAAGAAGTTAAAAAAGAGCAAGAAGTTTTGGGTGGTACTTTTGATAAATCCAATTATGTAGCTGAACGTTTGTGGGCTACAGCCGATGATGGAACAAAAATTCCGATCTCAATGGTGCGACACATTGATACGGCATTGACCCCAAAAACTCCCTTACTCCAATACGGATACGGTTCGTATGGGAATACCATTGACCCTTACTTTTCTTCGGTGCGATTGAGTTTGTTGGACAGGGGATTTGTTTTTGCTATTGCCCATGTCAGGGGTGGAGAGTACTTGGGGAGAACCTGGTATGAAAACGGTAGGCAGCTTGCTAAAAAGAATACATTTACAGACTTTATCGCTTGTTCAAAATTTTTAATTGATCAGTCATACACCTCACCAGAGCATCTTTATGCTATGGGTGGTTCGGCTGGCGGATTATTGATGGGGGCTATAATGAATATGGCGCCAGAACTTTATAAAGGAATTGTAGCAGCTGTTCCTTTTGTTGATGTGGTAACGACCATGCTAGATGATTCTATTCCACTCACCACGGGAGAATATGATGAATGGGGTAATCCAAACGATGAAACGTACTACCATTATATTAAATCGTATTCTCCTTATGACAATGTGAAGCCAATGTCATATCCCAATACATTAATAACAACGGGTCTGCACGACTCACAAGTGCAATATTGGGAGCCTGCAAAATGGGTGGCCAAACTTCGAGACGTACAACAAGGCGATAATCTGATTCTTTTGCATACCAATATGGATGCTGGTCATGGAGGTGCTTCTGGCCGATTTGAGGCATTAAAAGAAATTGCAATGGAATATGCTTTTCTTCTTTATTTAGAAAAGAACTAGGGAAAAGGATATTTAGTTGATTTTTATTAAATTTGCTCACCAATATTTTTGCACTGATGGTGCTACGATATGACAACCAATAAAATAACTGCACATAATAGCGCTTTAGAGCTGATTGGAAACACGCCGCTTGTTCGGCTGAATCAAATCACTAAAGATTTCAAAGGTGACTTTTATGCCAAAGTCGAAGCCTTTAATCCCGGTCATTCCAATAAAGATAGAATTGCCCTTCACATTATAGAACAGGCTGAGAAAAAAGGCATTTTAAAGCCCGGCAATACCATTATCGAAACGACATCTGGAAATACAGGTTATAGTTTGGCTATGGTAAGCATCATTAAGGGTTATGATTGCATATTGGCAGTGACTTCTAAATCCTCACCAGACAAGATAGATATGTTAAGGTCTATGGGTGCCAAGGTATACGTTTGTCCAGGGCATGTAAGTGCCGACGACCCACGTTCTTACTACCAAGTGGCCAAACGATTGAGTGACGAGATTGAGGGGTCTATTTACATCAACCAATATTTTAACGAACTCAATACAGAAGCACATTACCTCACTACTGGTCCAGAAATATGGAATCAAACAGGTGGTAAGATTACTCACTTGATTGCCAGCAGTGGTACAGGTGGTACTATTTCTGGAATTGGACGTTATTTAAAAGAACAAAACAAGGATGTTCAAATCATAGGCGTTGATGCATATGGTTCGGTTTTAAAGAAATTTCACGAGACACAAGAATTTGATCCAAACGAAATCTACCCCTATCGCATAGAGGGTCTTGGCAAAAACCTCATTCCTTCTGCTACAGATTTTGACGTTATTGATCATTTCGAAAAGGTAACAGACGAGGAAAGTGCGCATGTAGCACGTGATATAGCCAAAAAAGAAGGTTTATTTGTGGGATACACTTCCGGAGCAGCGCTTCAAGCTGCCCGTCAGTTGGATAAAGCAGGCACGTTTTTCGATGAAAATAGTGTTATAGTTGTTATTTTTTGTGATCATGGCTCTCGTTATATGAGCAAAATCTACAGCGATAAATGGATGCGAGAACAAGGTTTTTTCGATGCCAAAAATATCGAAAAGGAAAAACCAATAGAGTATATTCGTTAAATCCATAATAGCTCATATCAGCTTTATACCTATATTTGTAACAACTTAAAAACCAATACATTGACTAACGACTTATTTGCAAGAATCCGCAATGATAAAGGTCCACTTGGAAAGTGGGCATCTGTAGCTGAAGGTTATTTCGCATTTCCCAAACTCGAAGGGGAAATAGGTAACCGCATGTATTTTCAAGGGAAAGAAGTAATCACTTGGAGTGTTAATGATTATTTAGGACTTGCCAATCATCCACAAGTTCGTGAGATTGATGCCAAGGCTGCTGCTGAACACGGCTCTGCTTATCCTATGGGTGCACGTCTTATGTCAGGTCACACTTCATTCCACGAACAACTACAAGATGAGTTGGCTGAATTTGTTGGTAAGGAAGCAGCTTATGTGCTAAACTTTGGTTACCAAGGCATACTCTCTACTATTGACACGTTGGTTTCTAAAAACGATGTTATTGTTTATGATGTCGATTCCCATGCATGTATTGTTGATGGTGTTCGCTTACACGTAGGTAAACGCTTTACGTTTCGTCACAACGACATTGAGAGTCTCGAAAAAAATCTACAACGTGCCACACGTGTGGCCAATGAAACTGGTGGTGGTATTTTGGTTATTTCTGAAGGTGTATTTGGTATGCGTGGCGAACAAGGACGTTTACGTGAAATTGCTGCCCTCAAAGAAAAATACGGGTTCCGCTTTTTGGTTGATGATGCGCACGGCTTCGGAACGCTTGGTGCTACTGGCGCTGGGGCAGGCGAGGAGCAAGGCGTCATGGACGATATTGATGTTTACTTTGCCACATTTGCCAAGTCTATGGCAAGCACAGGCGCTTTTATCGCTGGTGACAAGGAAATCATGGACTTCATGAAATACAATATGCGTTCACAAGTATTTGCCAAGTCATTGCAAATGGTATTGGTTAAAGGCGCATTGAAAAGATTAGAGATGTTGCGTACCATGCCTGAGTTAAAAGCCAAGCTTTGGGAAAACGTAAATGCGCTTCAGTCAGGTTTAAAAGAACGCGGATTTGACATTGGCACCACACAAAGTTGTGTTACGCCAGTCTATCTAAAAGGTAGTGTTTTAGAAGCGATGGTATTGGTAAGAGACCTTCGTGAGAATTATGGTATATTCTGTTCTATCGTGGTTTACCCCGTGATTCCTAAAGGATTGATTTTATTACGCCTTATTCCAACGTCTTCACACACACTTGAAGATGTAAGTGAAACGCTGGAAGCCTTTTCTTCGATTCGTGAAAAGCTAACTTCTGGTGTGTATAAGCGCTTGTCGGAAAACCTAGCAGCTACTGTAGACGCTTAGTCTTCGGCATAGATGGCTACAACAGGACTGCCATCCAGCGAAATATAACCTCTAAACATTCCGGGTGTGTTAAAAGGCATGACTACATAGCCTTGGCTATCTAGCCCAATAACACCTCCTGCACCTCCTTTTTCTTTCAGCTCAGTAATTACTTCTGTTGCTGCTTTATCGATAGTGTGGTCTGCGTATTTTATACGCGCGGCTATGTCGTGTGCCACTACATTTCGAATAAAAAATTCTCCATGCCCCGTAGCTGAAATGCCACAAACGCCGTTTTCTGCATAGGTGCCTGCACCAATAACGGGTACGTCACCAATGCGACCATAGCGCTTATTGGTCATGCCGCCTGTTGATGTTCCAGCAGCTAAATTCCCATTTGCATCTAGTGCTACAGCACCTACTGTGCCTAATTTTTCTTGACTTGGCATGGTAGTCGAAACCTTAACCTCTTTAAGTCTATCGTAGTTTTTTTGGGTGAAAAAGTAAGACGGATCAACTTGTTTAAGCCCTTGCTCTATGGCAAATTCTTCTGCACCGGGGCCACTCAAAAACACATGAACGGAATGGTCTAGCACTGCACGTGCAACTTGAATCGGGTTTTTTATTGTAGTTATTCCACTAGCTGCACCTGCGCCTCCAGTGGCACCATCCATGATGGCGCTATCCATTTCATTGGTTTCATTATAGGTAAATACCGAGCCTTTTCCTGCATTGAATAGGGGTGAGTCTTCAAGGTGCTCAATAGTAAGCTGTACGGCATCTAGGCTGCTTCCTCCATCTTTGATAACCGCCCTTCCTTTGATTAATGCCTCACCAAGTGTTTTGATATACGCCTGTTCCATACTATCAGAGACGCTTTCTTTGGAAATCCAACCTGCTCCACCGTGAATAACAAGTACAGCTTTGGGTGTTTCAGGAATTGGGTTGGTACAGCTCAAGGCAATTAGAAATAAAAAGAATAGGGATAAAGAACGAAGTATCATGACGATTAATTTTCACTAAAGTAGCAAAAATCAACCTGCTAATTGAATTGTTAAAAGCAGTATGTTGACTATCAACCCAAATATGAAAATATAAAATACTTTTTTCACGTGTATTTGCGCCAATATTGAACCTAGATATATGGTTGAAACTGCAACACATAAGAGCAATTGGAGCATATCCCAAAAATCAGGGATTCCTTGCAGTATATAATAGACAGCAATAGAGCCAATACAGGCTTGAATGATGATGGTTAAGGGTATGAGTTGGAAGTAACTTCCGGCAAAATAACGGTAGGCATTGTTAAGCATAATTGTAAGATTAAGGGATGTTAAAATTACGTATTTTTTCGGAAAAATGGAGAAAGGCTTGAAAACCATCAAATTTTTCTATTTTTGTAAAAATATTTTGGATGAGCCAAAAGCAACTACTTAGTGCCGAAGACCTGCGCATCATCCTTTTTCGTTTAGCTTGTCAACTTAAAGAAACCCACGGAGACTTCTCCAAAACAGTCCTTGTTGGCTTGCAGCCACGCGGTGTTCGATTGGCAGAACGACTATTGCATATTTTACAACATCACTATAAGGTTGCTGATGTAAAGCTCAGTCAGCTTGATATTACTTTTTTTAGGGATGATTTTAGAAGAAGTGACAAGGTATTAAACGCCAATGTCAACGATATGGAAGTTGGTGTTGAGAACAAGCGCATTGTGCTAATAGATGATGTTTTGTACACAGGCCGAAGTATTCGTGCTGCACTTACAGCCATTGACTCTTACGGACGTCCTGAAGAAGTGCAACTCCTAACCTTAATTGATCGTAGATTTTCAAGACATCTGCCCATACAACCTGATTTTTGCGGACGACAAGTTGATGCGATTCAAAACGAGCGTGTTGTGGTTTGTTGGCAAGAAGAAGATAATGAAGATGCAGTATATCTGGTAAATAAATAATATGAGCGAATTAAGCGTAAAACATTTATTGGGCATCAAATATCTCACAGAAGCAGATATCCAGCTTATTTTTGATACAGCAACCCAATTTAAAGAAGTAATCAACCGTCCAATCAAAAAGGTTCCTTCATTACGCGACATTACCATAGCCAATCTCTTCTTTGAAAACAGCACACGCACTAAGTTGTCTTTTGAACTGGCACAGAAAAGATTATCGGCCGATGTGATAAACTTTGCCTCTTCCATGTCGTCCTTAAAAAAAGGCGAGACCTTAATCGACACGGTAAATAATATTTTATCCATGAAGGTTGATATGGTAGTGATGCGTCACTCCAGTCCAGGTGCTGCCAGCTTTCTGTCAAAACACGTTGATGCAACCATCATCAATGCCGGCGATGGTGCACATGAGCACCCTACACAGGCATTACTCGATACTTTTTCCATCAATGAACGCCTAGGCGGTGTTGCGGGAAAAAAAGTAGTTATCATAGGTGATATTCTTCATTCAAGAGTAGCATTGTCCAATATCTTTGCCTTACAAAAATTAGGCGCTGAGGTTTGTGTATGCGGCCCAAAAACATTGATTCCCAAGCATATTACTAGCTTGGGTGTTAAGGTAGAAACGGATGTGAATAAAGCCTTGAAATGGTGTGATGTAGCCAATGTTTTAAGAGTGCAATTTGAACGTATGTCTGCAAGCTATTTCCCTTCCAACAGAGAGTATGCTGCTTTTTATGGCATTACCAAACCCATGCTCGATGCATTAGACAAAGAAATTGTTATCATGCATCCAGGGCCAATCAACAGAGGTGTCGAATTATCAAGTGCAGTAGTTGATTCAAATCAAGCGATTATTTTGGATCAAGTGGAAAATGGTGTGGCAATTCGAATGGCTGTTTTATATTTACTTGCCGCAAAAAATTAATCATGAAAATTAGCCAACACGATAATACTACTGTTTTTTCCTGTGATAGCTCAGACCCAATAGGTATTGATTTTAGAAACCTTGTCAAGGCACACTACAAAAATATGCACCAGCAAAATATTGTCATTGACCTCTCAGCTATTGAAGCCTTAAATCCTAAACACGTTTTAGAATTTTCTGAGCTCAATACATATAATAAAGAAACAGTGTTGAAATCATTTGTCGTTGTTGTTGGGACAATGTCTGTATCTAAAATCCCCGATGATATAGCTACGGCACCAACACTACAAGAAGCACTTGATATTGTTGAGATGGAAGAAATTGAACGCGATTTAGGTTATTAATGAAGCTAACCATATTGGGTTGCCATTCGGCTACCCCACACGAAAACAAAAATCCCACTGCCCAACTGTTAGAAATCAAAGGGCATCGTTTCCTCATTGACTGCGGGGAGGGCACACAAGTGCAGCTGCGCAAAGCCAAGGTCTCTTTTGTACATATCAAGCATATATTTATTTCTCACTTGCACGGAGATCATTTTTATGGTTTACCCGGCTTGGTATCTTCTTTTCGTTTGTTGGGTCGTGAGGCACCTTTGCATATCTATGGACCAAAGGGTATTAAGGAAGCCTTGCTTTTATTGTTAAAGTTGTCCAAGTCTAACATGAATTACCCCCTTCATTTTCACGAATTGTCATCTAACCAATCTGAGTGTGTTTACGAAGACGAAAATGTAATAGTACGCACTATACCACTGAAACACCGCATTTATACCAACGGTTTTTTGTTTGAAGAAAAAATAGGGCTTAGAAGAATTGATGCAGATGCTGCCCAAGCAGCAGGGATAGATAAAAGCCAATATCGTTTATTACAACAGGGTCAAGATGTGGAAAGCAATGATGGGCATATTATTGAAAATACAAAGGTCACTTTTGCGCCTCACCCAGTCAAGAAATACGCTTATTGCAGTGACACGGCCTATTATCCTTCTATAATTGACATTATTCACAAAGCGGATTGGTTGTACCACGAGGCTACTTTTTTAAATCAACATGCAGCGCTAGCGGAGCAAACTAAGCACAGTACTGCACAGCAGGCAGCTGAGATTGCCAAAAAAGCCGAAGTTGGTCTTTTAATTTTAGGTCACTACTCATCAAGATACAAAGATTTAGGGCTATTTGTTGATGAAGCAAAAGCTGTATTTCCAAATGTAATTTTAGCGGCAGATGGTGCTGTGATTTCCTAACGCATTTTTGTACATTTATAAAATGGAAAGAGACTTTGGGCATCTTCGTAAAAACTATGAGGCTAACGTGCTTGACGAGACAATACTTCCCAATTCCCCTACTGATCTATTCAACCAATGGTTTGATGAGGCAACACAAAGTGGTGGCGTCGCGGAAGTAAACGCCATGACACTAAGTACTATTGATGGAAGCGGTGCAATTAAAGGTCGCATCGTGTTGCTTAAAGAGTTGTCTGCGGAGGGCTTTGTCTTTTACACCAATTACAACAGCGATAAGAGTAAAGCGCTTTTTGCCAACCCCAAAGTGAGTTTGTCTTTTTTTTGGCCAAATCTAGAACGACAAGTCATCATATCCGGAACAGCACAGAAAGTAGCTCCTGAAGTATCAGATGCTTATTTTGCTTCAAGACCAAAAGGCAGTCAAATTGGGGCTCATGTATCTCCACAAAGTGATGTCATCGCTTCAAGAGAAGTTTTAGAAGCCCGTCAAGAAACATTGGAAAAACAATTTGAAGGCAAGGACATTCCACGCCCCTCACACTGGGGTGGTATCGCAGTTACGCCATTTGAGATGGAGTTTTGGCAAGGGAGACCCAATCGTTTGCACGACCGTATTGTGTACTTAAAAAGTGATGCCACTTGGTCTAAACAACGCAAAGCGCCTTAAGCGCATAACGCCCCACAAATAGTTAGAAATGAAAACATGGATCATGATGCGTCATGGAAAGTCTTCTTGGGAACTAAACGTTTCTGATAAAGACCGTCCGCTAAATCAACGCGGTATTGATGATGCCCAAAAAATGGGTGCCTATTTGCAAAATCAAACAGCTGCTGTTGACGCTGTTTTTTCAAGTCCTGCAATCCGAGCTGCTCATACTGCTTTGATTGTATCTCGAGAAATGAATGTGCCCATACATAAGATTTCTTTTAGCGAATCGTTATATGATTTTTCTGGTGAAGATGTATTGGAGTTTGTTCGATGTCTTGACGATACTTTAGATACGGTCATGACTTTTGGTCATAATAATGCCTGTACTTCTTTGGCGTATTCCTTAGCAGATTTTACTGGGGATAACATTCCAACAGCTGGTGCTGTCCTTTTTCGCTTTGACGTATCTTTGTGGTCAGAGATTACTAAAGCAAATGCCGAATATTTTTTTCCAAAAACAATAGCCAAGCCGTGACACTTCCATTTGTAAATCGTGAGTTGAGCTGGTTAGACTTTAATCGCCGTGTTTTGCAAGAGGCGCAAGACGAAAGCGTGCCGTTGATTGAACGGGTTCGTTTTATAGGAATTTTTTCAAATAATCTAGATGAGTTTTTTAAGGTGCGCTACGCTACGGTGAAACGTATTGCGCAGTTGGAAGCAGCTTCTAACTCGGCTGAGACTACCAATGCGGAAGCGCTGCTACAAGAGATTACCCAAAAGACTATTGCGCTTCAAGATGAAAGCTTTCAAACCATACAGCAACTAACGGCTGCTTTAGCAGTTGAAAACATCTTTATTTTAGACGAGACAGCTCTCGATGAAGAACAAGTTGAATTTGTACATGCTTTTTTTACTCAAAAAGTAAGTCCCTCTTTACTTACCATACTTATTAATGATAATAGCTTATTGCCTAGCAACAGGGGAAATAATGCTTTTTTAGCCGTTCGTATCGAGCAAGAAGATGGTGACTCACAGTTTGCACTGATTCAAATGCCAACAGACCTTGAGCGCATCGTTGTTTTGCCTGCTCGTGATGGGAAACAGTTTGTGATGTTGTTAGATGATCTTATACGTCATCAAATGCAGCATATTTTTCAAATATTCTCTCCCACTAAAATTAAGGCGCACATGGTAAAGTTTACACGTGATGCAGAGCTTGATTTTGATGACGACATCAACATGAGCTATATTGAAAAAGTAGCTTCAAGTGTTCGCGACAGGGTTGAGGGAGATCCTGTTCGTTTTGTTTATGATAAAAATATCGATGACGATACCCTAGAGATTTTATTGGAAAAATTTCAAATTGGTTCTCGAGATAGTATAATTCCTGGGGGTCGCTATCACAACAGGAGGGACTATATCAAGTTCCCTAGTTTGGGACGCCATGATTTGCTTTACGACAAAAGGCCTCCATTGCCGATTACAGGCTTTTCTCTAGAAGAAAGTATTTTATCGCAAATAAGCCAACGCGACTTTTTACAATTCGCACCCTACCACAGTTTTGATTATGTTGTTGGTTTTTTAAGAGAGGCTTCACTCGATCCAAAAGTTAAGAGCATTTCCATCACCATTTACCGGTTGTCAAGTGAATCTCATATAGCAAATGCGCTTATTCAGGCAGCGCGGAATGGCAAGCAGGTAACCGTTCAAATTGAGTTACAAGCACGTTTTGATGAGGCAGCCAATATTCGCTATGCTGAGATACTTAAAAATGAAGGCGTTCGTATGATTTTTGGTATACCAACCCTCAAGGTGCATTCCAAGACCTGTTTGATTCAACGCCAAGAAGGTGATAAGCTCAAGCGCTATGGTTTTATAAGTACAGGGAATTTTAACGAGTCTACCGCCCGTGTCTACACTGATTACACGCTTTTTACTGCCAATCAGCAAATTTTGAAAGAAGTCAATAAAGTGTTTACGTTTCTAGAGAAAAGCTATAAAATACCCGTCCACAAACACCTACTGATCTCTCCGTTCTCCACTTCAACAGGTCTCAAAGAACGTATTGCCCGTGAGATGGCATTGGCTCAAGCTGGCAAGAATGCACTAATACGCATTAAAATTAATAACATCACCAACTACGACATGGTTGCCGCACTCTACGAGGCCAGTCAGGCGGGTGTTCAAATACGCATGATTGTTCGTGGTATCTGTTGTTTGGTGCCTGGAGTCCCTGGTATCAGCGATAATATTGAAGTCATCAGTGTGGTTGATCGTTACTTAGAGCATCCGAGAATGGTTATTTTTGAAAACAGCGGCGACAGAGAAATACTTATTTCTTCTGCCGATTGGATGACCCGTAACTTGGACAACCGCGTTGAAGTGACCTGTCCTATTTACGACAAAGACGTACAGCAAGAACTTGTAGATACTTTTGAGTTGAGTTGGAATGACAATGTAAAGGCACGTTGGGTAAATGATGACTCTAAGCCTGTTTATCGCAACAATGGTGCTGCTCCGCTGCGTTCACAAGAGGCAACCTATTCATATTATCAAAATAAACTAAACACCCCTTGAGAATATCTAAATATGCTGCAATTGATATAGGCTCAAACGCAGTGCGTTTGTTGGTGAGTAATGTTATTGAGCGCAAGAATAAGCCAACGCTTTTTACCAAAAATGCCATGGTTCGTGTGCCCATTCGCTTGGGTCAGGACACTTTTACGCATGGCTCCATAGGAATGCCAAATCAACAGCGTATGATTGATGCCATGCTGTCTTTTAAGAAACTAATGGGTGTTCACGGTGTTTCACATTATATGGCTTGTGCAACCTCAGCACTTCGAGAGGCTAAAAATGGTTCGGAACTGGTGGAACGTATTTTAAAAGAAACCGAAGTAGCAGTTGAGATCATTGATGGAAAGCGCGAAGCAGAAATCATTGCCATGACGGATTTATACGATGTTATGAAACCGCATAAATCCTACCTGCTTGTCGATGTTGGAGGAGGAAGTACCGAGCTTACGGTAATTGATCGTGGTAAAACCATTGCATCAAAGTCTTTTAAAATAGGTACGGTTCGTTTGCTTAATAAAATGGTAACGGACAAAGAAATGGCATCATACCAAAAATGGATTGAAAAACATACCCATAAACTCGAACGTCTTTCTGTAGTGGGTTCGGGCGGTACCATTAACAAGGTTTTCAAACTTTCTGGTGTGAGTATAGGAAAACCACTTTCCTACATACTGCTTTCAGAGTATTATGAGTATTTAAAACAACTTACGCACAAGGAGTTAATTGTCGATCTTAGGTTAAATCAAGATCGTGCAGACGTTATCGTACCTGCAGTTCATATCTATCTTTTGGCTATGAAACAGTCGGGGGCCAATAAGATTTATGTTCCCAAAGTTGGTTTGGCAGATGGGATGATTAAGCTTTTGTATAAAGAGCTACACTAGCAATTGCTTTTTATTTAATATTCTAAGTTGAATTTTTTCTTGAACAGAGCTAAAGTTGGATTTTTTTCAGAAAGCGCTTTATACTTGTCTTCGTTGGTGTAGACAAATTTCTTTTCTTCTTTCACTTCCAAATGTAATTTTAACGTAAGCGCATCATTTGAAAGCTGATCGCGCAAATACGCCATCAATTCATTGCTGTTTTTTTCAAGCTCAACCCGGTTGGTGTCGTTTGGAACGGCATAATGTATTTCGACTTTATTTTTCAATCTGGGTATGTCAAGTTGTAACAGGGCAACCATATTCTTTTCTCCATTAACGGCAATAATGTCACTGAATTTTTTCCAGTGTTCCTCAATACTTTCTTGGTTTACTTCGTTGTCTCTTACCTCTTTGTCATCAGTTGAAGAAACGACCTTGTTCTTGTGTTCTTTTTGCACTTTTAGACTAGATAAGGACAGTCCTGAAACCCCTTGTGAAGATAGGTCTAACTGGATGGTTTCCTCTTTTTCTGGTACTTCAATAGGCTTTTCTGCCAGTTGGTTTTGATCATTAACCGTTTCGGTAGGAGTGTTTTCCCTTTGTTTAGGTTCAATGACGGTTTTGGTCGTGGGTGCCAAATCGGGTTCGGCTATATTTTCAGAAGTTGTCGAAGTGTCAACTGTCTCTTTTATGGGTGCTGCTTTTACCGCAACAACACCCTCAAAGGGTTTTATGTAGGGTTTACTGTTTTTTTTTTCGCCTTCGTTAAGCGAGGCCACTTGCATCAAGCATAACTCTACTTGCAAATGGGGATGCAGGCTGTTTTTGTATTGAAGTGCGTATTTGTTGGTCAAATCTAGTGCGTCTAGCAAAAAAGTTTTGGGAATACTTTTTCCCTGCGCCATAAACGCAGCTTCTGTTTCTGCATCTACCTCTAACAATTGTGTTGTGCCTTCGTTTTGACACATCATCAAATCTCTAAAGTGCTTGGATAAGCCGTTGATAAAATGATAGCCGTCAAAGCCAAGGTCTAGCAACTGGTTGAATCTTAAGATGCTGTTGTGTAAATCACCCCTATGCAGCAGTTCGGTAATGTCCAAATAGCTATCATAGTCCAATATATTTAAGTTCAGCGAAACGTGCTTGGCGGTAAGCTTTTCACCAGCGTAACTTATCATCCTGTCAAATATGGATAGCGCATCTCGCATGGCACCGTCTGCTTTCTGTGCAATGAGGTGTAAGGCTTTGTCTTCTGCATCTACGCCTTCACGGTCTGCGATGACTTTTAAATAATCTTGCGCATCTTTTGGACTGATACGTTTAAAATCAAAAATTTGGCATCTCGACAATATTGTAGGGATGATTTTTTGTTTTTCGGTAGTCGCAAGTATAAAAATGGCGTGTTGTGGTGGCTCTTCTAATGTCTTTAGAAAGGCATTAAAAGCAGCAGTACTTAGCATATGCACCTCATCAATGATATAAACTTTATAACTCCCTTTTTGGGGTGGAATACGTACTTGTTCAATAAGGCTCCTTATGTCGTCAACAGAGTTGTTTGAGGCAGCATCAAGTTCAAATACATTGAAAGCAAAGTCCTCGTTTGGGTCAATATCAGCACCAAGACTGTTTATTTTTTTAGCAAATATGCGTGCGCAGGTAGTCTTACCGACGCCTCTTGGTCCACAGAAAAGCATTGCCTTGGCAATCTTTTCCAAATCAATGGCATTTTGCAAGGTCTGTGTGATGGCTTGTTGACCAACTACGTCTGTAAAAGTCTGTGGTCTGTATTTTAAAGCCGATACTATAAATTCACCCATGAGGTAAAGATAAACAAACTCACCTTTTTGTCCTATGATAAATTAGATACAAATGTGGGAATAGTGTATTTTTGTACCGCAGGCCTCCTTATCGCTCCGCCTTGGCGGAGAGGAAAGTCCGGACACCATAGCGCAGCATAGCGGGTAACGCCCGTCGCTCCGATTTATCAGAGTAGGACCAGTGCAACAGAAAGCAAGTACAGTTCGGCTGTAGTGAAACCAGGTAAACTCTATGCGGTGAAACGCCATGTAAACCAACGTTTAGGATAGCGCGTCCAAGTTGGAGGGTAGGCGGATTGAGCGATGCAGTAATGCATCGTCTAGATTAATGATAGGGCACGACAGAATCCGGCTTATGGCCTGCTTTTTATTTATTTGTTGGCACTTTTAAGGTGTCGATAAAATCCTCTTTTGGTTCCCACAGCTCTATTACATTTCCTTCTGGATCTAGAATATGCACAAACTTTCCATACGGATAAGTACTTATTTCATCAATGATGGTAACGCCAATGTTCTTTAGTTTTTTTACCATAGCTTCAATTTCTTGAACACGGTAATTAATCATAAAGTCTTTTTCGGAAGGCTCAAAGTATTCCGTATCGTTGGGAAAAATATTCCAGTGTATGTATTTTGCCTTTTCAGGGTTCTTGGAATGACGCATTTCAAAGGTTGCACCGTAAGGGTTTAGCACCAGTCCAAGTTGGTTTTGATACCATTTTTGAAGATTTTCTGCCGATTTTGCTTTGAAAAAAACACCACCAATACCTATTATTTTAGGTTCTTTCATTGTTTGGGGTTTAAGTACTAAATGTAGCTTTTTTTAACTAAACCCCCGCTTTTAATAATGTTAAAGCATTTGGCCCTTCATTAAACAGCAAGTCTATTATGGACAAATTGGGGATAAATCCATTTTTATCTTCAAATACTTGGGTGTATTTCAGTGCTAAATCGGTCTTGCTATTTTTTTGCTCTATTTGCGCTCTAATGTCTGTAGCAGCGGGTATGGTTTCATAGCTTTCGGTATACTGAACGGTAGGCTCCCAACCCAATAGCTTTAACAATAGCTCAAAATAGGCTTTGTTAAAAGCGTATAGCGATGAGGATTTGGTTTTATAAAGAACAGCTAAATCATCTTCGTAAAACTCGAAATAGGGAGAGGATCGATAGGCCGATTGTATGGATTTCCAATGCTGTTTTTGCCAAGTAAAACTATTTTCTATTTCAACTGTGTGGTAGTATTGGTGTCCTATTTCCCCAAGGTGTTTGACAGGTATGGAAAGCATTAATTTCCCGTTTGCACCGTGTATGTGTGTTCTGTTTCGAAGGGTTTGCTTTTGGTAATAATCGTGTTGCTCTATGATAAGTGTTTGCGCAGTTGTTATAAGTGTCCATAATCCTATGGAACCCGTATATGCTAAGGGCACAATAACGGTACTCATTTATGCTTTTTTAGAACGCCTTCTGTACCATACAACGCCTTGCCAAATAACGACAAAGACCGCAAAATACCAGCGATAAGACACAGGTTTCCCTGAGCCACCAACCGTCGTAAATACCCGTTCCCAACGTATCTTCCAATTGCGCAATCCGTCCATGAATCCGTCAATGCTCATCCATATAAATACAGGTTTACCAACAATGTGATCTTCAGGAACAAACCCCCAATAGCGACTGTCTTCCGATCGGTGGCGGTTATCACCCATCATCCAATAATAGTTTTGCTTAAAGGTATATGTATCTGCCGTTGCTCCATTAATTTTAATGTCATCACCACTAACTTCAAGATCATTTAATTCATAATCAGAAATAATCTTTTTATAAAGTGCCACATTCTTTGGATTTAATTGGACTGTAACCCCTTTCTCAGGCATAACGAGAGGTCCAAATTGATCTTCATTCCAGTTGTAACGTACGTTGTTAGGAAAATAGGCATCGTTGTAGGTTCTCGTGGTATTGATGTTTCTTTTCAGACTATCTAACTTCAAAACATTTGGCAGTTCTTCCGCTTCTTTTAGCGTTAGAAATAAGTTTTTCTGTGTTTCCAATAGCTCTTTTGCTTGAATGCGGTATTGTTGCACAATGTTAAGCGGCAACCCTTTAGACCCAGTAAGTACTTGATAATTACTAGGATCTGGATTGGCGATCATCAATAGATTTGGTCTTAATGCATCAAGTATGGGTTGAGAGATATTCGTTATTAAGAACTTTCGTGTAAGGTCGTCATAGCCAGCATTGATAAGCCTTCTGGCAGAGATGCCCTTTGCGTTGTATGCCTTGAAGCCGAAAATGGGCTTTGCTCGGTCAGGCATATTAGATTCCTTACCATTTATGTGTATGATGCCGTCTTCTATGGTGAGTGTGTCTCCTGGAATGGCAACACAACGTTTCACATAATTTGATTTTTTGTCAATGGGCTTTACAACGCCAGCCTCTTTCTTAAAGAATTGCCTTACGGTATCTGCGGGCCAGCTAAAGACGACAATATCATTACGTTTTATTTGCTGTAGTCCCGGAAGTCTCATGTAGGGGAGTTGTGGCTTTT
>ERZ887830.548-NODE-548-length-23664-cov-25.370706_pt1 | contig 23664 bp, 30 predicted proteins | sample MGYA00521101_ERZ887830 | MGnify/ENA primary metagenome ERZ887830 (study PRJEB32303, sample SAMEA104408592) | aquatic metagenome | biome: Marine water; feature: Pelagic; material: water | place: Baltic Sea | collected 2014-06-05T16:38:00 | depth 1,762 m ... | reverse complement strand
ACGTTAATACAGAATACGACAAGATAGGCGCGTTTAAGTCTAACTTGTTTAAAAAAATTGTAAACGACAAAGAGCAAAGAGCAAAGACAGCTAAGACTTTTAAGGAATCTCTTGACTAATATGCCTATGACCTTAGAACCTTTTGACTACAAGAAGCACAAACCTCAAGACGTAGGTTTAGGCGGCTTATCTACTGAGTATTTGATTACTGTAGATTCACCAGAAGGCGGTGTTATGGTTATACCTTCTATTTGGTGGGACGCTGAAGGGAAGCCTACTTTGGTTAAAGACCAACGAGAAGCTATACTATTAGCTAAAAACTACGAAAAGTCATCTAACAGACAGTTTCCTCGTTTTGCGTCTAAGGCCTATCAAGAAGCTGATAAGTTTGCTAGAGAGCGTTCTAAAGCAGGAGGTGCTTCTAATAGCTACCTAGCTAAGGATATAAAAGAAGAACAAGCAAAAACAGCTAAGACTTTTAAGGAATCTCTTGACTGATCTTAATGTCTCGCTATTACCTTGGCAGCAGGAAGTCTGGGAAGACGCTACACGCTTTAAAGTAGTGGCTGCGGGTAGACGTACAGGAAAGAGTAGACTAGCTGCTTGGCGGCTGATCATCAGTGCGTTGTCTGATAAGAAAGGTCAGGTGTTCTACGTTGCCCCTACACAGGGTCAGGCTAGAGACATTATGTGGCAGTTGCTGCTGGAACTAGGCCATGACGTTATAGCGTCAGCACACGTTAACAACCTACAGATTAAGCTGATCAATGGCTGCACCATCTCTCTAAAGGGTGCTGATAGACCAGAGACCATGCGTGGTGTTAGTCTAAAGTTCCTGTGTATGGACGAGTACGCAGACATGAAGCCAGAGGTGTGGGAGCAAATTCTTAGACCTGCACTGGCGGATCAGAAGGGTGATGCGCTCTTTATTGGTACACCTATGGGTCGTAACCACTTCTACGATCTATACCAGTACGCTAGTATCTCTGAAGACCCTACGTTCAAGGGCTATCACTTCACTAGCTACGATAACCCGTTACTTGATCCTGAAGAGATTGAAGCAGCTAAAGGCTCTATGTCAGCCTTCTCTTTCCGTCAGGAGTTTATGGCATCCTTTGAGGCGCACGGCAGTGAACTCTTTAAAGAAGAAGATGTTAGATTTAGTGAGGAAGAACCTACTGATGGTAATTATTACATTGCTGTCGATTTGGCAGGATTTGCAGATGTACAGAAAGTCACGACTAAAACCAAACGACTTGACCAGACGGCAATTGCTGTGGTTAAAGCGGGCGTGGACGGCTGGTGGGTTGCTAATATCATACATGGCCGTTGGGGAGTCGAAGAGACTGCCAGACGAATCTTTGAAGCAGTCAGAGACTACCAACCAGTCGCAGTAGGTATTGAGAAGGGTGCGTTAAAGAACGCTGTCTACCCCTACCTGAACGATATAATGAAGAAGAACCAGAGATTCTTTAGAATAGAAGAGCTAACACACGGCAACAAGAAGAAGACTGACAGGATCGTGTGGGCGCTACAAGGCCGTTTAGAACACGGTAACTTAGTATTAAACAAGGGTAAGTGGAATGCTCAGTTCCTAGACGAGTTGTTTCAGTTCCCTAACCAATTAGTCCACGATGACTTGATAGATGCTCTTGCATACATTGACCAGTTAGCTAAGGTCTCGTATGCTTTTGACTATGAAGAAGAGGACTACGAATTCCTAGACAAATACGCAGGCTATTAATTATGGAACTAGAAGGCAACGACAACTTCACGCTAGAGCAGGACATTGAAGGCTGGGTAATGGACAAGTGCGATAGCTGGCGCGATCATTACGAAGCTAACTATTCACAACGCTTTGACGAATACTATCGACTGTGGCGTGGTCAGTGGTCATCAGAAGACCAGACTCGTCAGTCAGAACGCTCTAAGATTATATCTCCTGCACTACAGCAGGCTGTTGAGTCATCTGTAGCAGAGCTAGAGGAAGCTACCTTTGGTCGTGGTAAGTGGTTCGACATCAAAGACGATGTACGTGATCAGAACCCTGCTGACATTGCAGCCTTACGCAGTTACTTGGAAGAAGACTTTGCAAAGAATAAAGTACGTAAGAACGTAGCTGAGTGTCTAATCAACGCTGCTGTATTCGGTACAGGCATTGCAGAAGTTGTTATAGAAGAAGAAAAAGAGATGGCTCCTGCTACACAGCCTGTTATGGGCGGTGAGCTACAAGCAGTAGGTGTTACCATACAAGACCGCACTTGCGTTAAGCTGCGTCCTGTTATGCCACAGAACTTCCTGATTGACCCAGTAGCTACAGACATTGACACTGCGCTGGGCTGTGCAGTAGACGAGTATGTGTCTAGCCACTTGGTTGAGCAACTACAGGAAAAAGGTGTATACCGTGACGAGCCTTTGTCTGTTGCTGCCAGTGACTTTGATTTAGAACCTGATCAGGAACTGACTACCTTCCCTGAAGACAAGGTTAGACTGACTAAATACTACGGCCTTGTTCCTACGCACCTGCTAAAAGCAGCTATGGAAGATGCTGAAGAAGACGAAGAAGTTGTAGAGTTTGGTGAAGAAGAAGAAGATACCTACTACACTGAAGCTATGGTTGTTATTGCCAATGGCGGTACTCTGCTAAAGGCTGAGAAAAACCCGTACATGATGCAGGATCGTCCTGTCGTAGCATTCCCATGGGATGTCGTTCCTAGCCGCTTCTGGGGTCGAGGAGTATGTGAGAAAGGGTATAACAGTCAGAAGGCGTTAGACGCAGAACTACGCGCTAGAATCGATGCTCTAGCACTAACCATCCACCCAATGATGGCTATGGATGCTTCTCGCATGCCTCGTGGTGCTAAACCCAGCATACAACCTGGAAAGACCATCTTAACCAATGGCAACCCTTCAGAGATATTACAGCCCTTTAACTTTGGTCAGGTTAATCAGATTACCTTTGCACAGGCTCAGTCACTACAGACTATGGTACAGACTGCCACAGGCGCTATCGACAGTGCTGGTATCTCTGGCTCTATCAACGGTGACGCTACAGCCGCTGGTGTTTCTATGTCACTGGGTGCTATCATCAAGCGCCACAAGCGTACACTGATTAACTTCCAAGACTCCTTCCTGATTCCATTCGTACAGAAGGCTGCTTACCGTTACATGCAGTTTGAGCCTGAGCTGTATCCAGTAGCTGACTACAAGTTCCACACCTCTAGCTCACTAGGCATCATTGCTCGTGAGTACGAAGTGACTCAGCTTGTTCAGTTGCTACAAACCATGTCACCAGACACGCCAATGTATCCTAAGCTGGTTATGTCTATCATCGACAACATGAACCTGTCCAACCGTGAAGAGCTTATTGCTACTCTTGAGCAGGCTAATCAGCCTAACCCAGAAGCACAACAGGCTCAACAGATGGCTCAACAGGGTCAGATGGAGTTCCAGGCTTCACAAACTGCTGCACTTAACGGCCAAGCTGCTGAATCGCAGGCTAGAGCGCAGAAGATTGCAGTTGAAGCGCAGGCTATACCGCAGGAACTGGAGATTGACCGCATCAAAGCTGTTACAACTAACCTAAACAAGGGTGATGCAGACGATAAAGAGTTCCAGAAGCGCCTAGAAATCTCTAAACAACTGCTAAAAGAGCGTGAAGTAGCAGTAAAAGAGGGTAATGTTGCTAGACAGGCGGCTCCACAGCCTCGACCAGCAGCTCCTCAGCCACAACCACAAGGAATGATGCCCAATGGTCAGCAATAGAGACTTAGAACACGTAGTAGCTCAAGTAAATGTACAGTTTGAGGAACTTTTTAAGAAGATTGCACAACTTGAGAAACAAATAGCGGAAACAGGAGCTAAGAATGCCAGCAAAAAAAGACCCAAGACTAGCTAGAGCTGGTGTCACTGGATACAATAAGCCGAAGCGTACCCCTAATCACCCAAAGAAAAGCCATGTTGTTGTGGCAAAGGAAGGTGACAAAATCAAGACGATTAGGTATGGAGAACAGGGGGCAAAGACCGCAGGAAAACCTAAGGCGGGTGAATCTGCTCGTATGAAAGCCAAGAGAGCCAGCTTCAAAGCAAGACACGGTAAGAACATAGCAAAAGGTAAAATGTCAGCAGCTTATTGGGCTGATAAATCTAAGTGGTAGTACACTTATAGGTACATAAAAGTGCAACAAATGTACACTTAAATGTACACTACAGTATACATTGTACATTATATGAAACATAACAGGAGATTATTATGCCATACGGTAAAGGTACATACGGTAATAAAGTAGGTCGACCACCTAAGAAAAAGACACCGCCTAAAAAGAAGCCAGTTAAACGATGAAGGGTCAGACCCACGGTGGTAAAGGAAGTGCCCAGCGCAAGACAGATCAGAAGAAGTTTGCAGCCAACTGGGACGCTATATACAACAAAAATACGACAAAGTCAAGTAAAAAGAAGAAATAACGCTTGACTTTCTTATGCTTTTATGTTATAATAACTGTGTAAGACTAATATAAACAACGCTGTCCTAATAGGAGAAACAGTATGATTGATAAAGACCTTGAGCTATATTACCGTAACATTAGAGATATGTTTGGCTCACCTGGCTGGAAGCAGCTAATGGAAGACCTTAAGTCTAATGCAATGGTGATCAACTCAGTAGAAGCTGCAAAAGATAATGAAGACCTTTACTTCCGTAAGGGCCAACTCGCTATCATAGCTAACCTACTAAACCTAGAAGCTCAAATCGATGCAACAGAAGCAGAAGCATTAAAGGAAGATGAAGTAGAAGAAGCTGCCTAATGAGGGCTATCTACGAGTATCGCTGCGAGGATGGACACACAAACGAACGCTACACAGATTCAGAGTGTACCCACATTCCCTGCTTAGATTGCGACAAGATTGCAAGAAGGATTGTAAGTGCTGTGCGAAGTAAGCTAGACCCTATCTCTGGTGATTTTATGGGTGCTACCAGACAGTGGGAAAAAAACAGAGCGCAGAAGTTACAGCAAGAACGCAAGGCCAACTCCTAACCGAAGCCCTGCATAATACACCTCCATAATGAGAATACTCACGGAGTTTAATAATGGCAACACTAATAGACGAGCGTCCAGAAGACGTTGAAACTGAACACGAAGAAATAAGTCAGATTCAAGAGGAGCCTCAAGTAGAGGAAACTCCTCAAGAAGAAGAAATCCCTGATAAGTACAAAGGAAAGTCAACCGCTGAGATTGTAAGGATGCACCAAGAAGCTGAGAAGCTACTAGGAAAGCAAAGCGGTGAGGTAGGGGAGCTTCGTTCAGTAGTAGACAATTACATCCAGACACAACTCGACACCAACACCCCAGCAACCCAAGAACCTGAAGAAGACATAGACTTTTTCTCTGATCCCGACAAGGCTGTCGAGAGAGCGATTAAGAATCATCCTTCAATTAAAGCTGCTGAAGCACAAACTCAGCAGTACAAGCAGCAAACAGCGCAGGCTCAATTGCAACAACGTCATCCTGACATGCAAAAGATTCTGCAAGATGGTAAGTTTGTTGATTGGATTAAAGGATCAAAGATTCGTACTCAGCTCTTTGCACAAGCGGATACGCAGTATGACTACGAAGCTGCTGATGAGCTTTTCACTATATGGAAAGAGCGTCAACAAACAGTAGCTCAGACTGCCGTTAATGAGAAAGCAAGCAGAAAAGAAGCTGTCAAGACTGCCTCAACGGGCGGTGCAAAAGGAAGTGGCGAGACAGCATCTAAGAAAGTCTATAGGCGCTCAGACATTATTAAACTAATGCAAACTGACCCTGATAGGTATTTAGCTTTATCTCCAGAAATCGAGAGGGCTTATGCTGAAAAGAGGGTTAGATAACTAATCTCTTTAAGGAAGTATTATCATGGCTACATCAGTATATCCCAATATGGGCGGAGCAGTAGACAACACTAGCGCAGCTACTTTTATTCCAGAAATCTGGAGTGACGAAGTAATTGCTGCATACAAGAGCAATCTTGTAATGGCTAACCTCGTTAAAAAAATGAGCATGACTGGTAAGAAAGGTGACACCATTCACGTACCTAAGCCTGCTCGTGGTACAGCCACTGCTAAAGTTGCAGAGACTGCCGTAACTATCCAGAACTCTGTTGAGTCAGAAGTTCTGATTAACATCAACAAGCACTTTGAGTTCTCTCGTCTAATCGAAGACATCACCGAAGTACAGGCTCTCGCTTCACTGCGTCAGTTCTACACTGGTGACGCAGGCTATGGTCTGGCTAAGCAGGTTGACAACGATCTGTTTACTCTGGCTAAGTCTTTCGGTGACGGTGATGGCTCTAGCTACGTTAACACTGGTTCTTTCCAGATTAACACTACCTCTGGTGCTTTGGAAGCCTATGATGCTGACGGTACTACTGACATTGGCGCTTTCTCTGACGCTGCGTTCCGTGCGCTGATTCAGAAGCAAGACGATGCAGACGTTCCTATGGACAACCGTAGCTTCATCGTTCCTCCTTCACTGCGTAACGCTATCATGGGTATTGATCGCTACACTTCTACTGACTTTGTTAATGGCAAAGGCGTAGAGACTGGCAAGATTGGTAACCTGTACGGTGTTGACGTATATGTTTCTACTAACGTACCTACTCTTGAGTCAGGCGTTCGTGGCGCACAGCTGATCCACAAGGACACCAACGTTCTTGCAGAGCAGCAGGCTATCCGTTCACAGACTCAGTACAAGCAGGAGTTCCTCGGTACTCTTTACACTGCTGATTGTTTGTATGGCGTTCAGGTCATGCGTCCAGAAGCAGGCTTCACCCTAGCTGTACTTTAAAGCTAAACTGGGGGATTCTTCGGAGTCCCCCTTTCTTTATTCTCCCTTTCTTTTGTTTTCGTAGGAGCTACAATGGCTATATTTAGAGGTGACGGTGGTGCTGGTGATTCCAATACGGATGCCACCATATCTGCTGTTACAGCCCAGGCTGCGATAGCTACTACGAAAGCAAGTGATGCAGCCGCTAGTGCAGTAGATGCGGCTAACTCTGCTACAACTGCTACAACTAAAGCTGCTGAAGCAAGCACATCTGCTACTAATGCGGCCAACAGTGCTACAGGTGTTGCAGCCTACGCAACAGCAGCAGAGAACTCAGCAACTGCCGCAGCATCCTCAGAGACTAACGCAGCCACTAGTGCTACAAACGCTGCTAATAGTGCCACAGCAGCCAGTGCCTCTGAGACAGCCGCAGGAGCCTCTGAGACGGCTTCCGCTGCAAGTGCTACCACTGCTACTACTAAAGCCTCAGAAGCCGCTACAAGCGCAACCAGTGCGTCTAACAGTGCTTCTACGGCAACGACTAAAGCATCAGAGGCTTCGACTAGCGCCAGCAACGCCTCAACCTCCGAAAGCAATGCTGCTACATCGGCCTCTAATGCTTCCTCTTCAGCCACTGCTGCTAGTGATTCAGCTACAGCATCTGCTGCTTCAGCCAGTGGTGCAGCCACCTCAGCCATCAATGCTGCTGCAAGTGCTACAGCGGCTGCTGCTTCAGAGTCCTCTGTATCTGCGGATGCTAGTGCAGCGGCTACCTCAGCTACCAATGCAGCCAACAGCGCCACAGCAGCGTCAGGCAGTGCTACAACAGCTACTACCAAGGCTAGTGAGGCAGCTACATCAGCCACTAATGCAGCGACTAGCGCATCTACGGCTACTACTAAGGCTGGTGAAGCAAGCACCAGTGCTACCAATGCAGCAAGCTCTGCTACCAGTGCAGCCTCTAGCGCCACTACAGCAACTACCAAGGCTGCTGAAGCAGTAACCTCTGCAAGCAATGCAGCAACCTCTGCAAGCACTGCAACTACCAAGGCATCAGAGGCAAGCACCAGCGCAACTAACGCAGCCACTAGCGAGACTAATGCAGCATCAAGCGCCACAGCAGCAGCAGGGTCAGCTAGTACAGCGACTACTAAAGCATCTGAGGCAGCTACAAGTGCTACCAATGCAGCCTCTAGTGCTTCTACAGCGTCTACACAGGCAAGCAATGCAGCAGCTAGTGCTACAGCAGCACAGACAGCACAGACCAATGCAGAGACTGCTGAGACTAACGCTGAGACTGCTGAGACTAATGCAGCCTCTAGTGCTACGGCAGCAGCCAGCAGTGCCACAGCAGCAGCTAACAGTGCTACAGCGGCAGCAGCGGAGTTGTCTACAGCAGCTCTGAAGGCTAACAACTTGTCTGACTTGGCTAGTGCATCTACAGCTAGAACTAACTTAGGACTAGGCACTGCTGCTACTACAGCGGCTACGGACTATGCTACAGCAGCTCAAGGTGCTTTGGCTGACTCAGCTTTACAATCTAACTCAACTTTAAACGCAGACAACATGACTACTGGTACGCTGAACGGCGGCACATACTAAGGGTATATAACTATGGCAACAAAAATTGTAACAAAGAACAGCTCTACTGCTTCTGCCGTTCCAACAGCAAGTGATCTTGTACAGGGTGAACTGGCAGTCAACGTAGCTGACAAACGACTATTTACTGAAGATAACGCAGGTGCTATTGTAGAGCTGGGTACTAACCCATACAACTTTACAGCTAATCACGATGGTTCAGCCAAACTAGCCACCACCTCCACAGGCATAGACGTTACTGGCAATGTAACAATGGCTACTGGCGGCTCTATTGTAGCGGGCGGTGTAAATGACCTTATTTTAAACGCGGGTGAAAGCGGCACTCCTGACATTTACTTGCAGTCAGGTGGTAGCACAAAAGTTAAAATTGAAGGAAGTAACGGCAATGTGGGTATTGGTACTAGTCCAGACTTTCCATTACACGTTAGTAGCACTGGAGTAGTGTTAGGCTTGAACGCAACTAGCGGCGCAGTTTCTCAACGGTTTAACGAAAACGGCACTGCAAGATTTTTCTTATCTACACTTAACGGCTCCAACGGTTTAGCTTTTGTTAATGGTGATGGCACATCAGAACGCATGCGCATAGACTCCAGCGGCAGCTTGCTTGTGGGCGGTACTAACGACAATCCTGCTGGTGCAAACGTAGCAGGACACGCTTTAGGTGCTTCTGGCTATATCTCTACTACCCGTGATGGTGGCTTTGCGGCATTCCTAAATAGAAAAACCAGCGATGGTGAAATTGTTAGGTTTGCCAAAGACGGCACAGTCGTAGGTAGTATTGGTACTGCAAACGGTGACCTTTATTTAGATAGCACTGGTGGTGAACTATCTATAAGAATCAACGGAACAACTCTATACGAATTTGATAGCAATTTATTTTACCCGAAAGTCGATAATTCAAAAGACTTAGGTCATTCAGGCGGTCGTTGGAAAGACCTCTACCTATCAGGCGGTGTCTACTTAGGCGGCACAGGTGCTGCTAATAAGCTGGATGACTATGAGGAGGGGACTTGGACTCCTAATCAGGGCGCAGGTCTTACCGTTGTTGGTGCTTTTCAGTCTGAGGGTTATTACACAAAAATTGGGAATCTTGTGACAATTTCGGGTTTTGTTGGGGGGGCAACAAGCGTGACTTGTTCTACGGGTGGCACACTTTGCACAAATGCAATCTTTACCTCAGCAGCGGCTGGAGTCCTTTGGGCTGGTTCTGTAATAAATTGGAATGCAGATTCTGGTGCATCTTGTGCAGTTCAACAAAACACAACAAATGTTTACAACGGGACGGAAGTTACACCACCAAGCGCAAGAATTTCTTTTTGCATAACTTATCGCGTTTAACAACCATACGCCTAGTGGATTCTAGGCACAGACAGGAGCAACACAATGGCTTTAGAAAAAGTAATATCAGAAGACAAGATTGAAATCGTAGGCGAGTACAAAGCAGTACAAGTACGAACCTGCACCAAAGTCATGGAAGATGGCGTAGAGCTATCCTCTGGCTATCACAGGCACGTTGTAGTCGCAGGACAGGACTACAGCAACGAATCAGCAGAGGTACAGGCTATCTGTGCTGCTGTGCATACTGATGCAGTTGTAGCGGCTTATCAGGCATCACTGGAAGAAGGAGTTTAATCATGGCAGTAACTTGGACAATCTCAACACTAGAACGCAACACATCAGATGACGGTGTAGTTGTTGCACACTGGCGAGCAACAGACAGCGAAGTAGTGGGCGAAGACACACACTCAGGCAGCAGCTATGGCACTTGTGGCTTTACACCTGACAGCTCTGCTGACGGCTACACAGCCTATGCAGACATCACAGAAGCTCAGGCTATTGGCTGGGTGAAGGACAGCATGGGTGAGGAAGCAGTGACAGCTGTGGAAGACTCTATCGCTGCACAGATTGCTGACAGCAAAGCTCCTGCGATTACTGCAGGAACTCCTTGGTAATGGACATTATATTCAAAGCCCTCAAGTCTAAGACTGTACAGTTCTCAATTGCTCTAGCCATCCTCAGCATACTGCAAGGCTATGTAGGCTTCTTGCCTGTGTCGCCAGCAGGGCAAGCTGTTGTTGGCTGCATAATTGCAAGCTGTGTCACTGTGCTGCGCTTTGTGACTGTGGCTCCAATAGCGGAGAAGTAAATGATTGCGGAAATCTCAGCAGTTGTAGGTATCCTCAAGGCTCTTAACGATGGCATTGCTACCGTTAAAGAGTCTGGGGATCACTTGTCAGGTCTGTCGGGATTATTTACTAGCCTCACTGACAGCAAGGTAGCTGTAGAAAGCATTGAAGAGGCTACTAAGGCAGGCGACCACATACTGACACAGGAAGAGGCACTAGAGCTTGCATGGGCTAAGAACGCCATACGAGAGCAGGAGAAGGAGCTAAAGAAGATAACGCCTAAGCAGGTCTGGCGAGATATGTTGATGATCCAGAACAAGTCTATTCTAGACCACAAGCATAAGCTAGAGAAGGCTAGGCTGGCAAAGCTAAAAAAGCAACGTCAGATAGGTGACGCAGTAAAGAACATAGGTGCTACTATAGTAGTTCTTGCTGCGTTTGCTGGCTCATACTGGTTATTTACCACAGGAATAATTTAATGGAAGAGTCTACTAAAGACATGCTGGACGTTGCCGCTGCATCTACGGCAATAATGTCACTAGCTGCTTGGTTGCCACCTACAGCGTCACTGCTAACTATAGTGTGGCTAGGTATTAGGATTTATGAGTCAAAGACTGTGCAGGGTTTCCTGGGCAAGAACAAACCACTTGACAAATAACTAAAAATAGTGTATAATATATGTCTATATTGAATTCCTTAATAGCTCCTGTTACTAGCCTCTTAGATAAAGTCGTAGAGGATAAAGACAAGAAAAATGCTATAGCGTTTGAGTTAGCGACTATGGCAGAGAAACATGCACAGGAATTAGCTAAAGGTCAGTTAGAAGTTAATAAGACTGAAGCAGCACATAAGAGTTTATTTGTAGCGGGTTGGCGACCTGCTATAGGATGGATATGTGGACTAGCTCTATTCTATTCTACCATCTTAGCTCCTATTCTAGGTATATGGGTTACTGTTCCTCCTGTTGACAGCGCACTGCTTACTAGTGTGTTAATGGGTATGTTAGGACTAGGCGCTATGCGTACAGTGGAAAAGACTAAAGGCGTACAGAGAGAACGATAATGGCAAGAGCAACTAGACCTCTTATGGTTCGACCGCCCATCCAAGAAGAGTTTGTTGACTTGGGTGTAAATCCTTTTGCCGCTTCAACAGGGCTAGAAGGTTTAGAACTAACAGATGAAGTTGTAGACGCTATTGTTGGCAACTTGTTAAGAGATAGAGATAGCGATAGTGCAATACGCATCAACGGCAGGTCTTATGACGATACATCTGGCGACATGATGGAATATTTGTTGGGTCGTGTTGGTAATGTAAGAAGTAAAGAAGCTCCTATTTTTACTACTATTGGCGAAGATGTTTACATAACAGGCGTTACCCCCGAGACTCCTCCTACTCCTGCACCTGTTATAACTCCAGAGATTATTACTGAACCTATTGTAGCTGACCCTATAGAGATAGTAATACCGCCTCCTGTTATACCTACAGAAGATGAAGAAGCTTCAGCACCTGCACCAGCACCTGCTCCTGAGCCTGCTCCTGAGCCTGCTCCTGAGCCTGCTCCTGAGCCTACGCCAGAGCCTGAGCCTACTCCAGCTCCTACTCCAGCACCTGCTCCTACTCCAGCACCTGCTCCAGCTCCTACGCCTGCTCCAGCACCAACACCAGCTCCAGAGCCTGTATCTACTCCTGAGGGAGAAGAAACTGTGGGAGGTACTTATCCTGGTGTGGAGCTTGAAGACGCTGAAGGTGAGAAGTACGACGTAGATGATAGACAAGAAGTTTTAGATATTCTTCTTGAAGAAGGAAGAGTAGTTATTGTAAATGCTCCCGAAGATAATGTTTGGGGAAGAGGTAAGTGGGATGTTATAGTAGACGGTGTAAGACAAAATATAGACTGGGAAGATAAACGTATTTCTTATCCAGATATAGAGCCAATCCCAACGCCAGAGCCAGCGCCAACTCCAGAGCCTACTCCAGAACCAGCCTCAACCCCAGCGCCTGCGCCCACGCCTGCTCCAACCCCAGCGCCTGCGCCTGTAGATATTGATGTAACATTTGATCCGTTTGAAGAAGACCCTTTTAAAGAACCTGAGTTTGAGCCAGAGCCTACACCTGTAGAGCCAACGCCTACTCCTGTAGAGCCACAGCCTACTCCTGTAGAACCAGCACCTACGCCTGAGCCTACGCCTACTCCAGAGCCTACGCCTACTCCAGAGCCTACGCCTACTACTACTACTACTACTACTACTGGCACTACTGGAACCACAGGCACTACTGGCACTGCTGGCACTACAGGAGACGGTACTGGCACTGGAGATGGTACTGGTACTGGAGATGGTACTGGTACTGGAGATGGTACTGGTACTGGAGATGGCACTGGTACAGGGGAAGGCACTGGAGACGGTACTGGTGACGGAGATGGCACTGGAGACGGTACTGGTGACGGTAACGGTTCTGGAAGAGGATCAGGCAGCGGCATAGGCGTAGGAGCTGGTAACGCCACACGCACTACGGACTCTCTCTTTGGAGACATGCTAAAGCTAGAAACACAAGTAGGTTCTACACAAAAGCTTGTACCCTTTAGTTTAGCGCCTGTGCCAGAGCTTATGCCTTACCAGTACGAACAAACACAGCCCTTACAGCAGTTTACACAGCCACGTATGCTAACAAACGAAAGCGGCTTACAGATTAACTTACCACCACGACAATTAACTCAAGAAGAACTGCTACAGCAGTGGATAGACTCACAAAAGGTTTCCTTGTAATGACATACTTACAACTAGTAAACAGCGTATTGCGTAGACTGAGAGAAGACGAAGTATCTACAGTTTCTCAAAACAGCTACTCTAAACTTATTGGAGAGTTTGTCAATGATGCTAAACGCTCCGTAGAAGACTCTTATGACTGGACTGCTCTGCGTACTACACTAACTGTAACCACAGACGATACAACCTTTAACTATGTGTTGACTGGATCACAGAACAGGATGAAGCTGCTAGACGTTATTAACGACACTTCAGACTTCTTCATGCAGTACCGTCCTTCTCGCTGGATGGACAACGCTTTCTTGATTGAGACACCGCCTCTAGGCTCTCCACAGTTCTACAGCTTCAACGGTGTTAACGCTGCTGGTGACAACGCTGTCGATGTGTATCCTAAGCCTGACGGTGTGTATCAGCTACGGTTTAACGTGGTGCTACGTACAGCAGACTTTACAGAAGATACAGAGACTCTGGCAGTACCTTCATCACCTGTTGTTCAGGTAGCTACAGCACTGGGTGCTAGAGAGCGTGGAGAGACTGGTGGAACAAGCGCAGCAGAGTTGTTTGCTCTGGCTGACAGAACATTGTCTGATGCTATTGCTATTGATGCGTCACAACATCCTGAAGAAACTATCTGGTATTCTTAATGGCAAAACAATTACAGAACATTACAGTAGCTGCTCCAGGCTTTGCTGGTCTAAACACACAGGACTCCCCCATAGGGATTGATCCTTCGTTTGCTTCTGTTGCAGACAACTGTGTTATTGACCAGCTAGGCCGTATTGGTGCGCGTAAGGGCTGGGTAGAGGTTTCTACTAATGGCGCTGCTGTATTAGGTACTAGCCGTGGTATAGAGACTGTGTACGAGTTTATTGATAACTCTGGTGATAAGGTTATACTGTCAGCAGGTAACAATAAAATCTTTACAGGCACTACCACGTTAACAGACGCTACTCCTGCTGGGTACACGCCTACAGCTAATAACTGGAAAGCTGTTACTTTAAACGACCATGTCTACTTATTCCAAAGAGACCACGAGTACGTGCTAGGTACAGACCACGATGGTTCGTTTGTACTAGAAGAACACTCAGCACACTCTCACGCAACAGGCACACCACCAGAGGCTAATGAAGTCTTAGCAGCATACGGCCGTCTCTGGGCAGCAGACATTACAGGTAACAAACACACTGTCTACTGGTCTGATCTACTAAATGGTCATCATTGGAATGGCGGTACGTCAGGCTCGTTAGACGTTACTACTGTATGGCCTACAGGCTTTGACGAGATAACGGCTCTAGCGGCCCACAATGGCTTCCTAATCATCTTTGGTAAGAAGTCTATACTCGTGTACTCAGGAGCCTCCTCTCCTGCCTCTATGACGCTTACAGACACCATAGAAGGCGTTGGCTGTATAGCTCGTGACACAGTACAACACACAGGCACTGATATACTGTTCTTGTCTGAGACAGGTGTACGTAGCTTTGGCAGGACTGTGCAAGAGAAGTCTATGCCTATGCGTGACATCAGCAAGAATGTACGCACTGATTTGGTGTCTTTGATCCCTTTACAGACTAATGCTATCAAGTCACTGTACAGCTCTGAAGAAGCCTTCTACCTGTTAACACTACCTGACAGCAATATTGTCTACTGCTTTGACATGCGTAGGCAGCTAGAGGATGGGTCACACAGAGCTACTACATGGTCTGGTTTGTACCCTCTGTCTTTTGCTGTGCTAGAGGGTGGTGATATATACATAGGCATCTCTTCAGGCATTGTTAAGTACGAAGGTTACTTAGACGGAACTGTAAAGTACGAGATGCGTTACTTCAGTAATCCTATGGACTTTGGCAACACATCTAATCTAAAGTTCCTGAAGAAGTTTAACTTGACTATCATTGGTGGTCAGAACACGCCTACTACTTTAAACTGGGGTTATGACTACACAGCTAACTACACTAAGCAGGCTTTTACCTTCGGCTCTGCTAACATTGCTGAGTATGGTATAGCAGAATACAACACCACAGGCGAGTACACCTCTTCTATCCTTATCAACACTCCAAAGGTTAACACCAGTGGCAGTGGTGAGGTAGTAACCATTGGCTTAGAAGCAGAGGTCAACGGTGCTCCATTCTCAATTCAACGAATCGACATACACGCTCTACTAGGGAGACTTATCTAAATGTCTAATTACACTAAGACAACTAACTTTGCTACAAAGGATTCTCTCCCTTCAGGCAATGCTGCGAAGATTGTGAGAGGTACAGAGATCGACACTGAGTTTAATAACATAGCGACAGCGAGTGCTACTAAGGCTAACTCTGCTGATCCTACATTTACTGGTACTGTAACAGCCGCTACCGTAAACGTCACAGGCACACTGACGGCTGACACAATTACTGGAGGGTCTTACTAATGGCTATTGATATGGACGGGAACTACATACCCGATGCTAATCCTTTTATATCTCCGCCTTCTAATGCTTTAACAGGCTTTGTACCGCCTTTAGACACAGCGTCTATGGATGCTCAGATAGCTTCAGCAGGTGTTATACCTCAAGCAGCAGGTGGTTTCTTTGGTAACATAGCTAACTTTTTAGGCAGGTCTGATGTTAATCAGGCACTACGCACAGGTGGTGAGTATTTCTTAGGTAGAGAGGCCATAGGAGATGTACAAGCACTAGGTCGTCAAGCTCAAGAAAGATCAACAGCTTTAGCGGAGCAAGGCCGTGCAGGTGCAGAGTTTAAGCCTTACACTGTTACAAGTGGCCTAGCTAACATTGCTACTACTCCTGAAGGTGGTTTTGGTATAAACCTGTCTCCAGAGCAACAAGCTCTACAGGCGCAGCTACAGGGCCAAGCAGCAGGTTTATTTGGACAGGTAGGTCAAGACCCAGCAGCACAGCAAGCGGCTATATTTGAGCAACTAAGGGCCGTACAGCGTCCTGAAGAGGAGCGCCAGCGTCTAGCACTAGAAGAGCGTATGCTGTCACAAGGCCGTCTAGGTTTATCCTCTGCTGCTTATGGCGGTGCGTCTCCTGAGTTATTAGCACAAGAGACTGCTCGTCAAGAAGCTATGGCTCGTGCTAACGTAGGCGCTAGACAGCAAGCACTAGCAGAGCAAGAGCAAGCTCTACGAGGCGCTACAGGACTACTAAGTGCTGGTTATACTCCTCAGAGAGAAGCTCTTAATCTTCTTGCCACTAGTCAAGTACCTGCTAGCTTTGCTGACGTTGGTCGTAGGACTGGTGCTCAACTACAGTCACAAGTAGGAAGAGTTGGTTTAGAGACTGCTTTGAACTACGAGAACCTAGCTAACCAGTTACGCCTTGCTCAACAGCAGCAGCTAGTGGGTGGTCTACTGGGTCAACAGCCTACGTATGCAGAGCAGTTGCAGGCTAAAGAGCTAGGCATTAAATTAGGACAAGACAGTGGTCTGTTCGGTAACTTAAGCGGCTTGGCTGAAGGAGCTAGCGGCATTTACGAAGCAATCTTCAGTTAAGGGGTAAACAATGGCTAGACAAGATATTGCAGGATTATTAACAGGAATTAGTAGCACACAGCAGCCTGTACAGCAAGCTGTGCCTGGCTCTCCTAACTTCTATGGCGAGTTTATGGCAGCTAGAGGCAGAGGTCTACAGCAAGGTCTAGGTGGTCTGATGCGTGGTGGTGAGCCTTCTACGCAGGAGAGGATACAGGGTGCTATGTTTGAACTAAGTAGCCCTACAGCAGGCGGTGCTGCTAAAGACACAGCTACTCGTATAGCAGACCTAACTAAGCTGGCTAGAGTACAGCAGGTACAAGGTAACCCAGCAGCGGCTGCACAGACTGCGGCTCAGATTCAGCAGTTGAAAGAGCAAGCGCAGAAAGAAGATGAGAAAAAAGTAGTAGAAAAAAGAAACGCTTCACTATCTGCGGCATTAAAGGGCGAAGGCTATGAAAAACTAGCTGAGCAAGTTGCTTTAGGAGACGAAAATGCTTACAAAAGAGGTGTAGAGTTAATTTCTCCAAAAAGCTCTGTTGAAGAGTTTGTAGACCCTTTGACAGGGATTACTAGTAAATATGAAGTAATAGGTAATAAGGTAACAAAGCGTTTAGGGGCTAGTTCGCTTCCTACTTTAGAAATTAGAGAAAATAAAGACGGGACTTTTCAGCTATATAACTCTGTAACAGGGGCTATAGGTCTGCCTCAAAATACTAGAGATTCTGCAATGCTAAAAGAACAAAAGTTCCAAGCTACGTATTCTGCAATTAAAAAGCTTGACGCTACAATGGGTATTCTTGGTGAAGCTGGAAAACTAAGAAAAGACATGAGCGCAGTAGGGTATGCTCTAAATTCAGTTATTCCAGGAACAGACGCAAGAGAACTAGCAAGTAAAGTTGACACTATCCAAGCAAACTTAGCTTTTGACGAGCTAGAAGAAATGAGGAAAAATTCCCCAACAGGGGGAGCGTTAGGTAATGTTACTGAAAAAGAACTTGATTTACTTAAATCTGCTGTGTCTGGTCTAGACCCAGCTTTAGGTCTAGAAGCGTTTAATAAACAAGTAAAGTTAATTCAAACGCACTATGACAGGTTTAAAAAAGCATTAATAGGTCAAGCTGATTATCGCGTTGATGAAGGGATTATTTATATTAAAGCTCCTGATGGGCAGATTTACAATGTTGGCCCAGCGAGTTTGGGAGGTGTTGAATAATGTCTATAGTCACAGAACCTGAAAAAATAAAACAACTTGAGGATTTGTTTTCTGAATCATCGGAAACAGTTGGCTCCTCTGGTTTAGATGGTAGTTTAGTTACAGACTCTGATTTACTTACAAGACTAGAAAAGCAGTTTTCTACAGAAATTCGAGGAGGTCGTCAGGCTCTGCTAGAAGAAGTATATCAACCAGAAACAGATAAGCCTTCGTGGGCTGACTGGGTAGCTCCTTCTTTAAGTATTAGCACCTCTTTAGCCGCAGGTATCCCAGCCGCTAGAAAAGGAGCTATGTTGGGTTCTGCTTTTCCTCCTTATGGTGCTGCTGTCGGAGCCACAGCAGCAGGTCTTGTTGCTACGTTACCTTTAGTTTTTGGTAGTGAGTTTGCAGGAAGTGCTGTGGAAGACTATGTAGAAGGCCGTGAGTTTGATCCTGACAGAGCTTTTCAAGAGGCTGTAGATGCTGCTCAAACTGACGCTATTATACAGGTAGCTTTGCCTGTTATAGGAACAGGTGCTAAAACTGTCTTTACGGCTGGTAAACAAGCACTGACAGGTAAAGCAGGACTAACTGATGATGCTATTGAAACAGTGGTTGAGTTTCAAAAGAAACTTAAAAATTATGACCCAACTGCGACACTTCTGCCCGTTATGGCCTCAAGAGGCGCTAAGACTTACGCTACTCAGATCGCTAGTGTTTCTCAGTTATCTAAAAGAACTGTAGAAAAGTTACTAACAACTTATGACAAGTATATGGGAGCGCAGATTAATGACGTTATGCAGCAGTTTCGTGGTGCTACTCCTGGAGAGCAAGGCCAGGCCCTTCAAACATTTATTAAGCAGTCAGAAGCAGCTATTGACGATATTGTAGACCCTATATATAAGAATATAGACGCTCTAGGAAAAAATGTAATTATAGACACAACAAAAGCGGGTAAAGATTTAGCTTTAAAACTTCAAAAAGAATACAGAGGAAAAGGTAAACCTGCTTATCCTACAGATGCTACTAAAAGAGCTGTAGACGACTTACTTAACTTACCTTCTGATTTAAATTTCTTTGAAGCACATAAAAGGCTGTCTAAAGTTAAGCAGCGTCTGCATAATGCGCAGACATCTACTACCAGAGATGGTGATTTAATAGATGTTTTGAAGCAAACTGCTGATATGTACAAAGGTGTTATGGATGACACAGCTACTAAACTTAGTCCTCAACTACGTAAAGAGTATGAAGAAGTTACAAACTTCTACAGTAAATCAAAAGATGTTGTCACACAGTCGTTTCTTGATAAGGCTATGAAAGTTCTAGACCCTTCTCAAATAGGGGCTATGATTACTCAAGAAGGTTTGGAAGTTCCTGTTAAACAAATAAAAGAGTTAAAAAAACTAGCTGCTGAGATGAAAGGCAGGTTGCCAAAAGGTTCTAAAGTAACAGGGTTAGACTTAGACCCTTTAGAAGGAATAAGGAAAGGCTATCTTGAATCCTTGTTTAAACTAGGAGGAGAAGGTGGGCAAAGCAGCCTAGTTAGTTTTCAGAAAAAGTTACAAGAACCTAAATTTAAAGCTACTTTTGACGAACTATTTAAAGGCACTGCTGTTCCTAAACAAATAGATACAATTCTTAAAGAGCTTAATGTCCTGGAAAGCATAAACAAGACAGGGGGAGGGATGCAGTTATTTGTGGCAGGTGCTGAGTATGGTGTAGTTAAAGGAAGTAACCCTAACATATTGGCAAGTATTCGTGATTTAGTTCCTTCGTTCTTGGCTAATAGAGCCATTAAGCAAAAAAGTGTAGATAAACTTATAAACATGATTAAAGCCGCTACAGAGGCTGAAAAAAGAGGGGTAAGATTGTCACCGAGCTATGCTATGGAGTTAAACAACTTACTAGGTGTTATAAAAGTAGGTCAAGGCGTAGGAGCTGCGTCAGGAACTATAGAGTAAACAAAAAAAGCCCTGTGTAGTCATCTACACAGGGCTTTTTAGTACCTACAGAGTCTACACTATCTCACACGCACCACCTACACACGCTAACTCTTGACTTCCTGTCGTGTTATCTTCCTGTTCAAAGTCACCTAAGTCTTCCCAGTTCACACCCACTGGCATTGCCGCTACTAACTCAGCATACTTCTCAGCGTCAATGTCCTCATAAGGAGCTTGTTGATATACATGATCGCTATATGGCAACAAACTAATCCCACTACACAGATCAAAGTTCTCCCATATCCACTGTGCTACTTGCAGGAACTCACTATCCGTATAGTACACAGTGATACTTGGCTTATGTTCGCACCAGTGATTCTGGTAAGCCTTCCAAAGCTCTAGCTGCTGCATAGCTCCTACTTGCTTAACCGTCACAGAGGACTCTGGAGCCTTCACAGGGAAGCTAAAGACTGCTGACGTAGGTGACATCACATCCTGCTCTACAGGGAATCCTGACTGTGCCATGAAGACTGCAAGCGGGTCTTTGTGGTCGCTACGTACTCTGCGAATGTAATGCTTAGAGAAGCGAGGATGGATACCACTAGCACTATCGACAAGCTGAGATACAGTACCGCTAGGCTTGACGCATGTAATAGCCGCAGACTGGTTAATGCCAAGCTTCGCAGCCCACTCCTTATTCGTATCCAAAGCAACATCTCGTACTTCCTCCAACCACTTGCCTAAGTCCTTAGACTCTCCCTTACTCAACAGGTAGTGATCCATAATGCCTGTCATGCTGACACCCAGTAGTGCTTCTTCCTCAGTGTTCTTCTTCCAGCAGTTACGCAGGTAACGAAAGTCTGTCAAGGTAGCCTGTAGTGTGCCAATGATAGCAGCCATCTCTGCCTTCTTCTTGAGACTAGCCAGTGTGTCATCAGGACGTACTACAATCTCTGACAGGTTACAGAACTGGTTGCTACGTAGGATAATCTCAGAGCATGGGTTAGTACCAAAGTCCTGGTCAGGGTCACGCCTACCGTTACGTGCTGCAATCTTCTGAGCTGCTACACGGCTAAAGATACCACGCTCTCCTGCCTTACTCTCGTACATGTTCTGCATCTCGCCTAAGAAGGATTCAAAGTCTGGCTTCTCAGTGTACGCTACGCTGTTGTTAGCAAGCCTACGGTGGCCCTCATGCCTCCACCAGTCTCCTGACTTAGCCTTCGCCATACGTGGGTCAGACAGGTTAGAGAGGCTGATTAGAGCTGATCTACGCACACCACCTACCACTACAATGTCCGCTATCTTACACACTATATCGTGGCACTCAATGCTCGTGAGCTTACGTCCTGCGGCCTTCTGGAATATCTCTACGCAGAAGTTGAACAGGTCTAGCAGTGGTTCATGTCCGCTTGCGCGTCCGCCAAAGGTCTTCAGTCTAGCCCCTGCTGGTCGTACCCTGCTCATGTCCCACTCAGGTATCTTACCAGCATACAGCATAGCTATCAGCTCGCGGAATGCAGAGGCCCAGCCTATCTTGCTATCACTAACAACAATAACACTGTCAGTCTTGTGGAAGGTCTCCGCAACTACTGGAAGCTTGGTAATGAAGTTACGCTCTACGCTGAAGCCCACGCCTGTACCGCACATCAACACGTACATCAACTCGTCAAAGCTACGTGGTGAGTCAATGGCTAAGTAACTACAATTAAATCCAGCTACGTTGTCTTTGTCTAGGGCTTCACCTGCTGTCATCATGCAGCGCATACTAGGCATAACGTCCATGTTATGTATAGCGTCAAACATCTTACTGCTGGTCTTCTGGTCTAGCTGACCTCTGTCAACCCAGAAGGCTACATAGCGGTTCACTGTCTCTGCCCATGTCTCTCTGCGCTTCTGCTCTGGTAGCCATCGTGCGTAGCGGCTCTTGTGTATAAACTGCTGGTACTGATCCATTATGTGTTCTCCTCTGTTACCATTGCTGTTAGCTTTCGTAAGTACCAACCAGCTTTCTGTAGGTCTTCTACCTGCTTACCCTTGTAGTCATAGCGCCACAAATACTTCATGCAGTTGCCCTTGAGGTAGCCTTTGAATGCAACACTGGACATGGACTCCTCTATTGCATCAATACACTCTATGTTGCCTGTGTTGTAGTGTTTAGGCGCACCTACCATGTCTTCTTCTTCGTCTTCCCAGAGGTCTGCATCTTCATCGTGTGCTGCCTTCATCCATGCCTCTAGTCCTGTCTTCTCTATTGCTGGGTGTTGCTTACGTACCCTATCCCAGTCTGCTGGTGTTGCGTCATTGAGTCTCATGTCTAAAATCCTCTTGCAATTGTTCTAGTTTATCGTTGGCTTTCTCGCTGAAGGCATCTACTAACTCTTCTGAGCTTATGTCTAATATCTCTATAAGTGTTAGTTCGTCTAGCAGCTTTAGCTTGTCTAGTAAGTCGTAGTAAGTGAGAGCCATCTCAGTCTCCGTACTTATCTCTCAGATAGTTTATGCTAACTGGTAGTTCATCGCAACCGCCATTAGCTACTTCGTTCAACATCCATATACCTGCCCAGCTTCCGTTAGTCTGTGGCGTTAAGTAATCCTCGTCATGCTGGTAGTAGATACCTGAGAACAGTCCTAATAGGTTTGTGCCGTCTGCCTTACGAGCATAGGCTATGTCTCTATCTTGTACGTGGCCCATGATGCAGCTCATGTACTTCTTAGCCAGCATTAGTTTAGCAGAGCTAACTGGCCTGCCCATAACACCTGAAGTGAAGTAGTGGCAGTAGGCGATGTCATCAATGACAATAGGTTCCAAAAACGGTACAACTTCAAAGCCCATCTCCTCTAACATAAAGTCATCATACTTCAGCAGACCATCCAGCTTAGGGTCTGACTCAATAGCTCTCTCTATACGGTGTTCGTGATTACCTAGAGTAAACACCATACGAGGATTCCACTGCTTCCACTTGTTACGCTTTAGCCTGTCTTGTTCACGCTGTATAGGCTCTAGGAACTTACGCATCGCGTTAATGCCTGCGTTGATGTCGTTGATGTAGCGCCTGCCTTCAAAGGACTTCTTACCTACATCATAGCTACTGAGACTAGGCATGTCCCAGTGGTCACCAATGTGGATGATAACGTCAGGCTTCTTTTCTGCTGCGTACTCTCCAGCCCAGCGTAGATGCTCTGCCTTATCTCCAGGTTTTACTTGTGTGTCTGGTATAACTAGATGCTTAGTCATTAGTTGTCTCCAGCTTCTTGCCACTGTATGCAAGATTTGTCGAACTTTATTAAAGGCTCTATGTCATCTGGGTTTGGAGTTCTTCCTTTTGGTGTTCCTCCTGTTTGAATAACAGAGAATGTCGCTGCTTTGTTAGAGCCAGTATGTAGAACAATGTATCCCCATTTTCCTTGCTCTCTAAAAACAAAATAGCTGGGAAGTCCTGTCATCTCGCTCAGGTTTATAAGCTCCGCATACTTAGGAACATTCAAGGCACAAAAAGCAGTCTTACCATCCCCATACCATTTACATTCTGCCCAGCCTACCATAGAGCCTTTGTTGTCACCTTCAAACTTAGGCTTATAAAACCAACCATCTAGTCTATACTTTATAAGGTTAGGGTTTTGCCAGTAATGACAACCTAGATGCTCAGACATTATACGCAAAAGTTTTTCTTCGCGAACTTTGTCTTGTGCTGTTTCTCTCATCTGAGTCATTTCTTTCGCCTCTTACGCTCTGCGTTAGTCTTTGCAGTGTGACACTTGTGA
>ERZ887830.544-NODE-544-length-23752-cov-10.922184_pt1 | contig 23752 bp, 25 predicted proteins | sample MGYA00521101_ERZ887830 | MGnify/ENA primary metagenome ERZ887830 (study PRJEB32303, sample SAMEA104408592) | aquatic metagenome | biome: Marine water; feature: Pelagic; material: water | place: Baltic Sea | collected 2014-06-05T16:38:00 | depth 1,762 m ... | reverse complement strand
AGTCATACTTTTAGTATGGGCATTGAGGGCAACTTTTAAGCTCTGAAAATAAAGACAGCCCTCAGAGCAGACGATAAAGAATAAATTGTAGTGTCATTTGGTCTAGGTTGAGAGGGGGCTGGGATCACCCACGCCTATATGAATTCAGTATTACGACGTGCATATAAACTCATAAGAGTTCGCCCTTACAGCCTAATCCGTGATCCCGCTTTAGACGTAGGTATTTCGATATTTAGCGGCTAAACCTGTTTTTTAATTTTTTCTCTTTCAGGCGATCTTTCAGGCGGGTTTGTGCCTCATCGCTTCCGTCGTGAAAGGTTCCAAACCAACGATCAAGCGGCAATATACCATCAGCATAATTGCATTCGAAATATTTGTGGTGGAGATAATGTGCGTAGCTATCTGGGTCAAAGCTTTCGCCCTTACCTAACTTAATACGATCAAAGCCAACATGGCCCGGCGCAGGGCTTAATCCGGCATGCACAAGTGTCACGATAATAAAGGCTGGGTGGAACGGAAAAAATAAATACAAAACGGCACATGAAAAATAAAAAATATGTTCAATCGGATGCATTGCCAATCCTGACCAAGGCCCAGGGTTTATATTTTTATGGTGTATCCGATGGGCCAGCGAGTATAGCGGCTCAAAATGTATCAGGCGATGCACCAGATAGAAATGCAAATCCCGCCATAAGTGAATGAGCAAAAGCATCACGATAAAGTAAATCCAGTTTTCTTTCACCGAAAGAACTGACACATAGCCATTTGCGGGGAACCACAGCAGACCAAGTTCAAAACCAGACCAGATTGTAACACCACTGAAAAATGTCAAAAAGATATTATCTAAGTTTTGATCATTGAACAAAAACTGTTTTGATTTGGCGGCCGGCCACCTGGGGTTGAATTTAAAGTCAGTGTCCTGAGAGCGCCGAGTGTAAAGGCGATAATGAAACGCCCCAAAATAAAGCGCAACCAACGCACTGTTTTTTAAAAAAACGAGAAAAAATGTTTGAAATGATATTTTTGCATAAGCCTCTAACGGCGGGGAGAGCAAAAACCAGGAAAGAACACCCACGCATATGTAAAAAACATTCCAAGGCACTAAATACCCTGGCACCGCAAAAACCCATTTTAGCGCGGCGCGCGGCTGTAGCGGCCAAATAAAGATCGGAGGATAACCCACACGCTTATGGGGCCTATAATGCCCTCGTTTATCGCGAGACCCATAATTAGACTCTGCCATAGCGCACCGTATGTCCCAACCTTTCGACTATCGTCTAGTTTTAGTGTACATTTCCGTTTTTACATGTCCAGCCCTGACGCAATTTCCCACGTTTCAATGGGGTTTTGAAACCGATAATCTGATGCCTCAATCGCACGGAAAGGACGTCTTAGTCATGTTCAATTTAACAATGCAGAAACGTAAACCAGCCCTTCGTATCCAGTGAGGTCAGGTTTGCTATGCAGATTCTTTGAATTCTCCAAGCATTGTTTTTGCATCTTGATTTGTGAAGATTTGACGTCCATTCAGCTTTACTTATGCCACCTCGGCAAAGGCTGGTACACCAACCGTAATAAAAGATCTGGAGCATCAGCGAACCCCCAGTTTTTGATTAAGACTTGGTAGTCGCGCGGCCACCAATCACCGAGGTGCATGAAGATCCGGTTAGGGGGCTTTTGCCTTAAAAATGGCTTAACGTTGATCCCGATCAAAGAAGACCAGCCTCCTAAGCGGCTGTAATCACCCTCTGCGCTGCCGCAAAAAGACAGAAAATCACGCTGCGAAAAGACTATTGATTTAAGTTGGGGGGGGCGTCCTATAACGGCCCGCGAGCCATGCGTATGGTGCGCGCATAAGTGTGTCGGCAACCACCCACCTTCATTAACGCCGTAATAAAACATTTTTATCGCATCCCTTTGTGGGGCTTCTCTTTGCACGCTTAGCCAATAAGTTTATCTGCAGGCTTGGTTCTGCCGGCCTCAATTATAGGCAAAAGAAAGGCGTCATGGATCAGGTGAAGATGCCTTATAGGGCAATACTATGCGCCACACAGTAAAGCCGCCCCTTCATTTATTCCGAGCTTAGATGTTTTTTTGAGGAAGAGGTGAACATCATGGTGCCTGAAGCCGACTTTGTTAAAAATCAGGCAAAGGACTTTAGCAGGCAGATCTGGGCGGTTTGCAAGTGCAACCATTAGCGAGCCTGAATCAGGATTTATGCGAAATTGTACAAACTGGGAGCCTCATTTATCACTTGGTGTAAAAAGAAATTTAAAATTTACACGAGTTAAGTAATAATATATCCGTGTGAAGTTATTGATTGAGGTTAAACTTCCGTGAATTGAGTGGAGTTCGCTATGAACGATAAAATAAAAAACATGGAAGACTTTGCATCCGTGTGCGGCATTTCTAGACCGACCTTATCAAAATATTTTAACGCGCCTGAAAGCGTGCGAAAATCAACACGGTTCAAAATTGAAGCGGCTTTAGAGAAATTTGACTATCGTCCGAATATCTACGCAATTAATCAGAACAGACGGCAAACAAAAAATATTGGATTGGTTGTGCCTAATTTGACCGATCCGTTCTTTGCAGGGATTGCGCGCACGATCGAAGGGCTGATTATTGATGCAGGCTATAATCCACTTCTTCTCAGCTCGCATGGTGGGCCGCAACAAGAAATCACCAATCTTGAAAGCTTGCGATCTATTAAACCGGCAGGCGTGCTACTTGCGCCGTTAGGACGAGCGTCTGATCAAAGGCGGGTAAATGAATTTACGCGCGAAGTGCCAACCGTATTATTTGATGCCAATCTTGACGAAGCAGGTGAAGCTTTTTTCGGCTCGGACAATAACCAAAGCATTGGTTTAATTGTTGAATACCTGTGTAGAACGGGTGAGGCTCCAGCGTTCTTTGAGATGAAAAACCCAATAAACCCCAACGCTTTTAAGCGACGTACGGCGTATCTTGCTGCGATGGAGAAGCTCGGTCGTGAGCCTGAATTAATACAGGTTGACGGTGAGGGCTGGAACTTTGAAGAAGTTGGTTTTTTAGAGGGAGGGAAAGTCATTTCAGATGGCCGCCTTCGAACAAATACACTTTTATGTTCGAATGATCGGCTGGCCATAGGCTTGCTGTCAGCGGCTTTTGAGGCGGGTCTTCGCGTGGGGCATGCTGACGGATGTGATTTGCGGGTGGCCGGCCATGATGATCACCCATTCTCACGATATACATGCCCTTCTTTGACAACTGTTTCACAGGATTATGCGGCAATAGGTCAATGCAGTGTTGATACGATTATGAAGATCATTGATTCGAATGAAAAAAGCCCAGAGCGTGAAGTGAAGCTCTTTGAAGGGCGTTTGATTATGCGCGGCTCAGCATAAGCCATTGCATTAACGCAAGTATTTATAAAATTTTACACGCGTAAATTAAATATTGACGTCGCGTATCTTATCCATCTAGGATGTCGAGCATCATCCAATTAGGGAGGTTCCAGGATGTCTTTTAAGAAATCACTGTTTGCGGTAAGCGCGGTGGCCATGATGGCTGGCGGGGCTTACGCTGCAGACTCACTGACAATCGCGATCGTGAACAACGGTCACATGATCAACATGCAAAAAGTTGCAGAAGCCTACACAGCGGAAACAGGCGTATCACTGAACTGGGTGGCGCTGGAGGAAGGCGTTCTGCGCGAGCAAGTGACATCAGATACCGCAACTGGTGGCGGTCAATACGACATCATTAATATCGGTATGCAAGAAGCACCAATCTGGGGTGCGGCGGGTTGGATTGAACCGCTTAACTTTGGCGCAGATTATGACATGGACGATATTTTGCCGGCGATCCGCGCGGGCTTGTCGCATGAGGGTACGATGTATGCAGCTCCATTCTATGGTGAATCTTCGATGGTCATGTATCGCAAAGATTTGACGGATGCCGCTGGTGTTGTGGTTCGTGATAACGATTCGTGGGCGAATATCAAAGGTGCAGCGGCCGCAATGCATGATCCAGACAATGGCGTCTACGGCGCCTGCCTGCGTGGTAAGCCAGGTTGGGGTGACAACATGGCCTTCATCACAACTGTTGTGAATTCATTCGGCGGTGCCTGGTTTGACGCAGATATGCGTCCAACAATCGATACAGCCGCTTGGGAAGAAGCGATCAACTTCTATGTAGATCTATTGGGGAATTATGGACCTCCTGGTTCAGAAGGAAATTCATTCAACGAAATCCTTGCGCTTTATAACGAAGGCAAATGTGGCATGTGGATTGATGCGACAATCGCGGCCTCATTCTTAACAGCTGACGGTGTTGCATATGCACAATCACCAAATGCGGGTAACCCTGTTGGTGCAAACTGGCTATGGGCATGGGCGATGGCAGTTCCAGCGGGATCACCCAATGCTGATGCTGCAAAAGCTTTCATCGAATGGGCAACGTCCAAAGACTATGTTCAGGCCGTAGGTAACCATCCAGATTTCGGTTGGGGATCTGTTCCAACAGGTCAACGGGCTTCAACTTATGCATTGTCAGAATTCCAAGCCGTTGCAGGTTTTGCAGCAGCGGAAATGGCGGCGATTGAATCCGCGGCGCCTGCGGCGACAGATCTGAAACCCTATGTTGGTGTTCAGTTTGCAGCAATTCCAGAATTCCCAGAAGTGGGCAGCGCGGTTGCGCAGGAAATGGCGGCAGCGTTATCAGGTGCGAAATCCGTGCAAGACGCGCTTGCAGCCTCACAAGCAGCAGCTGAAGCGATCATGTCAGAAGCGGGCTATAACTAAACTTTCTCCCGAAAGTGAAATTGGGGCTCAGATAATCCATCTGAGCCCCAATTTTTTCCAGATGGCTTTTATAAAAAGCAAGCAATGAGAGCTTCTTTGAAGTACTACGCTGGGTTCTATCAATAATGGACAGAGTATAATGTCAGATCGAAGCCTTCCACGCCTACTCCAGACGCCCGCAGTGCTGCTCCTTCTCGTTTGGATGCTGGTGCCGCTTTCTATGACGCTGTATTTTTCGTTCATTCGATATGTGTTGAACAGTTTGCGCCGCCCCGAATGGACAAAACCAGCGATCAGTAACTGGCGTGGATTTGGAAATTATGAATTTGTTTTGAATAACAAAGATTTCTTGTTGGCAATTCAGAACAGCCTTCTCATCGTATGCAGCATTATCATACTCACAGTGGTGCTGGGCGTGTTCATCGCAGTTTTGATCAACAAGTCATTTCCGGGCCAAGGTATCGTTCGGGTTCTTCTAATTTCGCCATTTTTCGTGATGCCGGCCGTGAATGCGGTTTTGTGGATTAACATGATCCTTGATCCTGTGCTCGGTTTGCAAGGGCTCGCCATAGAGGGCTTAAATCAGCTTATTGAAAATTTGCAAAATACACCTCTGCTGGGCAATTTCTTTTCACTTTGGCCTGAGTTTGAGCCGATTTCCTTCCGCGCAACGCAAACATCTGCCTATGCAGTAATTATGATGGTGACCTGGCAGTGGACCCCTTTCGCAGTGCTTATCTTTATGACGTCGCTGCAATCTGAGGACATACAGCAAAAGGAAGCCGCCATATTGGATGGTGCGGGTGCGTGGTCGCAATTTCGGTTTCTAACTTTGCCGCATCTGGGCCGGCCAATCGCAATTGTGGTGATGATTCAGGCGATTTTTCACTTATCTCTCTACGCTGAAATTGAGATTGTCAGCCGCGGGAATGGCAATAAAAACCTGCCTTATTTGATCGGTGAATTTGCGAATAACAACATCGGCGCTGCCAGCGCCACCGGCATTATTGCGGTTATTTTGGCCAATATCGTTGCGATCTTCCTGCTTCGGATGCTTGGCAAAACCTTGATGGAATGAGGGGATAGAATAATGGCAATTGTTGCACAAACCTCAAAATTTGCAAAATTTGCGCGCCCTGTCTTAGCGTGGTGTGTCGGGCTTTTCTTCTTTTTCCCAATCTTTTGGATGGTTTTAACGAGCTTTAAAACCGATGCAGATGCGGTGAAGCCAGCGTTTTTACTGTTCTTCACGCCGACGCTAGAGAATTATCTAAATATGACGGAAAACTATGATTATTGGCGATTTGCTCAAAATTCGGCAATCACTGCGATTTCCGCTACGTTTTTTAATCTTATTGTCGGAATCCCTGCCGCCTATGCGATGGCGTTTAATCCAAGTAAGGCGACAAAAGATGTGTTGATGTGGATGCTATCAACAAAGATGTTACCTGCCGCGGCTGTTCTTTACCCGATGATTTTCTTGGCCAAAGGGCTGGGGCTTTATGACACGCATATTTTGGTTATCACCGTAGTCAGTTTGATCAACCTGCCCTTAGCGATCTGGATGCTGTTCACATATTTCAAAGAAATCCCTAAGGATATCATCGAAGCAGGCCAGATGGATGGTGTGAACACCTGGGGTGAAATTAAAGAGATATTGGTGCCGCTGGCTTGGGGGGGTATTGTCTCAACTGCTTTGTTGATTTTTATTTTTTGCTGGAATGAAGCCTATTGGACCGTCCGGCTGACAACGATCGATGCGGCTACGCTCTCAAAACTCATCGAAGGGAACCGCGCACCTGAAGGGTTATTCTTTGGCCGCTTGTCTGCAGTTTCAACTGCCGCGGTCGGACCGATCGTGGTGTTAGGGTGGTTTTGTCAAAAACAATTGGTCAAAGGATTGACCTTTGGCGCCGTGAAATAAGGAAAGATCATGGGAAGAATCGTATTAGATAAAGTCACCAAAAGCTTTGGTGAAACTCAGGTCATTCCACCATTGAACCTCACGATTGAAGAGGGTGAGTTTGCGGTTTTCGTGGGACCGTCAGGGTGCGGGAAATCTACGCTGTTGCGCATGATCGCAGGCTTGGAAGATCTTACTTCTGGTGAACTTCACATCGATGGCGCAGATATGACTGCGGTTTCGCCTTCTAAACGCGGTCTGGCGATGGTTTTCCAATCCTATGCTTTATATCCACATATGAGCGTTCGCAAGAATATTGGCTTTCCGCTTCGAATGGAAGGGATGAGCAAAGCCGAGATTGACGAGAAAGTGAATGCCGCCGCTAAATCGCTAAACCTGTTAAATTACCTCGATCGAAAACCCGCGGCATTGAGCGGCGGGCAGCGTCAACGGGTTGCCATCGGCCGTGCGATCGTGCGCAATCCCAAAGCGTTTCTGTTTGATGAGCCGCTATCGAACCTTGACGCTGCCTTACGGGTTGGAATGCGCCTTGAGATCAGTGAAATGCATAAGCGCATGCAAAATACAATGATTTACGTGACGCATGATCAGGTCGAAGCAATGACGATGGCGGATAAGATTGTTGTCTTGCAAGGGGGATGCATTGAACAGGTTGGGTCCCCTCTCGAGCTGTACAAAACACCAAAGAATTTATTTGTCGCAGGATTCATTGGATCGCCAAAGATGAACTTTTCGCAAGGCGAGGAGGCGTCGAGGCGCGGGGCTGCCACAATTGGAATTCGTCCCGAACATATCGACGTTTTATCTGAAGCTGGTATTTGGCATGGCACCGTTGGCGTAGCTGAACATCTAGGATCGGACACGTTCTTACACGTGCATGATACAGGGCTGGCCGACTCGATCACCATTCGCGCGCCGGGCGACGTAAATTTCAAATATGGCGATAAAATCAGCCTTTCTCCACGTGAAGACGTTATCCATAAATTTGATGCGCAAGGACAGCGGATTGAATGAGACGACAAGAAGAAAATTCAACGTTAAATATAGACGTGGCAGGTGAAATTATTCCTAAATGTGGCAAAGCCATTGCGGGCGATTATGCCGATTATGCCGTTTCTTATTGTTCAGACATAGATCTTAAGCGGTGGATGAACGGATGATAAAGGCGACGCTAGAAAAAGATTTGCTGAAACTTTCTAATACGACTTTGGATAAGATTTCCGGGAATGTGAAAAAGCCGCTTTATGATCGCGCGCGGCTGAAGGCCGGTATCGTGCATATTGGTTTGGGAAATTTTCACAGAGCGCATCAAGCGTGGTTTCTTCACCAATTGATGCAAGCGGGCGAGGCGATGGACTGGGCAATTGTCGGTGCCGGCGTGCGTGAGTTCGATTCCAAACAACGACAGAAACTACTCGCGCAGGATTTTTTGACAACTCTGATTGAGCTAGACCCAAAAGGTCAATCTGCTGAGATTATTGGTTCGATGATCGATTATGTGCCGATCGCAGAGGGAAATGCTGACTTAATTGCGCGTATGGCACAAGAAGATATTCGTATCGTGTCTTTAACCGTTACAGAGGGCGGATATTATATCGATCCGCTATCCTCTTCTTTAGATGCGGCGCATCCAGATATTCAGCATGATGCAAAATACCCAGAAACCCCCAAAACAGTATTTGGTGCGATGATAGCGGCCCTGAAGCTGCGTCGAGAGGCTGGTGTGGGCCCTTTTACCGGCCAAAGCTGTGATAATTTACAAGGCAATGGTGCTATATTGCGGCGCACTGTTGTTTCTTTGGCCGCCCTTTCTGACCCTGATTTGGCTGTCTGGATTGATCAGAAGTGTTCGTTTCCAAACTCAATGGTTGATTGTATCGTTCCAGCGACGGGGCCTTTGGAATGTGAGCTGGTTAGAACCCTTGGGATTGACGATGCGGTTCCCGTGACTCACGAAAATTTTCGCCAATGGGTGATAGAAGATGATTTTTGCGCAGGGCGTCCAAACTGGGAAAAAGTTTCAGTAACGATGTCATCTGATGTGCATACTTTTGAATCTATGAAAATCCAAATTTTGAATGCTGGCCATCAAATTCTGGCAAATCTGGGCGAGATAATAGGTCTGAATACCATAGATCAATGCATGCAACACGATGAAATATCTTCATTTTTTGAACAAGTGCAGCGCCGGGAAATTGTGCCCCACGTGGCGGCAGTTCCGGGCATGCAACCACAAGATTATGTTGGCCTTGTTGCCAGCCGCTTTGCTAACCCAAAAATTAAGGATACTGTCAGGCGCGTCGCTTTTGATGGCGCCGCGCGGCATAGCGGCTTTTTACACCCCACAATTCGGGCGGCATTGTCTAGTGATACAGCGGTTGCAGGGCTTGCTCTGGTTGAGGCAATTTGGGCAAGAATGTGCTATGGGATACGTGAAGATGGTTCGACCATAGCCGCCAATGATCCGAATTGGAGCTTTTTAAGCGCATTGGCAAAGCGCGCAAAAGAAAGCCCAAGCCTATGGTTGAGTGATACAAATTTATACGGTGATATTGCCGAAGACCCACGTTTTCACGATGCGTTTTGCACGAAGCTTACGCATATCTGGAAGCATGGCGCTTGCTCAACCATAAAGGATTATTGCTCCAGCGGCTTTTAAAGAAGCGTGACGGTTTTTAAATCTGAACCCTTACAAAAAAGATGCAAAAAGCATCTTTAGAGGCGGCGTAAAATTGATCGAAAAAGCAAACGGTTTTGAGTACGGAGCCATTGCCTAATATTACAGCGCAGGTTCCTTAGGTTCAAATAATATGGGGGGATGAATGACGCGATTATAAATAAAGCTCCTTTGGTGATCTCTGGCTATATGGTTGATTTTGTTTTGCTAAATACGTTTTGTGTGCGTGGCTTGGGGAAGTTCAACATCCAATTCATTTTAAATGGAGAGGGGGCGCGAATGGGTTCATTACAGTGAAGGAACATCGCGCCCGAATACGAGAGCTGGATTAATCCTTTGGAAAAGTTGCGCTGCAGGCTTCGCTGATGCCCAGCTTGCAGGCGCCTCTGAAGGACCTTTTTTGCAGATGATTAAGAGATATTGGATTGAAAAGGACATATAGAGACCCAGACCATATCACGCGACTGTCCAAAACTGACGCGGGCAGCTTTCGTTATGTCATGCACCCGCGTTAACGGGAAACTCTAAGGCATATTCTGGGGCGGTGATGCTTTTTATATACCAGAGCTCTCAATACTCTGTCGCAATTGCATCAGCTATGACATGCAAGTTTGTTTGATGCGCTGGTAGAAAATCCTTACGGTTTCTTCTGCTTGGAGTGTTCATCTGACGTCTCAGTAGGCTCCTGAGGATCGAAAGCGATAAAAAATTGATGGGCGGCATAAAGGCTCAGACAGAGCGCAAGCATAGCCCAAATTTGATTATCCCCCCATAATTCGAGCCCCGTCCATAAAACGCAAGCTGCAACCACGCCAATGCGCCGCCAAAGAGGTTGAAAAAAGGGCAGTTGCAAATCGATTGCTTTTCTTTTCCGCATTTTTTGAACCTAACTCTGAATGGGCGCATTGGAATGCGTTATATTAAATCCCTTTTAGAGCAGTATAAAGCCATCTTTTCATGCAAAGATTTAATGCACGCCAAACAGGGAGGTTCTCCGTTGCCTGTGCTGGATACCGGTCTTATTTTTCTACCGACTTGCGCCGGCCAGGATACGAAACGGAACCAATGCTATCAGGGCAACTGACAATTTTACGATCCAATCCGCGACGGCCAAAGACACCCAAAGCGGGGCGTCGCTCCCAACGGTTAGCAATGGCACAAGGTCCCAAGCCCATGAGATCTCATCGTTGGCCGCATCGGAAAAAACCGAAACGCTTGCTGAAAAGGCAATCGTAAAAAACAAAGCGGTGTCCACGATGGATCCCACAATCGTAGACGCAAGAGGCGCGCGCCACCATTGGCCATTGCGCAGCCGATTAAAGATGAACACATCGACCAATTGAGCCACGAGAAAGGCACTTCCAGAGCCAATTGCAACGCGCAAAGCCACCGCCGGATACTCATAGCCATCGCCTTGCAACATAATTTGACTGCCGATTAAGGAGCAGAAGATACCTGTCACAAACCCTGAAAATACGACTTTACGCGCGTCTCCAGGCCCATAGAGCCGGTTTATCAAATCGGTGACCAAGAAGGCGAGCGGATAGGTGAAAGCCCCCCAGGTAAGAAGCCCATCGAGCAGCAAAAACTGCACTAAAATATTTGAGGCAACGACAATAGCCGCCATCGCGGCGATTCCGGGAAGTAATCTGTTCATTTTTTAATCCGTTTTATCAAGGTGGCGGAGACTCGGCCCATGATTCTCATGCGCAGCGCTGAGGTAGGCTGTCTATCTCGACAGGTCAAGCCCCGCAAAGCGTGTTGCTATCAGTTTCAACTTGGATGTGTTTGGACGACGTTCGCCCGCAGTTAAAATTGAAGCATAGATTGGTATGCAAGGCCAGTTGGTCGATCAAACGGAATTGATGCTTTTGCCCCTTAGCAGTTTTGCGTTGGCCCTAAGCTTGATCTAGCAAGACCAGACGCGAATGGGAAAGAAATTCACGGCGTAATAAAACGCTGAGCGTGATCAAAGTGGCGACAATAAGCGCTATTGGCCCCACCAGCCAAGCAGCAGCAGCGAGCGAGAAATAGATCGCACGCAAACCACGATTATAGCTGCGGGCGCCGGTAATATTCACTTCGCTGGCTTTGCGCGCTGTTGGCAGCGTCAGCGGGTCATTGGGGTCATTTGGAACCGCCGCCATCAATATGGCGCAATAGCCAAACAGACGGTGTGCCCAAACAAATTTTAAAAAAGCATTGGTGAGAAAAAACAAAAGCAGCAACAGTTTGATTTCCCAAACCACCTGAGAGCTGGCATTTAGATTAAGGTCGATAGCGACGCCGATCAATTGATCTGCATTGCCGATCAGTGCCAATGCACCCCCCGTAGCGATCATTGTGGTCGAGGCAAAAAAAGCAGTGCCTTGACGCAATCCATTCAAAACTTGCGCGTCAAAAATGCGCACATCGCGGGCGGCCATATGCTGCATCCAATTTCGCCGGTGCTCTGCCATTAATTGTGATACCGAGGGGCGCGCGCGCGGCGCATATTCGATCAGCCCGCCAATGGCGATAAAAGAAAATAAGAGCAAAGACACGGCTGCCAAATCAAGTTGCGAAAATAATGTGAGCCGATCTATCCAAGTCATACCGCTACCTATGGGCTGGTTGGGTGCTTGCCAATAAAAAACATCATAGAGCATGGCATTTTTCAAATATAAGATGCCGTTCAGCCGCAGATTGCGCGCTGCCGCCTCGTTTTTATGGGCGATTTCCGGCCTTGGCTTTCGCCTTTACCTGATAAAATTCGAACACCGGTGAAAACCGCGGTCCCCAAGCATGGACTTTTAAGGGGGCGTTGTACATGCGCTCATCAGTGGGCGCATTTTTTCCCAAACCTACATTGCGCAGAGGGCCGCGCTGCTAGCCAGCCATTTGAATATACGTTCCCATTCGGACGAGTGGACCCGTAACAAAACGCGTGGGATGTGTTGATTTGGTCATTTTGGATCAAAAGTTAAAAAATGCCGCGGTTGAAAACGGGTTTTCACGTTTCTTATTCCATTTATCTTGGCTATTATCTGGACGTCTCGTATCTCAAGGAAACATCATGGCGCTTGTTTTAAGGTTTCTTCCAATTCTTCTGGTCATTGCTGTCCTGCTTTTGTTTTTTAGACGCTCAAGAGGGAAGAAAATGCCTTTTCCGGCAGCTCAGGGGGGCAATGGTAAGTTGTTTTTGACCCTAGGCGCCACGCTTGTGGCGTTCGTGCTGTTCGTCATGGGGGCAGAGCTGATAACGCGTCTGTAAAAGCGTCTATGAAAGCCTCTGTAAAAACGCTGTGAATTTTAGTGTCGGCCTTAGGCGATGCGTTTCACTCGGTGCTTCACAGAGATGCGGCGGGTGCAATTCAATAAAAAAGGGCAGTGCAGTTACCCAATTTGAGAATTCTACAGAGCGGTGTGGCGTTCAAAACTGAGGGTACCTTTAAGCGCGATGGCGCGTAAAAAAAATAGAAAAGCCTTTTAAAAAATTTAACCAAATGCGGCCTTGATAAAATTTCAATTAATTTATATTTGTTTCGTATACGAAATTTTTGATCTTCAAATGCGTTAACAGGATGGGCTCATGGGATATAATACGAATTTTGAAATGGGATTAAAAGAGCTGGAAATCGTAGAGGACGCACTGCGTTTTCGGTTGAACCAATTGTCGAAAAGTTCGTCTTCGAACGCAAAGACATGCTTGACTGGAAAGAAAGAAATTTCGGAGATTCAATCTGTTTTAGGCAGCCTGCACAACCAAAAGCTTTGGTATCGGCCAACAGATACGCCCTACGTGAGCGGATAGCTTCGGCCCAAAGTTTCGCGGCGAGACGTGGTGAATATTAGCCCGGCTTGTAGACGCGATCGGCCTCCGGATCGCCAAGGTCAAAAGTAAGTTGTGCCAATTCTGCCAAAGCGGGTTCTGGCAATTCAAGCGCCGCCCATTCAAGCGTTTCCTCCACGCGCTCGGGTCTGGAAACGCCCACAATTGTAGATGTTACACGCCTCTCACTAAGAGAAAATTGCAACGCGGCTGCCCCTAAGGGGATGTTGTGGCGGGAACAGACATCTTCCAAAGCCCGTACGGGTTGCAACTGCTTTGCGTTGGCGGGCTGATAGGTGATCTTTGGTAGGATATGGCTGCCCTTGGCAAGTACGCCCCCTGCATAGGGAGCGGCATTGAAAACAGCAATGTCTTGCGTTTGCGCATAGTCAAACATCGGGCCTGCTGAACGGTTCAACAAAGTAAACCGATTATGGCTAATCAAACTGTCAAACGGATATGCTTTTAAGATCGGAAACATGATGTCCAGCGCGCCCATCGCAAGACCGACGGCGGTGACCAAGCCCTGTTCCTTAAGTTTGAACAAGGCATCAATTGCGCCGCCATCGCGGGTTACTTCGTCTAAGTCATGCGCGTGTTCGGGATCATGAAGATGTAGAAGTGGAATGCAATTCAGGCCAAGGCGCGTCAGGCTTTCTTCGATTGAGCGCGCGACCCGATCGGCGTCAAAGCGCCCTGTTTGCATGTCACGGTCAAGCTTTGTCGCTAGCACAAAGCCGTCAGGTAACCCCCCTCGCGCTTTGATCGCTTGCCCAATCCGGCTTTCGCTACGCCCCAATCCATAATTATTTGACGTATCCAGAAAATTGATTGGCCCCTCAAAGATTTTTTGCAAGGTGATCTGCGCGCGCGCCTCACTTACCTCATACCCATAGGTATCGGGCATATTGCCCAGCGCCGATGCACCAAAGGCCACGGGTGTGACGCTGAGCCCGCTGGTGCCTAACTTTTGTTTTTTCATCGCCAAAAGGCTACGCTATTTTAGGGCGCTTAGCGAGTTTAAAGTGGCGCTATTTGCCCGATCGACGTAAGCTTCAATTGCGAGTGTTAAATCTGAAGGGCAGACCTGTTATGAGGCCAATTGATCATACGTTGAAACAAACCATTATGCGCGATTTTGGCACACCCTGCGCTGTTATTGATCTTGATAAGGTTGAGCAAAATATCCAAACAGCGCAGCGTTTATGCGCCGCCCAAGGCCTTGCCAATCGGCCCCATATAAAAACGCATAAATCGCCAATTTTGGCCAAAATGCAAATTGCTGCGGGGGCGCAGGGGATCACTTGTCAGAAACTTGGCGAGGCTGAAATTATGGCGGATGCCGGGATAAGCGATATCGTGATTGCAACCAATCTGCTGGGCGCTGCGCGCTCGGGTCGGTTGGCTGCGTTGCAAAAGCGCGTCGCTTTGAAAGTCTGCGCTGATAATCGCGTGAGCTTAACCGCCTATGCGCAGGCTGCGCAAGATGCAGGGCGCCCTTTAGAGGTTCTGATTGAATGTGATACGGGGCAAAACCGTGCCGGCGTTGAGACCCCACAGCAAGCTTTAGATTTGGCACAGGTGATTAAAGATGATCCGAATTTGAGGTTTGCTGGCTTGTTGTTTTACCCGCCGTTAAACGGCTGGCCACACACCCAGAGTTTTTTTGATGCGGTGCAGGCGGGATTAAACCATCTTGGTCTCATAGCAGGTATCGTTTCGACCGGTGGAACCCCAAATTTCAAGAATATCGGGCAGCTGCGCGGCGCAACCGAGCATCGCGCCGGAACCTGTATTTTCAATGATCGGATGATGATCGCCGCGGGGTTCGCCACGCAAGAAGCGTGCGCTTATCACGTTTTCACCAGCGTTGTGAGCCGAGCTGGCGCCGAGCGCGGTATTTTGGATGCGGGTTCAAAAACCTTCACCTCGGATATAGGAGGCTTAGATGGCTATGGGCATATTATTGAATATCCAAACGCTCGCATTGATAAATTTGCAGAAGAACACGGATTTTTAGATTTATCCCAAACTGCGCGCAAACCTGAGATAGGAGAGATCGTCCGCGTCATCCCCAACCATGTTTGTGTGTCTGTAAATATGTTTGATCAATTAGTCGCCATTCGGGGCGACCAAGTGGTTGCCTGTATCCCAGTGGCAGCGCGGGGAAAGCTTGTGTAAAGTTTTAAAATTAAACTTGGGCAAAAAGGCTTCAGAGCAGATCTGCCACAGAGCCCGCTTGTGCTGCTGGCCCGGCTTATCATGATGGTTAAGACGTAAGAGGCGCACGCTTCTTGGGCGGCACATCCGGCATCGATCCTCCACTTGGCAAGGCCCATCCGGGGCTTTGATTATGCAAGCTCGGATGAGGCGGCCCATAGGTTCAGGTCTCGATCAGTGGCATAGGCATTGATGCGCCGAAGTTCATCTTCGCTAAACTCTAAGTTCTGGATCGCACCGGCACAATCCACCACTTGCTCGGGCTTTGACGCCCCAATCAGCGCTGAGGTTACGCGCCCTTCGCGCAGCACCCACGCCAGTGCCATTTGGGCCAGGGTTTGACCGCGTGCCTCTGCAATAGCATTTAAACCGCGCAAGGCCTCGACCAGCGCATCGGCGATCCGGCCGCGATCAAGGCTTTTCTCTTGCATGGCGCGGCTATCGCTGGGAATTCCGTTAAGATACTTGTTTGTGAGAAGCCCCTGGGCCAAAGGCGTGAAGGCGATTGACCCCATGCCAAGGCTGTCCAAGCTGTCAAGCAGACCATCGGTTTCGACCCAACGATTGAACATATTATAACTTGGCTGATGGATCAGACAGGGGGTACCCAGCGCCTTCAAAATTGCCACGGCTTCTTGCGTGCGCTTGCTGTTATAGCTTGAAATGCCTACATAAAGTGCCCGCCCAGAGCGGACGATATGATCCAGAGCGCCCATCGTTTCTTCTAAAGGTGTATTTGGATCGAATCGGTGTGAATAGAAAATATCTACATAGTCCAAACCCATCCGCCGAAGCGATTGATCACAAGAGGCAATCAGGTATTTGCGGCTGCCCCATTCTCCGTAGGGGCCATCCCACATATTATACCCGGCCTTTGAGCTTATCAATAATTCGTCTCGATAGCCGGCGAAATCTTGGCGCAAAATATCACCAAAGGCTGCTTCCGCACTGCCGGGCGGTGGTCCATAATTATTGGCCAGATCAAAATGTGTGATGCCATGATCAAACGCTGTTTGGCAGATTTTTCGTTTGGTTTGATGTGGAAAATCATGGCCGAAATTATGCCAAAGGCCCAAAGATACTGCGGGCAGTTTTAAACCGGATTGACCGCATCGGCGGTAAACCATTGCGTCATAGCGTGAAGATGCGGGCGTATAGGTCATTTTATATCCAAATTTGTAGGGCAGATGCCATGCGTTTTAATAGGCGCTTTAAACAGGGGCGCTCAATCTGTTTATCTGACGCATCATCTCTCTGGCAAATGGTTTCAGATCTTAAGTCGTTAAATTTTAAACCTAAGTTACTGGGCAAACTCAATAGGTGTCTGAGGCCATTTGCTCGCTTTGAACAAATCACGCATGGGGCCAACGCGCCGCCCAATTGGACTGCGTTGCGCCCTGCAATCAATCGTTATGCGCTGGGCCGGATCTTTTTTATCAAAGATCCCCCCCGCTTAAAAGTTTCTTTGTGGGGACTTATTAAGCAGTTGCGCTGAAACTCTAGGCGTGAAGGGCTAGAGCGTATTCACAACGAGCCTTGAGCCGCTGAAAACCAAGCTTCGGCTGTGCGGGCGCGGTCTCTGATGATACCCGTAATGCGCAAACCTTAATTCCTCCCGAATTTTGTGCATCATTGAACGCGATCCCCCCAGACGTTTCAATGTTACTTTGGCCCCCTTTTTTTGGGGGGGCCTTTTTTTGTTTCTACTCGCGAAAACCAAGCTAAAACCTAGAACCTCAGCTGCGTAAGTGGGGATGGTCAATCCAGAGGCTTTGCAGCCCACTTTGAGAGAGAGGTGCGCGATTAAGATCCAAATTGTACAATCACGTGGTTTATGCAATCGTGCCGGACACTCAGCCGGAACGCGCTGGTGCGCGCAAGGCTTTTGAAAAAGCCGTGCGTTTTACCTGTGCTCCAGCTTTTAAAACGGGAGAGATCAATGATTGAATCGTGGCGTTGGTTCGGGCCGCTTGATAAGATTTCTTTGGATCATATTGCCCAATCCGGCGCGGGGGTATTGGTTTCTGCATTGCATGAAATTCCATATGGAGACGTATGGGATGAGGAGGCGATCAAAACGCGGCAAGCGCTTATTGCGCAGGCCGCTCGGCCCTTATCTTGGCAAGTGGTGGAAAGTCTGCCGCTGCATGAGAATATCAAAAAAGGCGAAGGCGATTTGCCGCGTATTTTTGCAAATTATCGACAATCAATGGCCAATCTTGCGGCCTGCGGCATTAAAACGATTTGTTACAATTTTATGCCTGTTCTGGATTGGACCAGAACAACGCTGGATTGGCAGATGCCATCGGGCGGCCATGCGCTGCGCTATTCTGCGGTTGAGATGGCAGCTTTTGATATGTTCATCTTGCAACGCCCCGGCGCGGAAGACGATCACGCCGAACAGGTGATTTCGCAAGCTCAGCTATGGTTCGAAAAGGCGGATATGGAAGATAAAGACCGTTTGTTGTCTTCGATTATGACGGGCTTGCCGGGGGCTTATGATAGGTATGATGTGGCTGGCTTGCGCGCTGCTTTACAGGCATATGAGGGTCTGACACACAAAGATTTAAGGGCGAATTTGAAGCGGTTTCTGCAGGAAATCATTCCCACGGCGCAAGAGCTTGGCGTAAATATGTGCATTCATCCAGATGATCCTCCTTGGGATATTCTGGGCTTGCCGCGTATTGTCTCAACGCAATCTGATATCGCTTGGATTTTAGAGGCAGTAGAGGCGGATGAGAATGGGGTCACGTTTTGCACGGGTGGTTTCGGGGCGCATCCTAAGAATGATTTGATCGCAATGGCGCGCGCTTTTGCGCAACGTGTGCATTTCGCGCATTTGCGCAATGTCACAAAATCACCCGATGGATCTTTCCATGAATCAGATCATCTGGGCGGGGATGTCGATCTGGTAAAGGTGATGGAAATTCTACAGGCTGAAACGCATCGTCGGCATGCGGAACAACAGGGTCGCCCGATTTATTTTCGGCCAGATCACGGCCATGCTTTGGCGGGCGATAAGGGGGCTGGCACGCATCCGGGATATCCTTATATCGGGCGCTTGAAGGGTTTGGCTGAACTGCGCGGTGTATTGGCGGCGCTGAACGCGGCCTCTGTTTGAAACAAAATCGGTCATTTCCAGCTTCTAACCGCGAATGAAACAGGTTAGAGGGCAGGCAAATGGGAGATGGCATGACTGATATCGAGAATATAACCACATTAAGTGTTGCGGATGCGGTTCGCTTCGTAAGCCGGGCTTTTGTACAAGCTGGGGTTTCTGAGGCCAATGCAGCTACGGTTGCTGCAGCTTTGGTTGCCGCAGAAATTGATGGACAAAAAGGCCATGGGTTATCGCGGGTGAAAAGCTATGCGTTGCAGGCGCGGTCGGGCAAAGTGAATGGAACCGCGGTTCCGCAGCTTGAAATCTGCAGCGCTGGGCTGATACGAGTTGATGCGCAAAACGGGTTTGCTTTTCCCGCGATCGCTTTGGCAATTTCGGAATTGCTGACGCGCCTGCCAGAAACAGGCATAGCGGCTGCGGGGATCATAAGATCACATCATGCCGGTCAAATGGGCGCGCATGTCGAGGCCTTGGCAGAGCAAGGCATGATTGCCCTCATGTTTGCCAATACGCCCAAAGCGATGGCGCCCTGGGGGGGAAGCCAACCGGTGTTTGGCACCAACCCGATTGCGTTTGCCAGCCCTCGAGCCGATGCGGCGCCTTTGGTAATTGATCTTTCGCTATCCAAAGTCGCCAGAGGTAAAGTGATGGCGGCTGATAAAGCAGGCGACTCGATCCCCGAAGGATGGGCTTTGGATCGAAATGGCCAAGCGACGACTGATCCCAAAGCGGCTTTGGCCGGTTCAATGGTGCCCCTTGGCGATGCCAAAGGTGCCGCCTTAAGTCTCATGGTTGAAATTCTATCTGCCAGTTTGATCGGTGCCAATCATAGCTTTGAGGCCACATCCTTTTTTGACGCAGAAGGCGCGCCCCCTGGCGTGGGGCAAATGATCATAGCGATTGACCCAAAAAAATTCGGTGGCCAGGCATTCGAAACCCGCCTCAGCGCTTTATGTTCGGCCATCTTGGAGCAAAGCGGTACGCGCCTGCCCGGCGCAAGCCGTGGTCAAAAGCGTCAAGACGCCCGCCAAAACGGGGTCAATATTCCGTCACATTTGCGCAAAGAAGTTGAAGATCTGATTGCGGATGCTTAGCGCGCCGCAGGGCGAAACTTGTCATTCCGCGCTATTCTTAATGGCATGACGCTGTCTTGAATATTTTTCCGGGCGTTTTGCTTTTCTCATTTTGGTTTAATGTTGGTTCGAGTGCTTGGGCATATTTTCAAGTTGCTCAAGCCGTTGCGGGCGCAGCTGCTGAGGCTTGACATTAGAGCGCTCAGTGTAAAGCCTGTGAACGAACCGATTACCCTGTTATTTTAGGAGAAAAGAAATGCTCAACATAGCGGTTTTGGGATGTGGACGGATAGGGCGCATGCATGCAGATAATATCGCGCGCCACGCAGATGCTGAATTGGCTATGGTCTATGATGTCCACGTGCCAAGCGCCTCTGCCGTGGCCGAACAGCACGGTGTACCGGCAGCATCTAGCCCGCAAGACATATTTTCCTCGGGTCATGTGGATGCTGTATTGGTCGCCACCACAACTGAAACCCATGCGGATTTTATTGAAATGGCGGTGGCTGCGGGCAAGCCGGTGCTGTGTGAAAAACCCATTGATCTCAGCCTCGCACGCGTCAATGCCTGCGCAGAAAGAATTTCGGGCAGCGATGTGTTGATCCAACTGGGCTTTAACCGCCGTTTCGATCCGGGCCATCGGGCCGCGCGCCAAGGTTTATTGAACGGAGATATTGGTGATTTGCATCAAGTGATTATAACCTCGCGCGACCCTGAAATGCCGCCCAGATCCTATTATGAAAGCGCCGGTGGATTGCTGCGCGATATGACCATCCATGATTTTGATTTGGCCCGCTTTATTCTGGGCGAAACCCCGACAGAGGTTATGGCGATGGGGGGGCGTTTGATCGATCCTGCGTTGATGGAGGAGCTAGACGATCTTGACAGCGCGATGATCGTCATGCGGACCGCGGATGGCAAACAATGCCAGATTAATAATTCGCGAACGGCGGTTTATGGCTATGACCAGCGATTGGAATTGCTAGGTTCAACGGGCATGTTGATCAGCGATAATCGCAAGCCGTATGAGTTGCGCCGCTACTCGGCGCAGGAAAGCGAAACAAGCCAGCCCTATTTGCATTTCTTTTTAGAGCGCTATCACGAAGCCTTTATGGCAGAGATCGCTGCTTTTGTTGAGGCCGTGAAAAACCATAAACCCGCAGAGGTTGGCTTTGAAGATGGGCGTCAGGCCCTGCTTCTTGCTGAAGCTGCGTATCTTTCTATCTCTGAAAAACGGCTGGTGCAGGTCGAAGAGGTTTTCGAGCGTTTGGCGCAATGACCTTGCCGACATTCCGATTTTAATGTTCCGCGCTTCAGCTAAACGATTTGATAAGAAAGCCGTATTATAAGATGTGAAGTTGGTTTTTGTCTTCATTTCCTCCCATAAAAGACTGGTGGGCCTCGTGCCCACCTTTTTTATGGATTCGGCAACTTCTTTTTACGCCTTGCCAAGGGCGAATATGATTTCAAGCTGTCCGTTCTCTCGGCCGAAAGCTTGATACTTATCACTCAATCACAATAATTTTACCCAAATTTTGACGCCGGGGGATAGCCAAGGCTTTGGATCAACCCTGCTGCGTTTCATCTAGGTTTTATGAACGTTTTTGATTGAAAATCATAGTTTGTGTGGCATCGGGCATTGTTACTCTGTCTGGTGCAAGCAAAATCTACATTTTGCAGCGGGTGTTTTATGTGCGGATTTTTGCCGGTAGGTGTCAGTTGGCTATTTAAATCAGTTGGTTTCTACGGCATGATATTTGTATATTTATATCGACGGGCGCTGGCGCTGACGTAACAGGAGAATGCTATGAGAAAACGCGTGATAATATCGGTTCTTATGATCGCTTTGGCGGGCTGCCAAACTGCCGGCGGCGGTGTTTCTCAAGCACCGGGCGAGCCAGGCCGTAAAGAAACAATTGGCACGCTGAGCGGTGCGGTTGTGGGGGGCGCCTTAGCCAATCAGATGGCCGAGGGGTCTGATAATCAGCAATTTGCGACATTTTTGGGCGCTGTGGCCGGTATGGTAATCGGGGCAGATATTGGGGCCTCTCTGGATGAGTTGGATCGCCGGATGTTGAATAATAATTATCAAACCGCGCTTGAAACCTCGCCCACGAATACAGCCGTTGCGTGGAAGAACCCCGATAGCGGCAATAGTGGCAGCGTAAAGCCAACGCGCACGTTTTATCGCGCTGACACGGTGTGCCGCGAATATACGCAAGAAATCATCGTTGGTGGGCGTAAAGAGCAAGGCTATGGCCAGGCCTGTCGCAGCGCGGATGGAGATTGGCAAATCGTTAAATAAGCAAACGTGATGGTTTTAGAGCGCCGCTAATCGCGCAATTCGTTTGGGTAAACACCCCAAAGCGCGTCTTTTGGCAGCCATCCTTTAAATTGACCGGATCTTGCGCGGCACCAATCCAAGGTGCATTCGTCGATGCTGACGATGACATTATGTTCAATCCGTGCGCGCAAGGCACTGCTGCGATCAGGGCGTGAAAGCAAGGGGTGCATGTCGGTCGTTACAATCGCACTGCGGACACCAGAGAGCATCGAATAATGAACCCAGCCTCCGGCGCCGTCGATATCTCGCACCCGCCGCCAGTTTTCATATTCGGCATAAATTTCCAAAGGCATGTTTTTGCGTGTAAACACCCAATCAATCCGGTGCGATAAGGAAGGCCCGCGGCGGGCATGGGCTTTGCTGGCTTTCAAAGACACGTAGCGCGGCATGGGCAGGTTGGTCACTGGGCCGCGCTCTTGTGCGCAAAGGCTGCTGGCCAATAAAAAGCTGAGAACGATTGGGGCTATAATGCGCAGCATGTTTGACGCTCGAAATCCTGTTTCAATTTTTTATCTAGAGGTTCTTGTGCCCTGATGCAACTTACGTCACTTTATGCGGGTAACAGCTGTGTCAGTAAAGAGGCTCATATGCCATCAGATAAACTTCGCGTAGCCGTGACGCGCCGTCTTCCTGAAGCGGTCGAAACGCGTATGAAAGAGCTGTTTGATGTTCATCTGCGCGACCAAGATACTCCGATGGAGCGGGCCGAGCTGGGCGCTTTGATGAAGACAATCGATGTTTTGGTGCCGACCGTCACCGATGATATTGATGCGGCTTTATTGGCGCAAGCTGGCCCAGATCTAAAGTTGATCGCTAATTTTGGGGCGGGTGTTGATCATATTGATGTGAAAACTGCCAATCAACGTGGCATTCTGGTTTCGAACACCTCTGGCGTGGTGACTGAGGATACGGCGGATATGGCGATGGCGCTGATGCTCGGAGTGACGCGCCGGATTCCTGAAGGTTTAAGCATGATGCAATCGGGCCAATGGTCGGGTTGGTCACCGACCGGGTTTTTGGGGGGGCGCTTGGGAGGCCGCCGCCTGGGTATCCTTGGGATGGGCCGCATTGGTCAAGCGGTTGCGCAGCGCGCGCGCGCCTTTGGCGTTCAAATTCATTATCACAATCGCAAACGCCTGCATTCAGAAACTGAAAGCCAGTTTGAGGCCACTTATTGGGAAAGTCTGGATCAAATGGTGGCGAGAATGGATATTCTATCGATTAATTGCCCCCATACGCCGTCGACGTTTCATTTGATGAACGCGCGGCGCTTGAAGCTTATGAAACCCAGCGCGGTGATCATAAATACTTCCCGTGGTGAGGTGATCGATGAAAATGCTCTAACGCGGATGCTGTCAGCCGGCGAGCTGGCCGGTGCAGGATTGGATGTGTACGAGCATGGCACGGATGTGAACGTTGATTTGCGCCGTTTGGCAAACGTGGTTTTATTGCCGCATATGGGATCTGCCACGATAGAGGGGCGCATTGAAATGGGCGAAAAGGTCATCATCAATATCAAGACATTTGCGGATGGCCATAGACCCCCTGATCAGGTTTTTCCGGCGATGCTTTAGGCTGGACATAGCGCCAGGCAACGCGTCATTCGATGGCCATGCGCGTTGGCCTGGCATAATCGAATATGTCGCAGCTTTGGCATTCAATCGGTTTACCCCATGTTAGGCGACGGGCTTTTGCGACGCTGTTGAGGGTTATTTTTTAAACATCTGCAATTATTGGGGTATGTTTCAGTTCGGATTTAGCTCTATACGCCCCAGACCATTTTGCACCACCAAAGCTT
>ERZ887830.542-NODE-542-length-23795-cov-55.031213_pt1 | contig 23795 bp, 29 predicted proteins | sample MGYA00521101_ERZ887830 | MGnify/ENA primary metagenome ERZ887830 (study PRJEB32303, sample SAMEA104408592) | aquatic metagenome | biome: Marine water; feature: Pelagic; material: water | place: Baltic Sea | collected 2014-06-05T16:38:00 | depth 1,762 m ... | reverse complement strand
CGACCGACACCTGCATCTTGCTGACCAAATTATCGCCAACTTTGATGTCGCAAAAGCTATCGAGTTGACCCTGTTCCACGATCTGATCCATCTCTAGTTCACGTACTTGAGCCTGTTGCTGCAACAGGTTTCGCTTTTGCTCCTCTAACTCAGAGCGTTTTGCCGCCACCTGTTCCTGGACTTGAGCCACCTGATCCTGCACACGGGGGTCGAGCGGATTCGCACTCTGACGACGCACCTGATCCACCACCTGCTGTCCCTCTTGCTCCAGCTGGGCAAGCTGCTGATCCGAGGTGGCGATGCCGTTGCTCAACTCGCGTTCAGCCTCCTCCTTCCATGCGGGAGTCACCACCGCACGAATGGTGATCGAGCGCTTAATCGAGAGGGTGTTGCCGTCCGACATGGAATTAATGACGTGGTGTCAAGCGTCTCAGTCCAGTGGCTGCAGGTCAACCCAAATCAGGGGATGCAGGTATCAGCATCAATTCAGCATCCATAAAGCGCCTGAATCGACTCCCGATCACGTCCGCTGATCCGATCACGACGCTGCTTCAAGGTCTGCGTGAGCAAGCCATTCTCGATCGTGAACGGCGCCACCAACACCACACCCATCACCCGTTCATCCGAACGGGCACCAACGCGCAAACTCAGCAGACGATTCAGTTCCCCGCGCAGCAAACGCCGCAAGTCTTGATCGCCTGGAGTCCCACCGAGATCAGCCGGCAAGCTGAGGCCCTGCTCTACGCCCCAGGCCAACATCGCCTCGAGGCGCGGCACAACCAAGGCCGCCAACTGGCGTTGATCCTGGCCAACGAGCATCACCTGTTCGATCAAGGGGCTAGACACCAGCTCCTCCTCCAAAGGTGCCGGCTCGATGTTTTCACCACTGCTGAGCACAATCGTGTCTTTGGCACGACCCGTCAGCACGACCGACCCATCGGGCAAGAGCATGCCCAGATCACCGGTATCAAACCAGCCATCGCCATCCAGCACTTTTGCGGTGGCTTCTGGGCGACGCAAATACCCAGCCATCACCTGGGGGCCACGCACCAAGACAACGCCACAATCTCGAAAGCCAAGGGGCTGACGCGTCTCAGCATCCACGATCCGGAACTCCGTATCCGGCATGGGTTGCCCTGAACTCCCGCGAATGTTGCGCCATGGACGCCGGCAACTCACAACCGGACTGGTTTCCGTGAGGCCATAGCCCACCAACAACTCAATCCCTACCGCCTCAAAAAAGGAATCCACGTGAGGAGCGATCGCTCCTCCTCCATTGATGGGGAAGCGCAGCTGACCCCCACTGAGCTGCAACCTCAGTTTTGGCCAGATCAGCTTGGACGCCAGGGCATGGGCGGGCCAACGCCCGGCAGATTTCAGGCGCGCCACCAAGCGTTGACGGCGACCCAAGGGCATCAGCATCAGATTGCGACGCTGACGCCGGGCCAAGCAATAGGCACTGCTGTTAGCGAGTGCCGCACGCAGCAGGCGCTGCCTGGATGCAGGAAAGGTTTTAAGAACATCCTCAAACCCGGCTTGCACCGCCTCCCAGAGGCGCGGCACCGTGACCATCACCACAGGTTTCACCCTGGGGAGATCCCGTTTGAGCTGTTTGATCGTGGTGTAGCTCTGCGCACAGGCGCAGGAAAAGAAGTAGTACTCCGCACTGCGTTCATAGGCATGCCAGATCGGCAACACGCTGAGCACAGGGGCGCCAGGTTCTGGCCGAGCAACGCAACTCAGGCTGCGCATCTGATGCAACAGGTTGGCGTGGCTGAGCGGAACGCCCTTCGGCTGACCGGTGGTTCCTGAGGTGTAAAGGATGGTGGCTGTTGTGCTGGCAGCGCTGGCCGCATCGCGACCCGCATCTGGATCCGGAGCCTGTTGCGTGACGCCAGCCGCCAAAAGATCAGCCCACGAGATCACGCCTTGATCCACAGCATCACCTTCGAGCTGCAGCACAAAGCGCAACTGACTGCGCAGCTGCGCAGGTAATTGGAGACGTTGCCAAAGGTCCGCGTTTTGAACCACCAGGGCCACAGCCTTGGCGTCCTCAAGGATGTAACGCAGCTCCTCTACTGGAGCTGAAGCACCACGCACCGCATCCGCTGCACCAGCGCGCATCAGGCCTTGATCTGCCATCAGCCAGCGGGGACTGTTTTCGGCAAACAGTCCCACCACATCGCCCTCTCGAATCCCCAAGGAACGAAACCCTGCAGCCGCAGTCGAGATCCGTTGCGATAACTCCGCGTAGGTGAAATGCTCCGGATGGGCGGCATGGGGTGCATCCACAGCCATGAGCGCACCATGGCGTTGCTCAAGCCACGGCCAGAGTTGATCCACTCTCCCCAGGCTTTGCACATGCTGCTGACGGGCGAGTGATTTCAACTCCCAAGGCGTTGGTCGCCAGCTGGCCTGTGCAAACGAACCCACAACGTTGTTTCAGCTTGCGCCTAGGAGTACCACCCAGAATCAAGACCAGCAAGGTCGCACCAGCTGAGTGACAGGCGCTGGGCCAAGGCATCCCGCAGGAGTGGCTGCACAACGTCAGGCGTGATACCGGGGATCCAGCGCTGCAAACGATCCACCGGACGATCAGAAAGTCCACAGGGCACCACCTGCGCAAACCCTTCCATGGCACACGACACGTTGAGAGCAAGGCCGTGCTGCGTGATCCAACGACGACATCCCACCCCGATGGCCGCCACTTTTCGCCCCTCCAGCCAAACCCCCGTGAGCCCTGGGATGCGTTCGCCCGTCAAGTCCAATGCCGCCAACACATCGATCACCACCTGTTCGAGCTGGCGCAAGTACCAATGCAGGTCTGGTTCACGCCGGCGAAGGTCCAACACCGGATAGGCCACTAACTGCCCGGGGGCATGGTGCGTAACCTCCCCGCCGCGGTCGATGCGATGCAGGGGAGCTGGCGCATTCTCGGGATCAAAGCGCAAGTGATCTTCCGTCGCTCCGCGACCAAGGGTGAAGCAAGACGGATGTTGAAGAATCCAAACCGCTTCTCGGTCTGAGCCTTCCGCAGCGAGTAATTGCTGCTGCCATTCACGTTGCCACTCCCAGGCCTGGGAGAACGGCACGGGCGCAACCGGCTCAAAAAGAAATGCCGCAGACCGCTGTCCTGCGCCTGAGGCAGTTAGTAGGTTGCCGGTAGAACCAGGCAAAGGGGACCGCCATGAAGCTTCTGATCCATGGTCGCAATTTGGATGTGACGCCCGCACTGCGGGAATACACCGAAACAAAACTGGAACGGGCCATCCATCACTTCGACGACCTCGTCAAGGAAGCGGACGTGCACCTGTCAGTGGCTCGGAACCCCAGGGTTCCGCAACAAACCGCAGAAGTCACTGTGTTTGCCAATGGCACGGTGATTCGCGCCCAGGAAAGAAGCGAAAACCTCTACGCCAGCATCGATCTGGTCGCCAATAAGTTGGCGCGGCAGCTGCGACGGTTCAAGGAACGCCACAGCGACCATGGCCATCGGACCACCCCAACAGCAGCGAATGATGTGCTGCTCACGGAACGCGCTACAGAAGACTCACTGCTCGAAGGCAAAGAAGCGCAGCTTCCCAGCCCAGGGGTTCGGCGCAAATACTTCGCCATGCCAGCGATGAGCCTTGAAGAGGCGCGCCATCAGCTTGAAGTGATCGACCACGACTTCTACCTGTTTCGAGATAAGGAAAGCGGTGAACTCCAGGTGATTTATCACCGCAATCACGGTGGGTTTGGCGTGATCCAAGCGCGGAACTAAGGCCCGTGCTTGCCCCTCAACGATGACCGCGTCGCCGCGTCAGCGGGAGCTTCCAGAGCTCCCGCCCTTGATTCATCAAGCCGTTTTAGATCCACTTCTAGAAGAGGAGGCTCTGCACAACATCTGTGATGCAGCCCGACTGCTCGGCTTCGGGGGGCTCTGCACCAGCCTCTGCCACCTAGAAGCGGTGCGCAACCGCATTGGACCAAGCGGGCGTCTTCGCTTGTTTGCTGTTGTGGACTTCCCCTTCGGAACGATTCCAGCGGAGCTGAAACGGGCGCAAGCGGAATGGGCCGCAGCCCGAGGGGCTGATGCCCTCGATGTCGTGCCCAATCTCGCTGCCATCACGGCGGGGCGGGCGGAAGCCTATGCGGAAGAACTCGCGCAGATCTGCGATCTCGGCCTACCTGTGACGGTGATTTTGGATGTGAACCGCTTGCAGCCAGAGCGCCTGAGCTTGGCGGTAGAAGCCGCGATCGATGCCGGTGCTGCGTTCTTACAAGCGGGCAACGGATTTGGAGCGGCCACCACTCCGCTGCAAGTGCGCAAGCTCAAAGAGCTTGCAAGGGGGAATTGCGCGATCAAAGCGGCCGGGGGGATTCAACGCTTGGAAACGGCGCTGGACCTTGTGGAAGAGGGCGCCACGGCCCTGGGAACCAGCCATGGTCCAGCGTTAATTCAGGCCCTCCGGCATCCGCAATGAGCCCGGAACGGCGGATCGAAGGATTGGCTTTAAAGGTTGGCCCCCTCGGAGAGCACGACAGGCTGCTCACCCTGCTGAGTGATGACGTAGGCCTGATTCGCCTGGCCGTACCAGGGGCACGTAAACCACGCAGCAGCCTGGCGGCGGCGGTTCCTCTCACCACCCTGGAACTGCAGGTGGGAGGACGCAGCGGCCTGCTTCGGGTACGCCAACTTCGGGTCCAACACAATTTCGGCAAGGTGGGGCAGCGATTGGAAACGCTGGCAGCCGCCCAGGCCCTATCGGAGCTCTCGATCGCATTGGTCGCTGGCGATGATCCCGTACCAGGGATGCTCAGTGCGGTTTTGATGCATCTCGAGCGTCTCGAGCTGCTGGCCCGAAGGCAGCGTGAATCTGAGCTTGGAAGCGCTGAAGGCGAGCGTATTGATCGAACCTTGGCAACCCTTGTTCAGGCCTGCGTTCATCTGCTCGCTCTCGGCGGTTATGGCCTCCCACTCCAAACCTGTTGCCGCAGTGGAGCCGCCCTGGCTCCACCGATCGGACATTGGGACTGGCGCTGCAGCCTGCTGGCCGACGAAGGTCTGGCCATCGGGGCTCAAGCTGGAGCGGCCATTCAGATCAACCCGTCCGAACTCGCTCTGCTTCAGCGGTTAACGCGGCTTGAATTACCGCAACGCCAAGACGGTGGATTGATGGGACCCAGACCGGTTTGGCTCCGCCTATTCACGCTTGTGGAGTGCTGGTGCCGCGTGCATCTCCCAAGGCCAGTCCGCTCGTTTGCCATGGTGAGAGAGGCTGTTCACGCTACGGCCTGCGGTGGGCGATCATGATTCCGCGAATGAATCCATTTTGAGCGGTCCCCCCCTAAACAGCCCGGACCCGGCCCTGCCCACCAGCGCCAATCCAGAAGGTCGCCGCGGCCTTCAAGCCGTGATCCATCTCGATGGCTTCCGACGCCTTTGGGTCGGACAGATCTTCTCCCAACTCGCGGACAAGTTCTACATCGTGTTGATGGTGTATCTGATCGCCCAGTACTGGGTGACCAATACACCGGATAGCAATGGCGCGCTTGCTGAAATCGCCTCTGCGATTCGCATGGATTTCGAGACGCGAGCCCAACGCATCACCTTGCTGGCTACCGGCATCTACGTGGCCAACACCATCCCAGCGATGGTGCTCGGATCCGTTGCCGGTGTCTGGGTCGACCGCTGGCCTAAACGCAGGGTGATGGTGGCCTCCAATGGCCTGCGGGCCCTGCTTGTGCTGTGCACCCCTCTATTCCTTATCCCTGGCCCTCACTGGTTTGGTCTGAGCTGGGGATATTGGGCTCTGCTGGTCATGACCTTTCTGGAGTCGGTTCTGACCCAGTTTTTCGCCCCCGCTGAACAGGCGACGATCCCACTGCTGGTACCAAGAGAACATCTTCTAGCCGCCAATTCCCTCTATCAAGCCACGAGCATGGGGGCCACGATCGTTGGCTTTGCCTTAGGCGATCCAATTCTGCGAGGACTCAATCACCTGCTGCAAACGGTAGGGATCAGCGGTGGCGAATTTCTGCTGCTTCCGTTCTGTTACGGCATGGCGGCCATCAGTCTGAGCACCATCCAGATGCGCGAACCACCGAGAAAAGACAGCAGCGATTCGGTTTGGAAAGAAATCGTGGCGGGGATACAGGTGCTTCGAGAGCAGGCTTCCGTCCGGGGAGCCATGGTGCATCTCGTGGTGCTTTACAGCCTCTTAGCAGCGCTTTATGTCCTGGCGATCAGCCTGGCATCAGCCATCCAAGGGCTGGGGCCAACAGGCTTCGGCACCCTGCTAGCGATGAGCGGCCTAGGGATGGCCATTGGCGCTGTGCTGGTGGCTCAAATGGGCCATCGCTTTAGCCGTCGGCGACTCGCCGCAGCCGGACTGGGCGCGATCACCTGGTGTCTGATCATGCTCGGACAACTGCGCGGAAATCTCAGCATCACCTTGGTGTTGTGCGGCATCCTCGGCATTGGTGCCGCTCTCGTCGCGATTCCGGCTCAGACCACGATTCAGGAAGACACTCCAGAGTCCCAGCGAGGTCGGGTCTTCGGGCTTCAGAACAACCTGATCAATATTGCTCTCAGCCTGCCCCTGGTTCTTGCCGGCGCCCTGGTCAGCAGCATCGGCTTGATCCCGGTGCTCTGGGTGCTTGCGGCACTGTCTTTAGCTGCCGCTTTGTGGGAGCGACCTTGGGAGCGCTGCTAACTTCAGACTCGGCTTCGCGACGGTGCCAGTGGCCCACATTGCCTGGCTCGGCAAAAAAACTCCGTTCTGCGGCAATGTCACCTACGGGCTGAGCACCACAGAGGCCCTAAAGAAACGCGGCCATCAGACCAGCTTTATTCATTTCGATAACCCTGGCGCTCCTGGCAGCAGCAACACATCGTTGTTGGCACACGATCCAGATGTGAGCCTGCCCTATTTGCTGAAGTCTCAGGTGTACACGATTCCCTCCCCTAGGGCACAGAGGGAGTTGCGTGAGTCTTTGAAGAGGCTTCAGCCCGATGTTGTGCACGCCAGCCTCACCCTTTCCCCCCTCGACTTCAGGCTTCCGGAGCTTTGCCAGCCGTTAGGCATTCCGCTTGTCGCAACCTTTCATCCTCCGTTTGACGCGGGCTTGCGCAACCTCACAGCGGGCACCCAACAGCTCAGCTATCAGCTCTATGCGCCTGCTCTCTCCCGGTACGACCGCGTCATCGTCTTTTCCGATCTTCAGGCGGATGTTCTGAACCGTTTAGGGGTCCACGAAACTCGCTTAGCCGTCATTCCCAACGGCGTGGATCCAAACCGCTGGTCTCCCGCCCCAAACCATCCCGCCGCGATCAGCAAGGAGCTGCATGACGTGCGCTCACGTCTTGGTGATCAGCGCATTTTTCTGTACATGGGGCGGATCGCCACCGAGAAGAATGTGGAAGCGTTATTGCGGGCCTGGCGACTCGTCAAGCCAGCGGGATGCCGACTCGTGATCGTGGGTGACGGGCCCCTGCGCAGCACGCTGCAAAACGTGTACGGCAATGGGATCGGGGATCTGTTGTGGTGGGGCTACGAAGCCAATCTCAACACGCGCATCGCCCTGCTCCAGTGCGCTGAAGTGTTTGTGCTGCCATCTCTGGTGGAGGGGCTCTCCATCGCCCTGCTCGAAGCGATGGCCTGCCAATGCGCCTGTGTGGCGACGGATGCAGGAGCTGATGGAGAAGTGCTCGCAGCTGGGGCTGGCATCGTTCTCAGCACCCAAGGGGTCACCACCCAGCTCCGCACCCTGCTCCCCGTTCTCCGTGATCAACCTCTGCTCACCCAGGAACTAGGACGGCGAGCACGGGAGCGGGTCATGGAGCGCTACCGGATGGTCTCCAACATCGATGCTCTGGAAGAGCTGTACGAGACCCTTATCGCCAAGAAAGCCTTAGCCGCTTAAGGCAGAGCTACTTCGCCATGCCCCGACCATGTTGCGTAGCGGCAACAACAGCTTCGATCAAGGCTGAACGCAAGCCCGCTTTTTCGAGATGACGCAACGCAGCCATGGTGGTGCCACCAGGGGAGGCCACCATATCTTTGAGTTCGCCAGGATGCAGCTCTTGTTCCTGCAGTAAGGCCGCGGTTCCAGCGAGGGTTCGATGGGCCAAATGATGGGCTTGGGCCCGAGGCATTCCCACGGCAACGGCACCGTCTGCCATCGCTTCTGCGATTAAAGCCACATAGGCAGGACCAGAGGAGGTGAGCGCAAGAAATGCATCCAGCCGTTCTTCGGGGAGCTCGAGAACCTCACTAACCGGCTCAAAAAAAGAGCGCACTTGCTGCTTCTGTTGATCAGAGATGCCATTCCCCCAAGCCAAGCCCGTGAGTCCCTGACCCACCAGGCAGGGGGTATTGGGCACGGCACGCACACAGATCCGGCCAGGAAATAATGTTTGAAGCCGCGCCAAGGGAACCCCTGCAAGCACGGAGATCAAAAGGCTTGAACCCGGCGCAGGCGTGGCTGTTGCAGGTGGCGCAGAGGCCGCAACAGCATCGAGCATCTGGGGCTTAACAGCCAAAAGTTGAACCGATGCCCCCCAAGCTTCCTTTGCCGCAGGATCACTGGCAGCAACAACCTTGACGTCGGAGGGCACTCGCGCAGACACCGTCGCAACGGACTCCTGACGGCCAACAACCGCGATCACCTCACCGGCGGGGATGAGTCCCTGCTCAATCAGGGGGATCACAAGGGCCTGAGCCATCCGGCCCAGACCAATTACACCAAAGGCAAATGGCACTGATGGTTCAAAGGGCGGTGGCGCTTGTGGCACTCCAGGCGGGAGTCGGAGCAATGCTGGCCTCAGAAGAGGCTTGCTCAACGTCCTTAGAAACGTGGGTCGGAACGGAGGTTTCGTCCTGGGTGGCGTTGGTCACGGTTACGCAGCTGGGCGCGAACAGAAAAATGCTTTCGCCCACGCGCTCTTGATGGCCATCAATGGCAAAAGTTCCGCCTGCCACGAAGTCCACAGCACGTTGCGCTTGATCCGGCTCCATCATCGTGAGATTAAGGATCACCGTTTTGCGCTCACGCAGGGCTTGGATCGCTCCGGGCATTTCATCAAAACTGCGAGGCTCCATCAAAGAGACCTCTGCGGTTCCGGTACTGATGCCAGGCATCCCGATCACATTCGATCCAGTGAAGGATTGCTCAGTTTCGAAGGGATTGCTCGACTCAAGAGTTGCCAAAGCACTCGACATGGAGTGAGAAGGACCTTCTTCGACGTCGTCCTGTTCGCCAGTGTCGTAATCGAGGTCGTCATAATCACCATCAAGGTAATCATCACCCGCAACGACAGCACGAAGACGAGAAATCAGCGACACCGGAAACTAAATCAAACCTGAACCCTGAATAGCGCTCTACAGAGTTGTGAGCAAGAGTGACTGGGCGATTTGATCATCTTCACAACAGGCGGCCCTGACAAGTGGGGGTCAAACCAAGCGTTCAGGCCGTGGTCCAAACAATCCAGACCCCACGCGAACCCAGGTAGCACCTGCCTTAGCAGCCTGCTTCCAGTCCCCGCTCATCCCCATCGAGCAATCGGGCAAATCGAGCTCATCCGCAAGGGTTCTGCAGTCGGAGAAGAGGCTATGGCGGTCTTCGGGCGCTAAGCCAAGGGGGGCCATGGTCATCAGCCCAATGGGCTTTAAGCCTGGAAGCGATTGCAGCTGTGGCCAAACCTCACGCAAGGCATCCGGCTCCCAGCCACCCTTCGCCGGGTCGTCGCGAAGTTTGACCTGAAAAAACACCTCCGGATTTTGGTTTTCCTCCACCGCAATCCTTGAGGTGCGTTCTGCGAGTGCCTGAGAATCGATCGAATGAATGACGGGAAAGGCCCGCACGACTGCCCGGACTTTGTTGGCCTGCAGGCGTCCAATGAAATGCCAACGCAAGCCGCTGAGGTCATCTAAGTCTTGTTGTTTCGGGAGTGCTTCCTGCACTCTGCTTTCACCAAAATCAACTTGCCCCAAGGCCGCCAGCTCACGCACCGCTATTGCCGGGTGGCCTTTGCTGACAGCCAGCAGATGAACAGCGTCTGGACACTCAGCGTGAATCGCCTGCCAGCGGGACTGAATCGTTTCAGATTCCGGGCTGCTGGAGGCCATCAAATGAAGGTTTGATCGAACAGCTGCTTCCAATCGGCAAAATCGTCAGCGCGATCACGGCGACAGCGCGCCAGGTGAAGCTCTGCATGATGCCGGGCGTCCTGATAAGGAATCACCTCAAACTGAGCCCCTCTGGGTTGCAGCGTCACCAGGAAAAACATGCGCTGGGCATAAAGCGTGGCGTACAGGTCCCGTCCTTCGCCCGCGGTCGACACCTGATAAAGCATTCCAAAGGTGGGGTGATTGAGATAACGCTCCGCTCCCACAACTCAGTCCATCAAGATTTAGAGAGCACCGTACTTGCCTCTCAATCCCACCACCGCGAGAAGAACCACAAAGGACAGCAGGTTCAAGCCACGCGCCAGTGCAGACGTGTTCTGAACCGGGCGAAAGCAATCCGCAGGCAGCCAACGCCCTCCCCTGGCAATCAAGGCATCAGCTCCTTGCTCAGCCCGCAACAAAATATTGGCAAGAAGTCGCTCCCCCACTGAAAGGAGCAATCCGAATGACGCCTTGAAACCCAGCTGACGCAGATTGACCGCTCGACTCGCCACTGAGCGCACCAAATTCTGCAATTCCTCTTGCACCAGGGGCAAAAAACGGAGAGCCAACAACAACTGAAAACAAAGACGATCCACTGGCAAACCAAGCTTCGTCAGGGGAAACAAACACCAATTCAGGGCCCACATCAGATCTTCGCTTGGTGTGGACAGCAGCATGAGATTCACGCTGTGCACCACGGTGACAATCAACGTTGCACTGTTGAGACCGAGCTCAGCCGATCTCCGATCCACCGAGAGTGGACCCAGGTTGAGCGGCCCAAGCTGAACAGGACCCAGACGCAACAACTCCCAGCTGGACGATTGAAGGGACAAACCCTGCAACTCCTGCACAGGCCGTATGGCCTGCGTGGCTGCTGGGTCTCCCGTTGGCAAGAACATCGCCAGGAGGCCAAAGCCAACCCCGAGACAAAAGACCAGCAGTAGGGAGCGCCACCACAACCTGGCCGGCAAGCCACTCAGGGCGGTGATCACCATCAAGGCCAGAACGAGCCCCAGACGCCACAACGGACCAGCCAGAACAGGGGTCAGCAAAAACATCACGACCCAGCCCAGCTTCAAACGAGGGTCGATCAGACGCAGCCAACCAGAGCTGCCATCCACGTACTGCCCGATCGGAATCTGTCGCAACCAATCCATGGGAGATCAGCCTTGGCGGTTCTGCTGACGGGACAGCTCCTTTTCCGCATCCCGCTGTTGCTTGCCTCGCCAGAACAACTTCACCGGAGTGCCATCAAAGCCGAGGCCTTCACGAATTTGACGCTCCACATAGCGGCGGTAGGTATCACCAAACAGCTTGGGCTCATTCACAAACAACGTGAAACTTGGAGGACGACTCGCCACCTGAGTGCCGTAGTACAAACGGCCCTGCCGGCCACCGCGGGTGGTGGGAGGACTGCGCCAGCTGAGGGCTTCCTTGAGCACTTCGTTGACAACTGACGTGCTCACCCGGCGGCGGTGCTGTTCCACGGCCAGAGATGCCAAGGCGAAAATGCTGTCGACCCGTTGCCCCGTCAGCGCAGAGGTAAACAGCATCGGCGCCCAATCGAGGAAATAGATCTTGGCGCGCAGCTCCTTTTCCATCGCCGACATGGTGTGGCTGTCTTTTTCCACCGCATCCCACTTGTTCACCACCACCACGCAAGCGCGACCGTCCTCTTCGATCCGTCCTGCTAGGCGTTGATCCTGCTCGGTTACACCATCGAGAGCATCGATCACTAAAACGCAAACATCACTGCGTTCGATCGCCTTAAAACTGCGGTTAATCCCAAAAAATTCTGGCCCGTAATTCACGCTGCGTCGCCGGCGTATCCCTGCGGTGTCGATCAATCTCCAGGGACGATTTTCCCGTTCAATACGCGTATCAATCGTGTCGCGAGTCGTGCCACGAATCGGACTCACAATCGCCCGCATTTCACCACAGATGGCGTTGAGCAAGCTGGACTTCCCCACGTTGGGGCGGCCAATGATCGCGAGCTGAATCGGCTCCTCTTCATCACTCTCTTCATCCTTGGGAGGAAGGAAGGTGAGCACCTGATCGAGCAGCTCGGCGGTGCCAGCACCATGGATCGCTGAAATCGGATGGGGTTCGCCAAGACCGAGCCTCCAAAACTCCGCGGCCATCCCCAATCCCTGCTCAGGAGACTCACACTTATTCACCGCCAACAGGGTCTTGCAGTTCTGCGTTCGCAGCCATTCCGCGATCGATTCATCAGCAGCCGTAAGTCCTTGCTGACCATCCACAATCACCAATGCCACGCTGGCTTCAGCGAGGGCGAGGCTGGCCTGCTCCCGAATCTCAGGAAGGAACTCACTGTCGTCATCGAAGACCAAGCCTCCGGTGTCCACCACCTTGAATTCTCGATCGCCCCAATAGCCGTCTTGATAGGTGCGATCTCTCGTCACACCTGGCTGGTCGTGAACGATCGCCTCACGACTTCGACAGAGACGATTCACCAAGGTGGACTTGCCGACGTTGGGACGCCCGATGATTGCGACGACCGGACGCGCCAAAACAGGAGCCCAAAAAAACTTTCTTGACAGTACAGAGGTGACCCATCACAGAAATACGAAAACATTCAGAAAGAGACGTGTGAGACGCATGCGACACAGCTAGGCCTGTGACAGCGACGTCAGCGGCACAACCATGCTTGAGCTCATTGCAACGCTCGTGGTCGACCTCTCCGACCAGACCCTCACCGTGCTCAACGAGCAAGAACAAACCGTTCGGGTCATTCCCGTGAGTACAGGCAAAGCCTCATCCCCCACACCCACGGGCCATGCCTCCGTACTCACGAAATACCGCTCGGTCACCATGCGCGGACGCACCTATGTTTCCCCTGGCGTGCCCTACGCGATGTGCATCACGGCCAATGAAGCCATTTGCATGCACGCCGCTCCCTGGCAAGAGGATGCCGGCCAAGCCTTTGGCGTGCCAAGAAGCCACGGCTGCGTGCGCATGCCAACCCTGCAGGCGCGCTGGCTGTTTGAAAACACACCCAAAGGAACCAAGGTGATCATCCAAGCCTGAGGATTAAGCCTGCAAACAGGTCACCAACGCGGATGACGTCTATCCCCTTTGGGTGAATAAAGATCTGCCGCTGAGCGCTTACCCCGCTCGCGAGGAGGAGAACCGCCCTTCTCCTCGAGAATCAAAAGTATTACATTTTGTAAACAGGACGCTTCGGTGGAACGGAGAGCCTTTTCGGGAGGGGTTAGACGCCCTCCTTTTTTATGCCTGCTGCTCAACGCACAGGAAGATCACCAGGATGGCCGCTCACGGGATTGAGTGGCGGATCCAGTAGCGGTGGCAGGGGTCCCTCGTCTGCCAGCAACTGCTCATGGGATGCAAGCCAGGCCAGCAGCCAATTCACGGCAGTAGCGCGACGCGTGCGCCGTGGGTAAAGCTCCCCGATCCGATACCCCGCAAACTTCAACTGCTCTTTCAACAGCTGTTTGTGCTCGCGGGGGATCGAGCGGGTGAGTTGCACGGAAGCAGGGCGAATGCTGATCACTTCGGGGGCCTGGGGGAATGCCTCTCGCCACGCCGAGGGCGTCTCAGGTCCAGCAAGCCAGATCAACCCTTCGCCTTGAGGCTGGTACCCCAAGCGCTCCCAGACCCGCTCCGCCACAAAGCGATCGCTCATGCGGTCTTCCAGAATTCGATTCAGCAACAAACGGCTCAGCGGCCAAGGGGTAGGGGGCATACGAGCAGAGACCGGAGACCTCCATCCTTCGCCCCATCGCCTTGCCTTGACAAGCCCAACGGCCTGACCAGCAGAATGAGGATGTCTTCGGCCTTTGGCCATGCCGCTGAAGATTCAGGGTCGACTGTTAGAGCGACAACTCAGGTGCCGCGTCCTGCAATCCCCCCTAGCTGGCGTCAGCGATCGGATCTTCAGGCAGCTGGTGCGCCGCTGGGCTCCCGATGCACTGCTGTTCACCGAAATGGTGAATGCCACCAGCCTGGAGCTGGGGCACGGACGGCTCAAAATGGATGGCCTGCAAGAGGAAACAGGGCCCATCGGGGTGCAGCTGTTTGATCACCATCCCGACGCAATGGCGGATGCAGCACGTCGTGCGGCTGATGCCGGAGCCTTTCTGATCGACATCAATATGGGCTGTCCTGTTCGCAAGATCGCCCGAAAAGGAGGCGGTAGCGGCCTGATTCGCGACCCGGATCTGGCTTGCAGAATTGTCGAGACCGTGGTGGCTGCAGTAGGGCTTCCCGTCACGGTGAAAACGCGCCTTGGCTGGTGCAGCGATCACAACGCCGTGGGAGTTGAGACGGCTGTGAACTGGTGCCAACGCTTAGAGCAAGCGGGAGCGCGAATGCTGACGCTCCATGGCCGCACGCGAGAGCAACGCTTCAGCGGCAGTGCCGATTGGAACGCGATTGCAGCTGTCAAAGCAGCCCTCAGCATTCCTGTGATCGCCAATGGGGATGTGAACAGCCCTGAGGAAGCGCTGCGTTGCCTGCGGATCACCAGCGCCGATGGCGTGATGGTGGGTCGCGGAACCATGGGTTCCCCGTGGCTTGTGGGCCAAATCGATGCCGCACTCAGTGGCTTGCCGATTCCAGCCACCCCCGCACCAGCTGCACGCTTAGCTCTCGCCAAAGAACAACTGCTGGCCCTAATCGAGGCACGCGGAGATCACGGCCTGCTGATTGCGCGAAAACACATGAGCTGGACTTGCACTGGCTTCCCCGGCGCATCCCAGTTTCGTCAACAACTGATGCGCGCGCCCACGCCCGCCGCGGCCCTTGATTTGCTCGATCAACAGATGCAGCAAATCGAATGAATGCGCTGTTGCCTCTGCTGCTGATCTGGCCGCTCTGGCTGATCCGTCGCCCCGAACAAGACACCCCGATCTGGGGACGCCGCAGCCTGATCCTGCTGATCAGCCTGTTCACCCTCCGCTATCTGGTCTGGAGAGTGACCTCCAGCCTCAACGTCGAGAGCCGCTTATCGATCGCCCTCAGCATCTTGCTCCTGCTCGCTGAAGCCTGGCTGCTCCTCGTTGGCTTAGTACCTCTCTGGCTGGCTTGGCGGCGGTTCCCCGATCGCCGCCTGGAGATCAACGACCGCCAAAAGCGCTGGGCAGAGAGCGGCTGGAAACCCCACGTGGACATTCTGGTTCCCACCTACGGCGAACCGATCAAAGTGCTCGAACGAGCCCTGATTGGCTGCACAAACTTGTCCTATCCCCACACCAAGGTGTGGGTGCTCGACGACAGCGGTCGCCCTGAGGTGAAAGCGCTCGCTGCCGAGCTCGGCTGCCGATACCTGCACCGACCGGAGCGCGTCAATGCCAAGGCCGGCAACCTCAACCATGGTTTGCGCCACTGCCGAGGAGAGCTGGTTGCCGTCTTCGACGCCGACTTCATTCCCCAACGCACCTTTCTTGATCGCAGCATTGGATTTCTGCTCGAACCTGAGGTTGCACTGATTCAGACCCCTCAAACCTTTATCAACGCCGACCCGGTGATGCGCAATCTGGGGATGGAGAACTGGCTTCTCTCTGATGAAGAGAGTTTCTACCGCTGGATTCAACCGGTCCGCGATGGCTGGGGGGCTGTGGTGTGTGCAGGCACGTCGTTTGTGGTGAAACGGAAAGCACTCGACCAAATCGGTGGCTTCGTAGAACAGGCCATCTCTGAGGATTTCGTGACCGGCATCAGCCTGACCCGTCAGCGCTGGCGACTGCTCTATTTGCAGGAAAAACTCAGCGCTGGTTTGGCAGCCGAAACCATGGCTGATTTCGTGCACCAACGCCAACGCTGGGCCTCTGGCACCTTGCAAAGCCTTCGGCTCAGCAGCGGCCCCTTGCGTCCCAAGGGGTTATCGCTTGGGCAGCGCATCGCCTACCTCGAGGGCGTGATGCATTGGTTCAACAACGTGCCAAGGCTGGTGCTGATGCTGATGCCACTTAGCTATGGCCTTCTGGGCATCATTCCAATCTTGCTCAATAGCCAAGCCGCATTGACCTTGCTCTTACCCCTTTGGGGCTTGCAAGTGTTGACCCTGGGCTGGTTAAACCGTGGGTCACGAACCGCTTTTTTGAGCGAACTCACCGGCTGGGTGCTCACCGTTCCTCTCACCGTGACCGTGCTGTCCAACCTGATTGGACGCATCGGTGGATTTCGGGTGACCCCCAAGCATCAGCGCCGTGATCGAGGGAGCTGCAGCGTGGAGCTGCTGCTGCCACTCCTGGCCCTCGTGCTGCTCAATCTGGTGAACCTCCACGGGCTGCTCTCAAACGCCAGCGATCTGCCAGCCCAGGTGCTCGCCGGCCGACCGGTCGGCTTGGTGTGGGGCGTGATCAATCTGCTGAGCTTGATCGTGGCGGTTCGTGCTTGTTGGGACCCTGCCGCAAAGGATTTCGCCCCGTGGCAAAAGCTCACAATGGAAGCCTGGATCGAAGACAACGGTGGGCACCGCTACCCCTGCTGCATCACGGCTTTAAGCGAAAGCGGCGCCAGGATCACCCGCTCTCCTTCGACCCTTCCATGGGTTGCCAGTTCCAAGCTGCGCTGGTGCCAAGAGCTGCCTGCATTGCCAGTGATCTTGACCAACAAAACCGACACAGAAGTCCTTCTCCACTGGGGAGACTTGCCTCGAAAGGAGCGCTATGCCCTGATCCGCTGGCTCTTTTGCCGGCCAGGATGCTGGGTCGACCGGCAGGCGCCTCAGGAAAGTCGTGCCTTGCTGGCCTTACTCCGGCGACTGATTGCACCACCCAAACGCGGGCCTCTCAACCCGAGCCTGATCCCGCAGCACCCGCCAACAATCCAGGCCTCAATGCATCAATAAATCACGCGTCCCCGTGATGGCCTGCGTCGCTAGCAACAAAGCAACAACAACATTCATCGACACATGCAGCCGTCGCATCCAGAGCCGACCCGCAATCTGCTTTTGCATCACCACCGCAGCCAACATCAGGGCGATTAAGACCGAACCACCCCAAAGATGCGACTGCCAAACCGCGGTTGGGAAAGCCTGGCGCCACTGCAGCAGCGCAGGCTGGGAGGCAATCAAAATCAGGGTGAACCAACAGGCTGCTGCCCACAACATCTTTGCGATCACGCCTTTGGCACCTAACAACGCCACATAAGCCGCTGCAGCACCCACAACCGCCAGCAGGAAGCCCAACATCTGATCAGCCTGCATCCCTCCAGCAAGGGCGTTATGAAACAGCGCCACCAGCACCGCCAACACCATTCCCCCGGTGACCCAGCGACCGTGATCGGCGTGTTCTACCGGCACTGTTGGCGCAATCGGATTGAGATCCAACCGCCGTTCTCGGGCCAAAATGCCCAACCGAATCGTGGCACCCACCACCGGATAGACAAACAAAATCATCAAAATGGGATGAACTAGCCCGAGCCAATTCAAAGACGTAAGCAACGAAACGCTTTCTGTCACGGCAACACCTCAGGCCAAGTCTGCCGAATGAGCAGCAGGGAAAAATAAGGCTTCGACTCAGCGGGAATATCGATCGCTCGCGCCAAGACCTGATCAGGCCAACCCACCCGTTGCGCAAAGAGGGAGGCCTCGAGCAGCTGACGCCTTTCCAGGCAAGCCCGAACCCATGGCCATCGCTGACCGAGCTTGATCAATGCCAGGACCATGCCGTTGGATTGAGCTGATTCAAGCAATCTCTCCAGATCTGATTCATGGTCTGGGCAAGGACGAATCAGAACCCCGTCTTGCTGCAAAGCCAGGGGCCAATCAATCCCCGTCTCCGCGCCAGCAGCGGCTGCAGCACAAACCGCCGGAACGCCTGGAATCAGCTTGACCGTGAGATCAGGATGCTGCTTACGCAGCGCCAGTTGCACATAGCTGCTCGAAGCAAAAAGAGAGGCATCGCCTTCGCAGAGCAAAACCACCGATAAATCACGTCGCAACTCAGATGCCAGCGCATCAGCGGCATGCCGCCAAGCTTTCAATCTTGGCTCGGCTTCCGCCACCATCGGAAAAACCAGAGGCAGTCGGCGCTGACTAGAGCGCGTCCAGCGAGAAGCAATAGTCCAAGCCATCCCATCAGCATCGACGCGAGCAACGGGGTACGCCACCACATCGGCAGTTTCAATCGCGCGAACAGCGGCAATGGTGAGAAGCTCTGGATCACCAGGGCCCACTCCGATCAATTGCAGAGCGTGAGGCACAGGATCCACGACCAACAGGTCAACAATGACAGCGTCCGGTGGAGCAAGCGCCACGGCAAAGATTCATCAGGGCTAAAGAGGTGAGGTTCAAACAACGCCGCGCTGATGACGGAGCTGAGGATCTACGCAACCCAGGCAGCGCCGGAGCCACTCCTAAGCACCAGCAATGCTGCACAGATCAGTGCAGAACTCAAAACGCGCGGGATCAAGTTTCAGCGTTGGCCAAGCAAGCCAGAGCTAGAGCGAGGGGCCATGCAAGAGCAAATTTTGGCGGCCTATGCGTCACTCATCTCTTCCGTCCAAAAAAACGAGGGCTACCAAGCAGTGGATGTGATGCGCGTTGGGGGCGATCAGCACAACACCACATCTTTGCGCCAAACATTCCTGCAAGAACACCAGCATGCAGAAGATGAGGTGCGCTTTTTCGTGGAAGGTTGCGGGCTCTTTTCACTCCACATCAACGATGAGGTGCTTCAAGTGGTCTGCGAAGCCAATGATTGGATCGCCATTCCAGCTGGAACCCGGCACTGGTTCGACATGGGCGCCAACCCAAACTATTGCGTGCTTCGTTTTTTCAAAAACTCAGCAGGATGGGTCGCCACCTTCACCGATGATCCAATAGCCGCTCACTATCCAGGCCTTCCTTGAGCAAAGGAACAGACAACCAAAGACTGATCGATTGAGGATTCGGTCTCATCGGAGACAGTCAGCAGGCACCTCCAAATCAAATGATGCTTGAGCCATTAAACAAATCTCATGGGCTATCTGATCGTCGCTGGCTGTGTTGCTCTTGCAGCTGCAATGTCCAAGTCATTAACTGACAAAAACTGATCAACACGTGAAAAAGCATGATTCTCATGCGTTCAGCAGTTGCAAATTAAAATGTAATTTTTCTGCCTGATCCACAAAAGGGGAGGTTTCTTGACCCAAAGCTGTCAACACCTCATAACCAGAAGTACATGCTCAGAGCTGCTCATTGATCGGAGCAGCTTTTTTATGCAGAAACAACAATTATGAACCCGAAAGAGAACCCACTTAACGAATAGGAAGGAGCCCACGACTTCTAAGCAACACACCCAGTCCTTCACGAATACCGATGAGTTGCTTGAAAACAAAATCCAGTCGACAGCACATCACATTGGTCTAAAACAATAGAGCTGAGGGCAATCAGCGAAAAGGAGCTGATCACACATAAAAGTTTAATGTTGATAATGATTTGCAGACGGACATCACAGCGGTATCATTATTCTTCTATCTACACAAAAACAGGTGAGGATTCACCCATCTGAAGGCGCATTACAGAAGGCAGTTGATGCCTGCAAGCAAATGCTGGCAAACAAGAGAGTTTTGGTTTGTTCTAAAAACCGGCTCACGCTCACCGCGGTGAGCCTTGCTGAGCCGATCCTGCAATCTTTGATTGGGGGCGCGACAACGGAAGATGAGGCCCTACAAATACAACTTGAAAGCAATCCAGACCTCTTAATTACGAGCGAAGACCTAGAAAGAGGATATGGAATAAGACTTGTCGAAAAAGCAAAACAACAATCCCCAGGCCTCAAAGCTCTCATTTTCTTGTCACGCGAAACACCTGAGGTGGTTCAAGAAGCGATGGAGGCTGGGGCAGACGGAGTGATGTTCGTCTCTTCAATCGGCACCGGGGATGGGGACTTCATTCATGCTTTACGCACAACCAACAGTGGGGGTATTTACTATCCGAGGGCTGTACTTGAAGCAGCAACCGCAAAAGTTAAACCAGCACCGATCCTTGTAGACCCATTATCAGAAAGAGAGCTAGAGGTTATTCAATGCATTATTCAGGGAATGAAGAACACAGAAATCGCTGATTCACTATTTGTTTCTGCTGAAACAGTTAAAAGCCACGTCAGTACAGCCATTCACAAGCTTGGAGTAAGAGACAGAACACAGGCAGCGGTCTACGCCTTAACGCATGGATTGGTTGAAGTAGACATTTGAAAACATAAGAGACAATTGCTTCCGTATTAGCGAAGCGAAACCAAACGAGCTGGGCATCCTCAGGCATAGGAGCCATGAATGCGAAAGCGAGCAAAGAAGCAGTGACCGCTATGAAGCGATGCTGTGATGTTGACCACAATTCCAAGAAAGCAATAAAAAAACCCACTCGTGGCGGGGGGTGATGTAGTTCGTTGCTTGTCTTTGCCTCAAACGTCGTCACAGCCAGGATCTGCAATACCGGCAACTCGGAACCCAAGGTGAACATGCAGCACCAGGCGGGGCTTATCGAGAAACGACTCGTTTCGCGTGTTCGGTTCCTTGGCGGATTTCACTGTCACGACCACGTCACTTGGCTGGCGATGCTTGTCACACCTACAAATCAGCCCCATATGTCTACTGAAGTTCGTAACTGGGATGTCGTCGCCAAAGCAATGGAAGCTGCTGGTGCCACATCAAGTGAGATGTACGTCCGCGCGAAAGCGTTGGCATTAGGCAAGCTCGACCCAATGCCCACAAGTTCCCCTGAAGCTCCCTACAGCATTTCAGCTGTAGCTGGCTGATTACAGAAAACAATGCCTCACTCATGTGAGGCTCTCCCACATAATCAACAACATGACAAACTCAACTCAATCTCGATTCGGCTTCAGCAGCTTTGCTGAGACATGGAATGGTCGTTTAGCGATGCTTGGCTTTGTTATTGGCTTAGGCACCGAGCTGCTAACCGGCCAGGGAATCCTCAGTCAAATAGGTCTCTGACACGGATCTAACCGGACAATTTTAATTGGTGGATTGATGGAATGTTCAGCCAAAAGTGCGCCCATTCCACCCCCAGTGCGAAGCACTAACATCATCAAATCCAATATAAATCCGATCTTTAGGGATACCTAAAGATGCCTTGATCAACTCACAAAATCGATCTGACATTTCCGGCGGAGTCAATGCTCCAATGGACTTAATTTCTACATAAGCGCAGGGGTCATTACTACCAGCGAAGGTCATTGGAACCCCGAAATCCAAAAGTGTCATTACATACGATTCGGGCTTTCCCGTAGCACTGGCAAGAGCAGCCGACAGCTTTTTCAAAAGAGCATCTGAACCCTGGACATCAGAAACATTGGTCCTGAGATTAATGAGAGGCATTTTAGTAATTCAATAGATACATATTATTGTCCATTGAACCATGACACGCTGGTGTCTTTGATCGATTTGATTGGGGAATTAGCATAGTGACGTAACAGCAAATTACGCAAAGAAAAGAGCTTTTATCACTCATCCCATCACAATCCAGATCAAGGTATGTGAAATAGTGATGTAAGGGTTCTTATTCCCTCCCCCAGGCAAGCGTTCCAGCTCTTGATATGAAAGCTCGTATTGGATGTGAAAGCTCGTATTGAGAGTGGCTTTGGGTGATGTCATCAGCAGAGATAGTGAAACCTGCTTCCTTCGCAAAGGCAAGTGCTCTATTCCGAGTGGAGATCAAAAACTGAAAGGGACGCCGCAAGTGGTTAGTTCGTGCTGACCACTGCTCCCTGTATGCAAAATCGCCACTGCTATCTCACGATCATCAAAACAGTCGCGCGACTTAGTCACGAAAGCTGAGGCATCTGCAGCTCCCCAGATCATCTGACCATTCTTTCTCTCTTTTTGATATTCAGAAAACAAATCAGAGAATTCTTCGGCATCCTCGCCATTCATCATGAAACTCAAAGCTTCCTCATCTCCACGATCCTGATAGAGCTCAAACAGCTTTCGCATCAGTGGGTGATCGCAAGTCGTTGAGATCCTGAGAACGTTCCCAATCGTGCCGATGGGAGACACGTGGAATTTTGGTGCTGAAGTTTTTGCCTTTGCCTTTCTGGCATCAACGATTGCCACTGGAAGAGAGAGATCCCACCCATCACGCCGTTGAACCTGTTGCCCCAAGTCCAGCAGTTGCTTTTTGACTGTGCCGAGAATCTCGGAAATTGCGCTCTCTTTGCTCATAAGGACAGCGTAGGGAAATCGAGGCGCGGCTCAACCCCTACCTCAGTCGCTTTCGTTCTCAGGAGCATCGGGATCAATGGTTTTGATGACCACGTCGGAGCGATGAACAATGAAGGCGTAGCAGCAGACAATCTCCAAAGGGCTATTCCCGACCTTCGTCGTTTCTCATCAATGCCTGGTTTTTGTGGAGCGACGAATCCGCCCCTCACCTTCAGCCCATAAGAAGAACTGCCAAACCGAGTCAGCATCCGGCTTTCGCTGATACAAACGTCTGCCTCAGGACGACAGAGGGTGTGGCACAAATCAGCGAGATTCGACGCCCACAGAATGCATTCTCACATCCTCCGGATTCTCCAACTCTCCAGTAAGAGCCTGCACTTCAACCTGTGCAAGTTCCTCCAAGCGGGGCACGATCACCGACCGATCCCAACGCTGTTCGCACAACACCCAATAAAGACCAAAGTGACGTGCCTCACTCAACAACAAGCTTCCATAAAGGTCTTTTAAATCCTGCTCCGGGCTGTGCTCCGCCAACAACGCCATGCGTTCGTGGCTGCGGGCTTCGATCAAACCCGCCACCAAAAACGAATCCAGCATCCGCAGCGGCTCTCCTTTGCGAATGTGCTTAGCAAGAAAGCCGCCATATCCCGGAGAAGGCAAGGGCTCCAGATAGCGTCCTCGCGCCTTCAGCAAGGCAAGCACCTGCTCGAAATGCTCCAGCTCCTCGCGCGCCAACGGACTCAACACTTCCCCCAGACCTGGTTCGCAGAGGTAACGAAACATCAGCTGCACCGCCGACCCCGCTGCTTTGCGCTCGCAGTGGGCATGATCAATCAAGACCTCCATTGGTCTCGAAATCGCTTGCTGCACCCAAGACGCACTCGTAGGTGAAGCCAACCAGCGGATGCTGGCCACAGACGTTGAGACCATCAACCCTCAACTCCGCTCGCAGAGTTCCGCAGGTGGCGGACCAAACCATCAAGAGCCAAGTCGTAACTCACAGGTCCAAAACCACAAATCACGCCAACGGCTCGGTCAGCAAGAAACGAGCGATGCCGAAATGGTTCACGGGCATGGGTGTTGCTCAAGTGCAGCTCCACATAAGGGATGGCTGTCCCCAGCAGGGCATCACGAATCGCAATCGAGGTGTGGGTATAGGCACCCGCGTTGATCAAGATCCCATCCACCTTTCCCATCGCCTGATGGATGCGATCCACCAGGGCTCCTTCAAAATTGCTCTGAAAACACTCCAGCGTTAGGCCATCAACGCTGGCCCGCTCACTGAGTGCTGTCTCGATCTGATCCAGGGTCTGACGTCCGTAGAGGCCTGGTTCCCGCTGACCCAGCAGATTGAGGTTGGGGCCGTTGAGCAGCAATAGGTGCATGGCCCGACTCGTAAACATTGGTTGATCGTATCGACAGCCTTGCTGGTAACCTCTCTTGGTGTGGTTCGGGTCGGTGCCCGAGTGGTTAATGGGGGTGGACTGTAAATCCACT